>Ga0209499_1000923_pt1 | contig 21345 bp, 21 predicted proteins | sample C_130208_EF_Meta_FD_187306 | JGI IMG/M metagenome (GOLD analysis project Ga0209499, IMG submission 187306) | Freshwater microbial communities from Lake Croche, Canada to study carbon cycling - C_130208_EF_MetaG (SPAdes) (version 2) | ecosystem: Environmental > Aquatic > Freshwater > Lake... | reverse complement strand
ATCTCCTGCTGACCTTGTTGACATGGCCATTAAGTTAGCGCCGCGCACTTGCGCCTTTATTGCTATCGCGGAGGTGGAGCAACGAGCGAATCTGCGCTGGGCACAGAACTCGTTGACCACCAATGGACTTACGACCTCATTGACGTTGACGCTCATCGCCGTTGTTGATGATCCTGCGGGGCGGCGCACCGCAACACAAACGTTGACAAATGTCGAGCCAGAGCTGCTGCCGCACTGGGTAGCAACGCTGTGCGAACAAGCCGCCGGCAGCGAAATCTCTGCAATGGACGGGTTTGAGGACCTTGTTGACGCGGGGATTTCTCCCGAATTTTTGGACCTACCGCAAACAATGACGCCTGAGGTGTTCTCACCGATCATTGATCCGCTAGCCCGTGGGTTGACAGCTGCTCACGAAGCTGGACTCACTTGGTCTGGATACGCACAAGCAACGCTTGACTCCACCTGGCTAGCCACATCGGCAGGAACTCGGCGCGTGCATCATCAACCAGCGGCGAGCATTGAGATCACGCAGCGGCAGACCCGCGCCGACGGAGTTATCAATTCAAGTTGGGCCGCTCGTAGCGCCGATTATTTTGATCTCATCAACGTCGATGAACTCTCACATCAACTCCAACAAAGCCAACCGTGGGGTCAAATAGATGTCGTTGTCGAACCTGGCCGCCACACTGTCATCTTGACAGCGGAAGCCGTAGCTGACCTTGCTATCCCGGTGTTGTGGGAGGCATCGGCCCGTGAAGCACTTGAAGGAAGTTCAGTCTTCAGCTCGGCCGATGGCGGCACCAAGATCGCGTCCCGTGTCATGGGTAATGGGATCTCGATCAGTTCTGACCCCCACCACGAGTTGGTGGCAACCGCCCCATTTGTCGTGGAGCATTCCAGCGGCCCGAGCTCCTCAGTACTTGACAACGGAGTGGCTCTGGAGAAGACAAACTGGATTGACGATGGAGTCCTTGAACACCTGATGGGCCCTAGAAGTCTCAGTGGGCGACTTGAGCAGACTCGACCGCATGTCGATAACGTTGTTATTCAGGCACAAGGGTCGGGTTCGCTTGCGGATTTGATCGCGCGTACTGACGATGGAATTTTGATCACATGTCTGTGGTACATCCGCGATGTGGATCGGCAAACGCTCCTTTTGACTGGACTGACCCGAGATGGCGTATACGTAATCAAGAATGGGCAGATCGTGGGAGCGGCCTCGAATTTCCGTTTCAACGTCTCCCCCCTTGATGTGCTGAGCAACGTCATTGACAGTTCCTCTAGTACTCGCATCCATCCAAGGGAATGGGGCGAATATGTCCAACGTGTGGTCGCACCGGCCATTACAACAACTGGTTTCAACCTATCTACCGTTTCTGATGCCCGCTGAAGGTGCCAATTCGTCTTTGAGGGCCTAGCGTGGGGGTATGAGTAAGAAAGATGATGCTGACGAGGTATTCCGGATCAGCGCAGCTGGACGCTCCCTCACCGATGATGTGTCGCTGAGAACTCGCCGCTACTTGATCTCAATGGCAGTTCGCACCCTGTGCTTTATTGGTTGCGTCATTTCGTTCTTGGTTTTCAAGAACGAAGTCATCGGTTGGATCTTGCTGGTCGGCACCTTGATCCTTCCCTACATTGCTGTCGTGGTAGCAAATGGTGGCCGCGAAAGGCCACGTGAACTGCCGACGACAACCCTGATGGAACCCCAACAAGGCTTACCCCCAGCTGAGCAGTCCTAGACTTGCTCTGTGCAGGTAAAAAGGTGGGTTAGCGTCACGGCCTTCGCCTTGATATTTACCTCGGCGTGCATTTTTCTGGCGCGCTGGCAACTGAATCGACAACACGGTCGCAATGACGCCAACGCCATTATCGAATCAAACTACAACCGACCAAGTGTGCCCCTTGATTCACTGATCACCCCTGGCAATGCATTAGATCCGAAGAACGTGTGGCGGACAGTGTCCATGACAGGAAGATACGACGTTAGCCATCAGTTGCTGGTTCGTCGTCGCTCACTCAATGAGTCCACGGGGTTTTGGGTGCTAACGCCTTTGCAGACAAAGACCAGCGTTGTGTGGTGTGTTCGCGGCTGGATCCCAGCCGGTGAAACAGCCACCACTGCCTCGGTGCCCCCGAAACCGCCAGTTGGTGAAGTGGCAGTCACAGGACATCTGAGGGGATTGGAGAAGAGTTCGGCCATTACCGGTCTGCCGAAGGGCCAAATACAAACCATCGACAGCCAGGTAGTCAACATTGATTCGCTGGGCCCGAGCATTCCAGCGTGGCTGCAAGTGTCAAATGAAGAACCCGCCGCGACAACATCGCCCACTGCGCTTCCAGCTCCAGATGTCAGTGCGGGACCACATCTGGGATACGCCATTCAATGGGTGATCTTCGCCTGCCTTTCCTGGGTCGCCTGGTGGATCCTTTTGCTACGTCGCGATCCCGAGCAAGAACTCGCACCTTAGTCTTTGGTCATGGATCTTCAGTGGAACGACAAAGTTGCCATCATCACCGGGGCATCAAGTGGACTCGGTTTTGCCAGCGCAAAAGCCATCGGGCTTGAAGGCGGCGCACTGGTCATCAATGCGCGAGAATCAGCAGGCCTTCAGGCAGCTCGTGAGCGCCTGATCGCGGCAGGCATCGCCGCCGAATCGATCATTGCCGTACCGGGTTCCATAGCCCAACCAGAGCTCGCTGCCGAGGTAGTCGAGGCAGCTCTTGCTGAGTTTGGTCGACTTGATGCGGCCTTAATTTCGGTCGGCGGTCCAGCAGCGGGAACAGATGCAAGCATCAGCGATGACCAATGGCGCGAAGCCTTTGACACGGTGTTCTTGGGTATGAGGCGGGTTGCGCGGACATCAGCACTTGCCATGTCTGCGGGTGGCTCAATCGCCTTTGTCCTTTCCTCCACCGTTCGCTCCCCCTTAAGCGGGATTGCAACGTCCAATGGTCTGCGGCCTGGTCTAGCCATGATCGCCAAAGAGATGGCCAATGAGTTTGGATCACACAACATAAGAGTTAATTCGCTTCTGCCGGGACGTTTCGATACCGAACGCGTGCGTGCACTTGATGCTCAAACAGGCGATGCGTCCAACGCGCGACGCAATGCTGAATCGTCGATCCCACTGGGTCGCTACGGGGAGCCTGATGAGTTCGGGGCATTCGTGGCCTTTGTGTTATCTGCCAAAGCAAGCTATCTCACCGGTACCGCTATAAGCCTCGACGGCGGCTCCAACCAAAGCCTTTAGTCCGGGCCTTTTCGACTTCCTACCTAGCTAGGCTGCCCCAGGAATTGAGTCCGGTACAGGTCGCTGTACAGGCCGCCGGTTGCGATCAACTCATCGTGAGTACCGGTTTGCACAATGCGACCATCATCGACAACCAAAATCATGTCTGCATCTCGAACCGTTGAAAGTCGATGAGCAATAACTAGTGATGTGCGCCCCTTGAGAGCAACAGCAAGTGCCTGTTGGACTGCCAGTTCTGATTCAGAGTCAAGGTGGGCTGTTGCTTCATCCAGTACCACGATTTCAGGAGCCTTCAATAACAAGCGAGCAATGGCCAGACGTTGCTTTTCTCCACCCGAGAGTCGATAGCCACGATCGCCCACCACAGTGTCTAGGCCTTCCGGCAGGGACTGGACCAAGTCAGAGATTTGCGCTAAACGCACAGCGGTGTCTAGTTCGGCATCCGAGGCAGAAGGTTTGGCGTAGAGCAGGTTCGCCCTGATCGTGTCGTGAAACATATGTGCATCTTGTGTTACTACACCGATGCGCTCACGCAAAGACGACAACGTCACATCGCGCACATCTGTTCCCGCGATACGTACGCTTCCAGATGTAACGTCGTAGAGTCGAGGAACCAACGAGGTGATCGTCGTCTTGCCCGCGCCCGAAGGACCGACCAGGGCAGCCATGGAGCCAGCCGGAATAGTGAAGGACACATCGCGCAAAACATCTACTGACTGCATGGGGGTTGGCAAGGCGATGGCTTCTAGGGATGCAAGAGAGACTTCGGCCGCCGAGGGGTAGTGGAAGTCAACGTGCTCAAATTCAATACTGGCCGAGTGCACCTGCAAATCCGTGGCATCTGGGATCTCGTCGATCATCGGCGCAAGATCAAGGACCTCAAAGACACGGTCAAAGCTGACTAATGCCGTCATTACGTCAACGCGGACATTTGCCAATGAGGTCAATGGTCCATAGAGCTGCGACAGGAGCGCTGCTAGCGCCACCAGATGTCCCAACGTCAGCGTTTGATCAATGACCAACACCCCACCAACCCCATAGATCAGAGCCGTTGCAAGAGCTGCGACCAAGGTCAACGCGGTGAAGAAGATCCGGTTTGCCATCGCGATACGCACACCAATATCGCGCACTCGCCCGGCCTTGCTCGAAAAGGATTCATCCTCCTCTTGTGGACGTCCGAAAAGTTTCACCAAAAGGGCGCCAGAGACATTGAAGCGTTCGGTCATCACTGTGCTCATTGATGCATTGAGATTCATCGACTCGCGCGTAAGTCCCTGGAGTTGCTTGCCGATGCGCCGAGCTGGATACAAAAAGATGGGAAGCATCAACAGCGATGCAACCGTTATAGGCCAACTTATGGCGAGCATGGCAATTGCCACTAGGACAAGTTGAATGACGTTGGAGAAGACCCCCGACAAGGTGCTCGTGAAGGCTTGCTGTGCCCCGATCACATCGGTGTTCAACCGAGAGATGAGTGCACCGGTTTGAGTTCGCGTAAAGAACGCCACTGGCATTCGCAAGACGTGACTAAAAACTTCGGTCCGTAGAAGATAAATCAAACCCTCTCCGATGCGCGAGGAAAACCAGCGCAGAGCCAGCCCAATGAGGGCACTAACTACCGCGATTCCTGCCACCACCAGGGAAAGCGTGATGACGACGGATTTATCCCCTTTAACAATCCCGTTGTCCACGATCCGGCCCCATAGCAGGGGTGATACCACTCCCAGAACCGAAGAAATTGACACCAGGACAAGGAAGGAAATGATCTGGCCCTTAAAGGGTCGCGCATACTGCAGGATCCGACGCGTCGTTCCCGGTGGCAGCTTGGTCTGGCCTTGGGCGGAGTCGCGCGAAAGCGTGTGCAGGGTTCGCCAGGCTCCCCCACCATGCATCGACATAGATCAACCTTTCACATTGGCCGTCGTACTTTTAGCACCAAGGACTTGGCAACTACTGCGGTTCTTCAGTCTGTGATGTCAATCGCACCACGGCTTCTTGGACGCGACGAGAAATGCGTTCACGCTCTAGCTGGGATTCTTCCACTTGATTGAGAAGGGCCTTAAACTCCGCCAACCAACCCGCATCAGCCGAACTCAGGATGCGCAAAACAGATTCTAGTTCCTCCGGCGATGCGATCAGGTCAATAAGACCAAGACTAAGCGCCCGTTGTGCGCCGATTTCACCTGTCAGAGTTAACGCCAAGACCTGCGAACGCGACACCCTTTCGACAAGGCGCCCGAAGGCTGCCTTAGCTGGGAACTGCGATGTTTGATCAACAGCGAGGTCAAAAGTGGCCAATTGTGAGGCTACGAACAGGTCGCAGGACAAAGCCAGCGTTATGCCGTTGCCGATCAGTGGCCCAGAGGCCACCGCGATCACAGTCCTTGCTGGGCTACTTAGCCAATCAATGTGACGTGGTGTGAGATCCGCAGTGCGCTCAATCTCGTCGTTGATATTGATCACGACAATCGGTGCGGCACTGACGTGTGCATCGCTTACTGCCGACTCAAGTTCACCAGCTTGAAGGTCAATGATCGTCCCAGACATCTTCCTATCCTCTCTTGAATCCACGATTACAACCACTAGGCAAGGGACACTAAGTCAACGTAATCGTCATTCCACATGTCTTCAGCCCCATCAGGCAGCAAAAGCACCCGCTCGGGATCAAGCGCCACCACGGCTCCTTCGTCGTGAGTGACCAAGACAACGGCACCTTCATAAGCACGAAGCGCTGCGAGCACTTCTTCACGACTAGCTGGATCTAAGTTGTTGGTTGGCTCGTCAAGCAGCAGTACGTTTGCTGCCGACACCACCAGGGTTGCCAAAGCTAAACGGGTTTTTTCGCCGCCAGAAAGCACAGCCACTGGCTTACTCACGTCATCACCAGAAAAGAGGAAGGAGCCCAAAACGCTGCGCACACCAGCATCATCGAGATCGGGTGCCGACGAGCGCATATTTTCAAGAACAGTTCGTTGCGGATCGAGTGTTTCGTGTTCCTGCGCGTAGTAGCCCAACCTCAAACCATGACCTGGGTCGATCTGCCCCGTGTCGGAAGATTCTGAGCCGGAAAGAATTTTCAGCAAGGTAGTTTTCCCAGCACCGTTAAGTCCCAGAATGACAACCCGGCTCCCCCTGTCAATGGCCAAGTCAACATCGGTAAATATTTCTTGGGACCCGTAAGACTTTGATAACCCTTGGGCCATGAGCGGTGTCTTCCCGCACGCAGCTGGCTTGGGAAAACGCAATTTGGCGACCTTGTCACCTTGGCGCTCGTCCTCTAAACCGGCCAGCAAACGCTCAGCTCGCTTAGCCATGGACTGCGCGGCCTTGGCCTTGGACGCTTTGGCTCGCATGCGATCAGCCTGATCTTTGAGTTGATCGGCCTGCTTGACCGCATTTTGCCTTTCCCTCTTGCGGCGACGCTCGTCAGTTTCCCGCTGCAACAGGTACGGCTTCCATCCCATGTTGTAAACATCAAGTTCAGCTCGGTTCGCATCCAGGTGAAACACCCGATTGACTGTGTTTTCGAGCAAGGGCACGTCGTGGCTAATGACCAAAACTCCGCCCTTGTAGGTGCGCAAGAATTCGCGAAGCCAGACAATCGAATCGGCATCTAGGTGGTTCGTTGGTTCGTCCAGAAGCAACGTTGTGGCCTGCGAGAACAAGATCCGTGCCAGCTCGACCCTTCGACGCTGACCACCGCTGAGCGTGGCAAGAGGCTGAGCAAGGACTCGCTCGACAAGCCCCAACCCACTGGCCAATGAATCAGCTTCTGATTGCGCTGAATAGCCACCTTCGGCTAGGAATTCAGTTTCAAGTCGTGCATATCGCGCTAACGCTTTATCTCGCACTGCTGTTTGCGAACTCGCCATCGCTGTTTCGGCATCACGCAGGGCCTTGACTGCCTGATCAAGACCTCGTGCGCCAAGGATTCGATCACGAGCAGTGACTTCAAGGTCGCCGGTGCGTGGGTCTTGTGGCAGGTATCCCACATGCCCACTTGAGGCCACACTGCCGCTTGCAGGAAGCGCTTCACTAGCCAGAACCTTGGTCAAGGTGGTCTTCCCAGCACCGTTTCGACCTACCAGTCCGACCTTATCGCCAGGCGCGATGCGAAGGTCAACTCCGGTGAGCAAAATTCGTGCACCGGCGCGCAACTCAATGTTTGAAGCGCTTAACACAAATCTCCCTAAAACACGTGGTGTGGGGCAAGACCGAGGTGGCGATGGCCTTAGACGTTAAAGCCTAATGCGCGTAGCTGTTCGCGACCATCATCGGTAATTTTGTCCGGACCCCACGGCGGCATCCACACCCAATTGATGCGAACGCCGTTGGTCAGTCCATCAAGGGCTGAATTTGTTTGGTCCTCAATAACATCGGTTAGCGGGCAGGCCGCTGAGGTTAGCGTCATGTCCAAAACAGCCGTGTTCGCCTCATCAACGGTGATCCCATAGACCAGCCCAAGGTCGACGACGTTGATTCCAAGTTCAGGGTCGATCACATCTCGCATTGCTTCGGTAACGTCATCAACTTCGGCACGGTAGGTGGTCATTGTTCCTCCACGGTTTGAGCGACTGCTTGTAGTGCTGCATCCTTGAAGGCCATCCAGGCCAACAAAGCACATTTGACTCGAGCGGGATATTTGGAAACTCCGGAAAAAGCCACGGCGTCTTCAAGTAAATCCTCGTTCGGTTTACCTTCACCCTTACTTTGCATCAAGGTCAAGAATTCGGCTTCAATCTCGAGGGCCCGTTGCAGGGGCTGCCCCTCGAGAAGCTCCGTCATGACCGATGCTGAGGCCTGCGAGATGGAACAACCCTGTCCTTGATGTCCGATGGCGCTAACCACCCCATCGTCCATCTTGATGCGTAAGGTGATTTCATCACCACAGGTTGGATTTACGTGATGCACCTCAGAGTCAAAATCCTCCAAGGTGATTCGACCGATCGGATGGCGATAATGATCCAAAATAATCTCTTGATACATCGACGTCAGTTCCATCACTTCACCCCGAAAAACTTCTGCGCTTGCTGAATCGACTCCACGAGCGCATCCACATCAGAGGTGTCGTTATACAGGTAGAAACTGGCTCGAGTCGTAGCCGCGATTCCAAAGGCTCGCATCAAGGGCCACGCACAGTGATGTCCGACGCGAACTTCTACACCGCGATCATCAAGGACTTGTCCGACATCGTGGGCATGGATGCCCTCAATAAGAAATGAAATTGCTCCACCGCGCTCGACTGCCGTATCCGGACCGATGATTCTCAAACCCTGAATTGAACTGAGCCCTTCAAGCGCGTATTGCGTCAAGGAGTGCTCGTGGGCCTGGACTGAATCCATTCCGATCTTGGACAAGTAGTCGCACGCTGCAGCTAACCCAACCGCTTGTGCGGCCACCGGCGTTCCGGCTTCAAATCTTTGTGGCGGGGCCGCATAGGTGGCCCGATCCATGTGCACCGTTTCGATCATGGAACCGCCCGTGAGAAATGGTGGCATCGCTTGTAGTAATGCGCGACGACCCCAGAGCACACCAATTCCGGTTGGGCCGAGCATCTTGTGTCCAGAAAAGGCGACAAAGTCAACATCAATGCGGGAGACATCAACGGCCATGTGGGGCAGGGATTGACAGGCATCGAGAACAACCAGCGCCCCGACCGCTCGAGCTGCCTTAACAATGGATTCAACCGGATTGATTGTTCCTAGAACATTGCTTTGATGCGTGAAGGCAACAATTCGTGTGCGCTCATTGATGGTGTTACCAATGTCGGTCAGGTCCAGCCGACCCTCATCAGTGACACCAAGCCAAGCAAGTTCGGCTCCCGTGCGACGAGCAAGTTCTTGCCATGGGATCAAATTGGCGTGGTGCTCCATTTGGGTCACAACGATGCGATCACCAGGCTGCAGGCTTAGTGATTGCTCAGCTGGGGTTTCACCGTAGGTCGCATTTGAGATCGAGTACGCAACAAGGTTGATCGCTTCGGTGGCGTTCTTCGTAAAGACGATGTCTTGGGCACTTGCACCAATAAAACTGGCAATGGTGTCCCGAGCCTGCTCATACGCATCAGTGGCCTCCTCACCTAGTTGGTGGGCTCCACGATGGACCGCGGCATTGTGGCGCTCGTAGAAGGTGCGTTCAGCATCAAGTACGCTCACCGGCTTTTGTGACGTGGCGCCACTATCAAGATAGATCAGTTTCTTGTTGTCGCGAATGGTCCGAGCCAAGATCGGAAAGTCAGCCTTAATAGCGGCTACGTCCAAGAACGTGCCGTTAGAAGCCAACTTTGAGCTCATGCCGGGCTATCGAGTTTCTGATACTTCTCGTATCCCGATGCTTCCAGCTCCTGCGCCAGATCCTTACCACCGCTGGCAGCAATAACGCCATCGACGAAGACATGAACAAAATCCGGTTCGATGTAGCGCAAAATGCGTGTGTAGTGGGTAATCAGAAGTAGACCTGTTTCGCCGGTAGCGGCTAAGCGGTTAACCCCTTCGGAGACATAACGCAGTGCATCGACGTCCAGCCCGGAGTCAATTTCGTCAAGCAGAGCGATCTTTGGCTTGAGCAATTCCATCTGCAAGATTTCATGACGCTTCTTTTCGCCGCCAGAGAATCCCTCGTTGACATTGCGCTCGGCAAAAGCTGGGTCCATGGACAGCAAATCCATACTTTCGCGCACTTCCTTGACCCATGTACGCAGTTTTGGAGCCTCGCCACGGATGGCTGTAGCGGCCGTGCGGAGGAAATTGGACACTGAGACGCCTGGGATTTCAACGGGGTATTGCATGGCGAGAAACATTCCTGCTCGCGCCCGCTCATCAACACTCATGGCGAGAACATCTTCGCCATCGAGAGTAATTGAGCCAGAGTCAACCGTGTACTTGGGATGACCGGCGATCGAATATGCCAACGTTGACTTGCCAGAACCGTTGGGTCCCATAATCGCGTGGGTTTGTCCTGCTTCAACGGTGAGGTCAACCCCGCGCAGAATCTGGCGAGATTGCCCGTCAGCGTCAACGCTCACGTGCAAATCACGAACTTCAAGGGTAGCCATAATTAACCTTCCGAACCAGTAGGGATTGTGGGAAAAGTTGAGGGGCGGGATGCGACATCAACAAGAACATCGTCAGCCTGGATTTCAACGGCATAAACATCAACCGCTTGGGTCGCGGGTAAGGAATCGGGTTCGCCGGTTTTCAGATTGAATCGGGACCCATGCATCCAACACTCCAGGTGACAGTCATCGACTTCACCATCGGAGAGTGCAACGTCGGCATGGGAACACTCATTCCTAATCGCATACACGCTTCCTTGGGTAAGCACTACGGCGATATCGACGCCATCGACCTGTGCGACGAACGGAATGTCTTCGTCTAAGTCGCCCAATGCGCACACTCGAACCGAACTCATACGCCGTGACCCTCCAGTTCGCCCTCAACCCGCGCTACAAGCCGTGCTTGCAACTGCTCTATACCGATTTGCTGAAGAATCTCGTGGAAGAAGCCGCGCACAACTAAGCGACGGGCCTCTTCTGCGGTAATCCCCCGGGCCTGCAGGTAGAAGAGCTGCTCATCATCAAATCGCCCGGTGGCACTTGCATGTCCGGCACCTGCCACCTCACCGGTTTCAATTTCCAGGTTAGGTACCGAATCTGCTCGAGCATGATCGGTGAGCACCAAGTTGCGATTGATTTCATAAGTGTCGGTACCCACTGCTTGGGAACGAATCAGAACATCCCCGATCCACACCGTGTGACTGGGGTGATTCTCAGTACCCTGCAGCGCACCCTTGTAGGTAACCCGCGATGTGCAATTGGGGACCGCATGATCGACGAAGAGGCGATGCTCGAAGAACTGTCCTTCGCGGGCGAAAAATAGGCCAAACATGTGAGCGCTTCCACCAGGTGCGTCATAGACCACGGTGGGCACAAGCCGAACAATTTGACCGCCCAATGTGATCACTACCGAAGTGCATGAGGCATCGCGACCAATTAAGTGACGTTGTTGCCCCAAGTGAACTGAATCAGATGCCCAATCCTGCAACGAGACGACGGTGACTTGTGCCCCGTCTGCGACCCGGACATCGACGAGGTCAGACAGACAGACTGAACCACTTCGATCAATCACGATGACGGCCTGCGCAAAAGGCTTAACATCGATGACAATGTGCTGGAATGTTGCAGACACACTGTTAGCGCCGGTGCACCGAATCCATACAGGTTCAGTCAGCACCACGTCTTGTTCAATGGTTACCACTGTCACGTTGGACGTGCGTGAGGCAGCTAATGCTGCAGCTCGATCAGTGGGGCCGGGCAGAATTCGCGCCCGCTCATCAGAACTACTCACCTGCTCGGTTCGCACTCCCGCAGGAGCATCAACGGCAATAGTCATCGTGTTCGATGCGGCCGCGGAACCATCGACTAATCCACGCAACTGCCTTAGCGGCGTAAAACGCCACTGCTCTTCACGCCCACTAGGGACAGGAAAATCATCTGGATCATAAGAACCAATCAGGGAAGAGACATGCTCATGGGTGGTCTGGGTCACCCGACTGAACCTTCCATCTGCAGTTCAATGAGGCGGTTGAGCTCAAGGGCGTATTCCATCGGAAGTTCGCGAGCAATCGGCTCAACAAAGCCTCTAACAATCATCGCCATTGCTTCGTCCTCGGCCATTCCACGACTCATCAGATAGAACAGCTGATCTTCTCCCACCTTGGACACGGTGGCTTCGTGGCCCATCGATGCATCGTCTTCACGCACGTCAACATAGGGGTAGGTATCTGATCGCGAAATGTCGTCAACCAAAAGCGCATCACAACGCACGGTGGATTTTGACCCATGCGCACCCTCCAGCACTTGCACCAGCCCTCGGTATGAGGTGCGACCTCCGCCACGGGCAACTGATTTGGACACAATGCTGCTTGAGGTGTTCGGTGCAGCGTGAACCATCTTGGACCCAGCGTCCTGGTGCTGGCCTTCACCTGCGAAAGCCACCGAGAGGACCTCGCCCTTGGCGTGCTCGCCCATCATCCATACGGCTGGGTACTTCATGGTCACCTTTGACCCAATGTTGCCGTCAATCCACTCCATCGTGGCGCCCTCTTGAGCAATTGCACGCTTTGTGACCAAGTTGTACACGTTGTTCGACCAGTTCTGAATGGTCGTGTAACGCACTCGAGCATTCTTCTTCACAATAATTTCCACAACCGCAGAATGCAGAGAATCGCTTGAGTAAATCGGGGCCGTGCAGCCTTCAACGTAGTGAATGTAGGAATCTTCGTCAGCGATGATCAAAGTGCGCTCAAACTGGCCCATGTTCTCGGTATTGATACGGAAGTAGGCCTGCAATGGAATGTCAACGTGGACACCCTTGGGCACGTAGATAAACGAACCGCCCGACCACACGGCGGTATTGAGTGCGGCAAACTTATTGTCTCCCACCGGGATGACGGTGCCGAAGTATTCGCGGAACAATTCTTCATGTTCACGTAGCGCGGTATCGGTGTCCAGGAACAAGACACCCTGCTGCTCGAGATCCTCACGAATCTGGTGATAGACGACCTCTGATTCGTATTGAGCTGCAACTCCTGAAACTAGGCGCTGCTTCTCGGCCTCTGGAATGCCCAGCCGGTCATAGGTGTTCTTAATGTCTTCGGGAAGGTCTTCCCAACTGTCGGCTTGCTTCTCGGTCGAGCGAACGAAGTACTTGATGTTGTCGAAATCAATTCCCGACAGGTCAGAGCCCCAGGACGGCATCGGCTTCTTGCCGAACAACCGCAACCCCTTGAGTCGGCGCTCAAGCATCCACTCGGGTTCACTCTTCTTGGAGGAGATATCACGAACAACTTCTTCGTTCAGTCCACGGCGAGCATTAGCGCCGGCCGCATCCGTGTCCGACCAGCCGTACTCATAGGTGCCAAGTCCTTCTAGTTCAGGATGAGCTGTCGTGGTCATGATGCGCTCCTTGAATTGTCGGGCAAATAGGTGGTACAAACAGCGTCCCCGTGGCTAATCGTTGCCAGTCTTTGAACATGAGTTCCTAAGACCTGTGAAAACATCTCCGCTTCTGCATCGCACAGCTCGGGAAATTCAGTTGCGGCATGTGCCACAGGACAGTGGTGTTGACAAACCTGAGTTCCCGGAAGCGATGACGCTTCAGCGGTGGCTGCAAAACCATCCTTGCTCAGTAACTCGGCCAAGATATACGGCTTAACGGCAGCATCCTTCCCAGCGAGGGCTTGGGAGAACCGCTCGTATTGGGGTTGCAATCGTGCCTTGGCAAAGTCTTTGACTGCTGTACCTCCGATGCGATCGCGTAGATACCGCATGAGTTCAACAGATAAGGCTTCATAGGCCTTGGGCAATCGATCGCGACCTAAATCTGTCACCGAGTAGATACGAGCCGGACGACCCCGACCACGCTGGCTACGTGGACCGTAAGGCGCATTTTCGCCAGCCACTAACCAACCCGCTTCAACCATTGGATCGAGGTGCCGACGAACTGCGCCGGGCGTGATCCCCAAGCGCTCTGCCAGAACTGCAGCTGTTGCGGGACCCACGTCAACCAGAGAGCGCGTGATTCGCTCCGATACTCGCTCCACGTGGCTGACCTCCGTCCTTAACGAATTAGGTGACACTATTGTGACGTAATTCGGCAGGCACGTCCACTCGGGGGCCCTAGACTCTCCGGGTGACCTCAGATCCCCAGGCTGGCCTTGACGCCTCCCAGGCTTGGACCCAAGGACCATCGTCGGTCCTATCCGTCAGGGATCTCGTCGTGAAATACCCAGACAAGCGAGCCGTTGATGGGCTCAGCTTTGACCTTCACGCAGGTCAAGTAACTGCCTTTCTTGGGCCTAACGGGGCTGGAAAGACAACCACGATTGAGGTCTGCGAGGGCCTTCGTAAGGCGACCTCGGGAACAGTTCGAGTATTCGGCGTAGATCCGCAACGCTTTACTCCCAGTGAACGGGCTCGGATGGGGGTGATGTTGCAAAGTGGGGGCATACCCACTGCCGCTCGCGCCGTGGAATTTGTCTCCGAGATTGCAGCCCTGCATCGCGATCCACTCAACGTGAACGAACTGTGTGAGCGTCTTGACCTGCATCGCATCGGCCGAACTCCCTACCGTCGAATGTCAGGTGGTCAAAAGCAAACCGTTGCACTGGCTGCTGCTGTGGTTGGGCGCCCAGAACTTCTCCTGCTTGATGAACCCACCGCAGGCCTTGACCCGGTGGCTCGTGTTAAGACATGGGAATTGATTAATGAACTACGCGAAGCAGGAGTGACGATCTGTCTGAGTACCCATTACATGGAGGAAGCACAACGAGTCGCAGACACGGTCATCATTGCCGATCAGGGCAAGATTGTTACCCAAGGCAAGGTCTCAGACCTGCTCTCTAGCGGGTCAAGCCAGGTAGTTCTGACGACATCAACCCCGGCGGACCTGGACTCCCTTAAGCAAGCACTCGGACCCGGCGTCAGCGTGGCGAGCAGATTTGATGACCTAGTCATTAGCGGACCAAGCGCCGATGAGATCAGCCGCGCACTCGTGCGTTGGTCATCCTCAAACGATGTCGTGATCACCAGTTTGCGCAGTGGGGACCGAAGCCTTGAAGATGTCTTTTTTGAATTGACAGGGCGTGACTTGCAATGACCATGAACCTGCAACCATCCGGAGTTCCAGCAAGCGCTGTTAAGCGAATCTCATCCCATGCCCGTTACGAAACGATCTTGCTATTGCGCAATGGTGAACAGGCGCTATTAACGATCATCATCCCGCTGTTCATCGTTATCGCCTTGTCAAAGACCACGGTCTTGTCCTTGGGGAATGCGGCTCAAGGCTTTGCGCGCATTCAAACGGTTGCACCAAGTGTTCTAGCTCTTGCCATTTTGTCCAGTGCCTTCACGGCACAAGCCATAGCCGTTGGTTTTGATCGTCGCTACGGAGTTCTCACGCATATCGGTACGACTCCCTTGGGCAGACGCGGCCTAGTGATTTCCAAAACGCTTGCCGTCACCTTCATAGCGGCCTTGCAAGTTCTTCTGATCAGTGCGGTGGCAGCACTTCTGGGCTGGAAGCCGCAAGGAAGCATCCTTTTGGCAGTGGGCCTGATGGTTCTTGGGATTGCAGCATTTTCCGGAATCGCTCTCTTGATGGCCGGCACTTTAAGGGCCGAGGCAACCCTGGCAGGAGCCAATCTGTTGTTTCTGCTCCTCCTGCTCGGTGGAGGCACGGTGATCTCCTCTGAACAGTGGCCCCGGTCACTCGCGCGAACTATTGAATTTCTGCCTACTGCAGCTCTGGCCGATGGTCTTCGAGCGATCTTGCGGGACGGCAGTGTGCCGTCTTTGACTCAGTGGTTGGTTCTCTTGGTCTGGGCTGTGATCGGGATCGCGTTAGCCTCACGGTTCTTCAAGTGGGATTAGCACCGCCACCCAACTACCATGCAGATGTGAACCAACTGAGCCCGCAGTCAACGGCAGTATCGACGCTTACCCGCAGGTTGTTCGCCCTGAACGTGGTTGCCCAATGCGCCATCGTGGTCACCGGCGCACTGGTTCGGCTCACTGGTTCAGGATTGGGCTGCCCCACGTGGCCTGATTGCGCAGAAGGCTCGCTTATCCCAGTTCAACGTCAGGCAGAGGGCTTCCACAAGTACATCGAATTTGGAAATCGACTCCTGACTTTCGTCCTTGCTGTTGTCATCATTGCAAGCATCATCGCCGCGATCCGGCACAAGCCACGGCGCACTCCCCTAGTTATTTTGTCCGCATCTCTACTCCTGGGGGTTGTTGCCCAAGCAGTACTCGGTGGGATCACCGTTCTCACCGGACTCAATCCCTACAGCGTTGCAGCGCACTTCTTAGTTTCAATAGTGATGATCGCCCTTGCCACCACGCTGTACGAACGCGGCAGAGAACGCGGCGATGCAAAGCCGACGATCCTGGTGCAGCCGTTGCTGGCTAACGTGGCCCGCCTACTTGTCGTAGTGGGCTTGCTAGTGGTGGTCATCGGGACGGTGGTCACAGGCAGTGGACCGCATTCTGGGGATGCTGCATCCCTCGTCCGATTTGGACTCGAGCCCCGTGCAATTTCGTGGCTCCACGCTGATGTAGTCATCGCTTTCCTTGGCCTGACGTTTGCCTTACTCATCGGCCTCACAGTGACATCAGCACCACGGCGAGCAATTCGCGCAGTCCAGGTTTTACTTGTCTTGATTGTGTTGCAGGGCGCGCTGGGGTTTACTCAGTATTTCCTTGGGGTCCCAGAACTTCTCGTGGCATTACACGTGGCTGGAGCCTGCGCTATTTGGTGGGCCACACTGCGCATTTGGTTTGCTATGCGCACCCGCTTAGTCGCCGCTGACCTTTTGAGTGTCGAAGAGCACCGTTCCACCTGAGCAGCGGGATCGAACCTGCCAGCTTGACCCAGCAGATTCAAAAACGACATAAACGCTGCGTCCTGGGCCTGCGCTGACATCGTCAATTCCAAATCCTGGCGAAGGAGCCCATGCGGTCAGCTGCACTCGACCACCGGAACACACCGCAGTTACCGAACCGCCAGTGCCACTTGTAGAAGCAGAGACACCATTAGCAAGTAGACGACGCACGCGAGCCTCAACTGCTTCGCGATCCGTGGATTCACGCTCACCTTGTGGGGCGCCCTTGGGGCCATCGGGATTAGGACCAACGACTTTGCCTTTCACTGCATTGCCAGCTCCCGTTTCCTTCACATCTATTGGAGGAACATTTCCTGTTGGGTTATTGGCGGATGCACTTGGTTTATCGCCTTCCACTCCGAGCCGAGAATCAACTAAGGCAATGGATGCGAAACCGCCGCTGACGGCGATTGTGGCTGCGAGCGCCCAGGCCAGGAACAAGAGCCATTTAGTCATAGGACTATTTCTACCGTGCTGTAAGTAAACTAGGGCCATCAACCGACTTAAGGTCCCGTTAAAAGTGCTCGTCACTAGCCCGTAAGGCAAGTGTTGAGGCGGTAGGTTGAAGTCATGGCCCAGGTTTTAGTGGTTGAGGACGATCCGGAAATCCGTCGCGCCTTGATCCACTCCCTGACCGAGAGGGGCCACGCTGTCACGTCAGCCCCCACGGGCATGGCAGGCCTTGGGGCCGCTGTCAATGAAGGGTGCGATCTGGTCATCTTGGATTTGGGGTTGCCTGACATTGACGGATTGGAACTTCTTCGCATGCTCCGCGCGGTATCTCAAGTCCCGGTGATCGTCGTCACGGCTCGAGGCGATGAGAACTCTGTGGTCAAGGCTCTCGAAGCCGGCGCCGATGACTTTGTTCCCAAACCCTTCGCCAGTGCCTCATTAGATGCGCGGATCAAAGCTGTCCTGCGCCGAACGAGTTCGGAAGGCGAGACAGACCAAACGCTAACGATCGCTGACCTGGTTATCGATCCGGCAGGTCGTCAAGTAAGCCTTGCCGGCGAAGAGTTGGACCTGAGCGCTCGTGAGTTTGACTTACTCCACTACCTGGCAAGCAATCAGGGGCGAGTTATCTCCAAACGTGAACTCACCATTGAGGTGTGGCGCCAGCCCTATGGCGGAACCGATAAGACCGTTGACGTCCACCTGTCCTGGTTGCGGCGAAAACTAGGAGAAACAGCCGCCGAGCCACGCTTCCTGCGCAGTGTGAGAAATGTTGGCATCAAACTCGTCAATCCCAACGAGTAAGTCATGCGTAAGCGAATAGTTCTCCTGGTAGCCGCCACCACGAGCGTGGTGCTCTTGGCTTTTGCGCTCCCCCTTATCGCCTTAGTGCGAGATCAAGCCAAGTCAGCCGCCATTGAAAACGGCCGCACGGTGGCCCAAGCCCTAGTCCCGGTGGTTTCTAACGGCGATAGCGCTCAGATCTCTTTGGTTCTTAATTCGTTGAATGAACCTGAGGGGATTTCCACGACGGTGATCCTGGCCAATGGCTCAGCAATTAGCACTTCGACCATCTCTGATCCGGACATTTCAGCAATCGCCGCCAATGCCGCGCGAGACGGAGCCACCACGGTCGCCACTCCCAGCGGTGGTCAGGTGATCTTGATCCCTGTTTTCATCAGTAGTGGAGTGCGCATCATCGCGGTGAATATTTCCCACGATGCACTGACTGAAGGCCTGCTGCGCGCGAGCGTGGTCATTGGTGGGCTCGCTCTTGCGCTGTTTCTCGCTTCGCTGTTTATCGCCGATCGAATAGCAGCTTCCATTACTAGGCCACTGACGGAATTGGCCAAAACAGCCGATGCCCTTGCGGAGGGCAACCTTGATGCCCGGGCAACGCCCGATGGCCCTCCCGAGGTCCACGATGTCGGCACGGCAATTAACGCCCTAGCGAAACGAATTGGTGAGCTACTACAAGCCGAACGTCAGTCAATTGCCGACCTGTCACACCGACTGCGCACCCCCTTGACCGCGCTGCGGCTCGATGCCGAAGCCTTGTCTGATGCGCCTGAGCGTGGTCGTATCGAAAACGACATTGATTTACTTGAACGCGGACTCGATGACGTCATCAGAGCGGCAAACCATCCGCTCAACAGTGACTTGATCCAGTTGTGCGACGCAGGCGAGATCACCCAATTGCGCGTGCAATTTTGGTCGGCACTGGCCGAGGACCAGGACCGGCCCGTTACTACTGACATTTCCGATGACCCCATGCCTTTGCCAATTTCGGCTGACGACTTGGCGGCCTGTTTAGATGCGGCTCTTGGAAATATCTTCGCCCATACTGACGAAGGTGTCGGCTTTACCGTCACCGCCCAACCATGGATTGACAACATGGTGCACATCGTCATCGATGACGAAGGCACCGGATTGAACCAGACCAGCCTGACCGAACGCGGAGTCAGTGGCTCAGGCTCTACCGGTCTAGGTCTGGACATCATGCGCCGAACGACCGAGTCAACCGGCGGCGGACTCAGAATTGGAAAATCGCCCACGGGTGGCACCCGGCTAGAGATGACGTTCGGTACCAACTAACTCAGCGCAGCAGCGAATCAATCGCGATGGCAACGAAGAGCAACGTCAAATAGGTGATCGATCCTTGGAACAATCTCATGGGGCGCATCACGTCTTCGTCCGCGCCCTTTCGAGCTGCAAAGAAAAGTCGTTGCGCCTCCAGCACGAATAGCGCGCCCAGGATCGCGGCCACGATCGGATAGAGCAGGCTCGTGTGAGCAACCGGCCACAACACAAGTGAGGTTGCCACCATCACCAAGGAGTAGATCAGGATCGATTTTGCCACCACTACTTGATCGGCCACAGCTGGCAACATTGGAACACCAGCAGCGACGTAGTCTTCGCGGTATCGCAAGGACAAAGGCCAATAATGCGGTGGCGTCCAAAAGAAAATCACCAGGAAAAGAACGATCGGTGCCCAGCTCAGCGATCCGGTAACCGCGCTCCAGCCGATGAGAACTGGCATGCATCCAGCCGCCCCGCCCCACACAATGTTTTGCGGCGTGCGTCGCTTCAACACAATGGTGTAACCGAGTACGTAAAAGCCGATGGCAAAGGCCGCCAATGACGCAGACACGACATTGACAACAAGTGCGAGCCACACCACGGAGGAAACCGACAATACGGCTCCAAATAGGCTCGCCTGCCTGGCGGAAATCGTCCCCATAGCCATCGGCCGGGATTGGGTTCGATGCATCAGAGCATCAATGTCTGCATCGACGACGCAATTGAAGGTATTGGCTCCACCGGCTGCTAATGAGCCACCGATGAGAGTGGCAATCACAATCCACAAATTTGGCAGACCTTGAGCGGCCAAAAACATCGTCGGAACCGTTGTGACCAGGAGCAGTTCAATGATTCTGGGCTTGGTCAGGGCCAAGTAACTAGAAAAACGACCGACCTTGATGGACCCCGAACCAAGACCTTCAGCAGGTCGTCCTTGGCGTGGATCTACGGCAGTCACGGCCACCCTTCGGTTTGTGTGAGATTTAGCCTAGCGGCCTAGATAGGGTGTTCCCATCGCGCCTAGATTTGTCACTGTGAAAGGAGTCCCGCTGGTGAGCGGCAGCCCCACCCCTTCGGTCTCGGATCTTGATGCGCGGGCCATTGCTACCGCTCGAGTCCTTGCGATGGATGCGGTGCAAAAGGCAGGCAATGGACACCCAGGCACAGCCATGGCTTTGGCGCCAGTGGCCCATCATCTGTTTCAACACGTTCTAACTCACGATCCCTCGGACCCAACGTGGCTGGGTCGCGATCGTTTTATCTTGTCGATGGGCCATTCCAGCATCACGCTCTACACCCAACTATTTCTCTGTGGCTACGGTCTTGAACTGAAAGATCTTGAACAATTGCGGCAATGGGGATCGTTAACCCCTGGCCACCCAGAATTCGGACACACAGCTGGCGTTGAAACCACTACCGGTCCGCTGGGACAAGGAATTGCCAACGCCGTCGGACTTGCACTGGCTGCCCGTCGCGAGCGCGAACTCTTGGACGCCGGTGCGCAGGAAAGCATTTTCGATCACAGAGTGTGGGTATTGGCCTCCGATGGCGACATCGAAGAAGGCGTCAGTGCCGAAGCAAGCTCCTTGGCGGGCCTGCAAAAGCTAGGCATGCTGAACCTGATCTACGACGCAAACCAGATCACTATTGATGGCAATTCGGATCTTGCCCTTAGCGAGGATGTGGGTGCTCGCTATCAGGCCTACGGCTGGCACGTACAGGTCGTGGACAAAGCCACCGACGGTGACATCGACCTTCCCGCCTTCGCTTTGGCCTGTCAGGCCGCACAGGCCGAAACTTCTCGACCAAGTCTGATCGTGATCAAGAGCACCATTGCTTGGCCTGCCCCGAATGCGCGCAACACTTCGGCCTCGCATGGCAGTGCGCTAGGCGCTGATGAGGTTGCTGCCACCAAGGTCGTCTTGGGCTTTGATCCGCAGCAAACCTTTGAGGTAGCCGATGATGTTCTGGCCCATACGCGATCTGTTCTCCAGCGCGGACAGGCTAGCCATGCGCAGTGGGATCAAAGGCGCGCAACCTGGGAAGCGGCCCATCCTCAATCAGCTGAACTCCTGACTCGACTTGTCTCGGGGGAACTTCCCAGCAACGTCAGTAA
>Ga0209499_1000922_pt1 | contig 21352 bp, 20 predicted proteins | sample C_130208_EF_Meta_FD_187306 | JGI IMG/M metagenome (GOLD analysis project Ga0209499, IMG submission 187306) | Freshwater microbial communities from Lake Croche, Canada to study carbon cycling - C_130208_EF_MetaG (SPAdes) (version 2) | ecosystem: Environmental > Aquatic > Freshwater > Lake... | reverse complement strand
CATGATATTGTCTGATGAAATTCATGCCGATTTACAGTTACAATCATATCAAAATCATATTTGCATTGGCAATCATTTGCCAATAGACTTTCCTGCTATTTCTTTTTTTGCAACATCAAAATCTTATAATACGGCGGGTTTGGGAGGCGCAGTAGCCATTATTCCTAATAAATATATTAGAGATAAATTCACCAAGCATACGCAAGGTGTTTTTTCAATGTTATCTAGACATAGTATTGAAATTATGCAAACAAGTTTAACGATGAATAATGGTTGGATGGAGAATTTGCTCATTTATTTGAGAAACAATCATGAATTACTTGCATCATTTATAGGTCAAGTCAATGGATTAAAAATGTTACGTTTGGAAGCAACCTATTTAGCATGGATTCAATATGACTCAGATATTTTAGGTGATTTTCAGCAACGATTATTTACTAATGGGCTGCATGTTTTACGCGGTGAACAGTTTTTAGGTAAAAACTTTATTAGAATGAATATTGCCTGCACTCAAAAGACCCTAGAAAAAGCTTTATTAATCATTCAGAAAACATGTAATGAAACCGCTTAAATCTTTATTATTTATTGGAATTATTATGTTGATTTTGAGTCTTATTTATTTTGTGACAAATCAAGATCTTAATGAGGACAATAAAATGGTTTATGATTTGAACGATGAAAAAATAATTAATTCAGGTATGGATTCAATCTCAAGTATTGAAAATATACCGGATACCAAAGGAGAAATTAATCCCATTTATTCGAACGAAGTTGAAGATTTTGAGGCTAAAGTAGAAATAAGAGCAGGTTTTATACATTTTCAAATTGTCAAAAGTCATCAATTGATATTTGAACAAAAAATGAAAATTTTTAAAATAAAAAATTTAATAAGTTCTGATTTGAATAATAATCAAAAGCCTGAATTTTGGATTTTTGGCGAGGATGATGCCCATAAATTCAAAATATATGGGTATGAATTCCAAAAAAATTCTTTTAATTTGATAAAATTTCCTAATTTAAAGGGAAGACAAAAATTTGGATATTTTGGAAACGATTCATTATATTTTATTAAATCTGATATTGTTCGTTCCTTTCAATTTAAAAATGATCATTATTCTGAAATAGAGAATGGAATTAGAGTTTGCTTTTATTCATTAGGTCCGGATAATAGCTTTGTATTAAAAAAAACCTTAGACTTTGAAAATGAATAAAGAAAATTTACGTTCGCAACAATGGTTTGGTAAAACTGGAAAAGATGGCTTTATCTATCGAGCATGGATGAAAAATCAGGGGATTCCAGATGATTATTTTCAAGGAAAACCTGTAATAGGAATCTGTAATACGTGGTCTGAACTTACTCCGTGCAATGCACATTTTAGAGAACTGGCAGAATTTGTGAAAAAAGGGGTTATTGAAGCCGGGGGATTCCCGGTTGAATTTCCTGTTATGTCTTTAGGGGAAACATTAATTAAGCCCACTGCTATGCTCTACAGAAATTTAGCTAGTATGGATGTGGAGGAATCAATTAGGGCCAATCCTATTGATGGAGTTGTGCTTATGTGTGGTTGCGACAAAACAACTCCCTCCTTGGTGATGGGCGCTTGCAGTGTTGATTTACCTACATTAGTTATTTCTGGTGGACCAATGATGAAAGGCAAATTTAAGGGTAAAGATATAGGTACCTCGGACGTTTGGCGTTTTGCAGAAGCATACAAATTAGGAGAATTAACACAAAAAGAATTTGTGGAAGCGGAAGCTTGTATGGCAAGAACACCTGGACATTGTGCAGTGATGGGTACAGCTTCGACAATGGCTACGATGGTAGAAGCTCTGGGTTTAAGTTTACCACAAAATGCGGCCATTCCAGCTGCAGACGTACGAAGAAAAGTATTAGCCCAACATTCAGGTAGACGCATCGTCGAGATGGTTAATGAAGATCAAAAAATTTCAAAAGTATTAACTAGGCAAGCTTTTGAAAATGCAATAAGAGTCAATGCAGCTACTGGTGGATCAACCAATTTTGTGATTCATTTATTGGCCATCGCAGGGAGAATTGGAGTGGAACTAGATTTGAATGATTTTGATAAATTTTCTCGACAGATCCCCTTATTAGCCAATATACAACCCTCTGGAGAACATTTTATGGAAGACTTGTATTATGCTGGTGGCCTGCCTGCATTAATGAATCAAATGAAGAAGTTTTTGAATACCGATGCCATAACAGTAAATGGAAAGTCCGTTGGTGAAAATATTGAAAATACTCCAATTTATGATACTAACATCATCTCAACCTTAGAGAACCCTTTTAAACTAGATTCAGGGATAGCTGTTGTAAAGGGAAATTTAGCACCTAATGGAGCCGTTGTTAAACCTTCTGCAGCGTCATTATCTTTATTTAAACACCGGGGTAAAGCTGTTGTTTTCGAAAATATTGAAGATTATCATGCCCGAATTGATTCGCCTGAATTAGATATAGATGAAAACTCAGTAATGGTTTTGAAAAATGTAGGTCCAAAAGGATATCCAGGTATGGCTGAGGTGGGTAATATGGGTATTCCTAAAAAACTATTGGAACGTGGAGTCAAAGACATGGTTAGAATTTCTGATGGACGAATGAGCGGGACTGGTTATGGAACTGTTATTTTACATGTAAGTCCTGAATCAGCAGCCGGTGGACCATTGAACTGGGTTGAAAATGGGGATTTTATTGCATTAGACTTAAATAATCGAAGTATTAATTGGGAAGTTAGTGAAGAAGAATTAGCAAAAAGAAAAATATCCCAACCGTTTATCCCTGTTAAACAAATACGAGGATATGTAGGACTGTTTATAGATCGTGTAGAGCAAGCGCATGTAGGAGCAGATTTCGATTTTTTAAAGGGTGGTTCAGGTTCCAAAGTAACAAGAGACTCACATTAGCATGAAAAAAGTAATTGTAACAGGTGCGGGTCAAGGAATTGGTTTAGAAGTAGTTATTCAATTATGCCAAGAAGGTTATTTTGTCATATGGAATGAAATTGATCCTTCCGTTTTCAAATCGGCTTCATCACAATTAGAGAAACTTTCCTTAACTACTCATTGCGGTATTTTAGGTGATTCAAGTAGTGATTTATTTCTAAATGAATTGTCTGAAACGATCCATAATACGCCAGGAACTTTATATGGTTGTGTTTGTAATAGTGGAATAACAACTTTTGGCAATTTTCTTAATTATTCGAGAGAATCAATGGATATGTTGTTGAAAGTTAATGTTTCAGGCACTTTCTTTTTAATACAATTCATTGCCAAATTGTTAAAAGAAGGTAAAATAAAAGGATCTATTGTGGTCACCACTTCTGTGACAGGTCATCAAGCTCATCCTGATTTAGTTGCTTATGGTATGACAAAAGGAGCTTTAATCCAGCTTGTTAGAAATTTAGTTGTTGAGTTATCTTCCTTAGGTATTCGAATAAATGCTATTTCTCCTGGGGCGACGCTAACCGAGAGAACGGCAATGATTCCTGACTTCGAAAATCAATGGACTAAAATTACCCCAATGGGTACAATTGCTGATGTGTCAGATATCTCAAATGCTATATCATTTATGCTCTCTGAAAAGTCTAGGCAAATTACAGGACAAACCTTAATCGTTGATGGTGGATGGACTTCTTACAGTCCTCCCCCGGGATCAGTCTAGTTAATTCCAATGATTAATTAAAAAATTAATCCAATTTTGATGACAAATTTTAGTTATGTCGTCATTTGAAAATCCTCTTTTAATTAATAAATCAGGAATTTTTTGAAGATCAGCTATGGTCTTAAGATCCATTGGGGATTGTTCTGTTCCAAATCCACCGTCTAAATCAGTACCAATCCCTACATGATTTGTATTGCCTGCTAAGCTACAAATGTGGACTAAATGATCTATCATAACATTTAAATCCACTTTCATGCTAATTGGGTCCGACACTCCCCTAACCCAATTAGGTACCATCATCCACGTATCTAAAGGTAAACCAATTACCGCTCCTCGTCGAATAATTTCTTTAAATTGATCATCGGTAAATTGACGATTATGATTGACCAGCGATCGACTATTCTGATGACTAGCCCAAACTGATCCATGGAAAATGTCCATAGCTTCCCAAAAACTATCGTCACATAAATGTGTGGCATCTAAGATTATACCCAAAGATTCCATTTTTTTTAATAAATCTCTACCGCTTGGTCCTAAACCACCTGTGGCATTTGTTCCTTGAGCATATCGACCTGGACCATAATGGGCTGGTCCTAAGGCTCTTAATCCATAATTGAACGCTATCTCTAAGAATTCAATAGAAACTATTGAATCGGCACCTTCTAAACTTAAGATATAACCAATACTTTTTTTTGCATCTTCACTGCTTGTCCAATATTTTAAATGGTTTTCTAATTCAAGTGAATTTCTTATGGGAGAAAGTTCTCCTAATGATTCTAATACCTTATAATAAGCTAATTGCCCTTGTGTTTGAGCCCAGGCCTGTTCAGAAGAGTTCCAACCCGGTAAATCGGATGATTTGTCAACATAGCGCGCAATTTGGGTGGCTACTACAATTCCAATGTTACCCTTTCGAAGTTCCTCAAATGAAACAGTGGCATTACCTCTGTCCAATTTGTCGGTCATTCCAAATTCTCTAGAATTAATTTCTGAAATAGATGAACGTAAATCTCTATTCCATTCTAAAGCATTCATGCTTAAATCTAAATGCGCATCAAAGAGTAACATATCAAATGTTTATTTTACGATTACGAGCTTTTACTCCCCATTCCCCTATTAATTCATCATTTTCAATGACTTGTAAATATTGGTGGAGCGCCACTGTAGGACAAATATGATAGGGGAACAGGCGAATTATTTGTCCTATTTCTATCTGGGAATGATCGATAACTTCTACAATTCCATGTTCTTCACTCTGACCTTTGAGCGTCCAATCAGGGAAATCAATAAATCGAACCCTTTGATCTATTGGATTTTCTGCCGCAACCGATTTATGGCCTAAATCTATGCAGATTGTTGTAGATGTCGGTTTGGAAATGACTCTGGAAATTAGTTGAACAGCCATTTTGAAAGTTTTATCTGGATACAAATCAGAATAACCTATATCAAAAAAGACAAAGGTTCCAGGACTACAAACAAAGCGTTTATTGGTCTGATGGACTAAAAAACTTGGTGTTCCTCCTACTACTAATTCATATTCACTTTCATTATTGATTTTATCAACTAATTCATGGAATTCTATAAAATCTTGCTGAACATGTTTAATTCGTACATTTATATCAACATCACGAATATGTCCATCATAGGCATGTAGACCTTTGATGACGAGATTTTCAAAATTAGTATTAATTTTTCCGATAAGAAAAAAAGCTTCTTTAGGAATAACACCTGTCCTATTCATGCCCACATTTACATCAATAAAAATATGAATTTTCACTTGATATTTAAAAGCTAAATCATTGACTTTTTTAGCTGCAAAATAATCATCAATTAGACATGAAAATTGGCAATTTTGATAATGAAGCACCAATTCAATAAAACGTTCAAGGCTAGTTCCAGTAGGTTGGATAGACAACAATATATCTTTTGCATTCGATATAGCAAGTAATTCGGCTTCGGAAATTGTAGCACATTTGAATTTAAATATACCAGCTTCAATTAATAATTCATTAACCTCCTGAGTTTTATGGGTCTTTATGTGAGGTCTTAATCTAGCCACATTTCCTTCAACCATGTCTACAGCTAGCTTTATATTGGATTTCACTATTTCAGGAAAAACAATTAATCCAGGACTTTCAATTGAACTATAATCCATATGATCAAATTAATGAGCGGTCCAAATGTACATAACCACCATCAACATGAATTAATTGACCCGTGGTATGACTTGATTTACTAGATAATAAAAAAGTTACCATGGCACCCAATTCCTCTTTGGTAGTCATACGCTTTCCTAATGGAATCCGACTTTCAATTTCATTTAAAGTTTCTGAAGGATTGGATAAAGTTTGTAACCATTTGTCATACATCGGAGTATAGCATTCTGCTACAATGACTGCATTAACTCGAATACCATGTGGCAGTAGTTCAACGGCCCATTCGCGAGTTAAGGCATTTCTACCTCCATTCGAAGCTGCATAGGCGGATGTGCCACCTTGACCAGTTTCTGCCACTTTTGAACCGATATTAACAATGGAACCTTTTGTCTTAATTAAATAGGGTAAGCAAGCCTGCGCCAATAAATAATAGTGAATTAAATTAGAATGTAATGATTGAAGGAATTTCTCATAGGTGCCATTAGCTAAGCCTACTCCATCGTTAACTCCTGCATTGTTAACCAATCCATCAATTCTTCCAAATTTAGTATAAACCTCTTCAATAACTCTCTTGCATTGATTTGGATCACTTAATTCGGCGACAAATGAAAAAGCCTGTCCTCCTGTAGCTTGAATTTTTTCAATACATTTTAAATTGTCAATTTCGTTTCGACCTACGATGGCTACCATGGCACTTTCAAGTGCTAAACTTTCACTAATTCCTTCGCCAATACCTTTTGCACCTCCAGTGACAATGATAACCTTCTCTTTTAGTCCTAAATTCATTATATTTCTATTTTGTAAAATTGCAGACAATTATCCACCGTTATTTTTTTTATTTCATCAGACGATAATTGAGCAATAGATTTCTTAAATGTGTTAACCCAACTAGATAATTCTTCAGCCACTAAGACAACTGGATAATCAGTTCCAAACATTATGCGATCAGGGCCAAATACTTCTAAAGATATTTCTATGATATTTAATATATCTTTTTCATCCCAAGCATACCATTCAGCTTCAGTAATTAATCCTGAAATTTTTGCTGAGACATGCGTTAAGTTTTTAAATTGTTGAATATACTTTTTCCATTCTGATACATTACCTGACTTAATGGGAGGCTTAGCCAAATGATCGAGTACGATTCTCTGATTTGGATTTTTTTTGCAAAAATCTATACCTGCACTTAGTTGATTTGAATAAATAAGTAAATCATAGGTAAAATCAAAAGTCTCTAATAATTGAATGCCTTTTAGAAAAACAGGTCTTGATAAAAAATTAGGATCGGTTTCTGCCTGTACGACATGTCTAAAACCCACAATTTGTTCAAATTGCGAAAAGTAGGTTAGGCGGTTTTCAACATTTTTAGCTTGTAAATCGACCCAACCAACAACACCTTTAATAAAATCAGATTGTTCCGCTAATGAAATCAAAAACAATGTTTCATCTTCAGATGAATCAGCTTGCACAGCAATACAGCCATCAATACCATGATTCTCAAATAATTCAAGAGAATCACTCGGATAAAAATTTTTACGTATTGACCCCATTTCCTCCGTAATCCAAGTATCACGGCTCGCCTGATAAGTCCAAAAATGTTGATGCGAATCAATCATTAGGAATAAGCCACTAATATTTGTTTCTGCTCTCCTAAACTGTCCATCCCCAATGTAACGCAATCCCCTGGTTTTAAAAATAAGGGAGGCTTTAAACCCAGGCCAACACCATGAGGAGTGCCTGTACTAATTACATCCCCAGGTAACAATGTCATAAATTGAGAGATATATGACACTACTTGGGGTACATTAAATATTAACTGATTCGTATTGCTTACTTGAAATCTCTGACCATTGACATCCAACCACATATCTAAATTATGGACATTCTCTATTTCATCTTTAGTAACCAAGTAGGGACCTAAAGGTGCGAATGTATCACATCCCTTCCCTTTTGACCAATTGCCTCCCCTTTCTAATTGAAATTCTCTTTCTGAATAGTCGTTGTGTAAACAATATCCTGCTACATAAGAATATGCCTCTTCCTCAGAAACATATTGAGCCTTTTTCCCTATAACAATGGCTAATTCTACCTCCCAATCTGTTTTAGATGAGTTTTTTGGAATGATTACGTCGTCGAATGGGCCGTTTAATGCAGTGGTACTTTTAAAAAACAATATAGGTTCTTTGGGTATTTCTGCTCCCGTTTCCTTTGCATGGTCGATGTAATTTAAACCGACACATATAATTTTTGAAGGTCGAGCAACACAAGATCCAATTCTTTCTGGGTGTTTAATTTCTTTTAATTCTTTATTCTTTACAATACTTTCTAAAGATAATAAGCCACCTTTCTCAAAAAAAGCTTCGTTGTAATCACTGACAAATTCTGAAACATCGAAGTATTTCTCATCGATTAATACAGCAGGCTTTTCCTCATTTAACTTTCCTATTCTTACTAATTTCATTTTGTTTATTTTATGTCTTTTAATACATCCCACATTGTTTCAGCTAAGAAAATATTTCCTGCTTCATTTAAATGAACTCGATCTGAAGTTAAAATTCCTAAGGCCTTATTTTCTGTATTGAACTTAGTTTCATACTCAATAAAAGCCTTGCGCAAGTCAATTAATTTACAATTTTCATCAAGAGCAATTTTTCTTATGACTGAAGAAAAATAATTTAAATCTCCATCATTCTCATTGCTAGAGTCATATTTTTCGCCAATAAGTGTAGGTGTACAAATAATAACTTGACTACCTGATTTTTTTATTCTTTGAATTAAAGCATGATAAAACTTTTCAAATTTATCGTTATCCGTACCAGTTCTAGAGGAAGTTTTATGCCAAACGTCATTAATTCCGATGTAAATCACAACAACATTGGGTTTTTTGGCAATTACATCTTCCTCATGTCGCAGGTATAAATCATAAATCTTATTGCCTCCTATACCTGCACCAATCAATTCATATTTCCCAGATAAACCTTTTGAAGAAATCATTTCAGCCATTTTTGTTATATAGCCTGTTTTGCCAATACCCGCTTGTGTAATGGAATCGCCAAAAAATAAAATTTTTATCGGATTGTCAGCTTTAAATGAAAATAGCATTGATGATAATAACAAGGTAAAAACTAATTTTAATTTCATTGTGTTTAGTTGTTTAAGTATAAAAATCCTCCATCTAATGGGTAGTCACAACCTGTAGCAAAAGATGCTTCATCAGAACATAAATATAAAGCCAAATGAGCTATTTCAATCGGTTTAGCCATCCTTCCTATAGGTTGAGAGGCAGAAAGTTTTTCATACATTTCCGCCTGATTATTTGGATAATTTTTCTGAATAAATCCGTCTACAAATGGTGTATGAACCCTAGCTGGAGAAATACAATTACACCGAATCCCTTTTGAAATATAATCTTTAGCGACAGACTGAGTCATAGATTTTATAGCTCCTTTAGTCATAGAATATCCAAAACGATCTGGGATCCCGACAGAAGAAGCTACCGAAGCCATATTTAAAATGACACCCGATTTATGATTGGCCATGATTGGGATAACTGCTTTTATACAATTAAATGCACCCTTTACATTAACATCAAAAATTTTCTGAAAGTCCTCCGAACTGGTGTTTTCTACATTTCCAATTTGTGCTATCCCTGCATTATTAATTAAAATGTCAATGGTCTCAAATGCGCTTATTTCATTTAAAACTAATGCTTCATTGGTAATATCTACGTGATGAAAATGGGAATTAGGCTGGTACTTTTTCACCTCAGCTATAGTTTCGTCGCTTAATGAACTTTTTAAGTCAAAAATATGAACCTCGGCTCCTTGCTCAGCAAAAAGTATGGATATGGCCCTTCCTATACCCGAACTCCCACCCGTAATAATTACTAATTTATTTTTTAGTGAAAATATCATATAAAATTATTATAATTTAACTCCCCTTCTCCAAAACATAAAATCATCTTGACCTAAATCCATTGCCTTAGTATTAATTTCACCTGAAGCTAATTTGATGATGTAATTTAAAACTTCTTCTCCTATTTCTTCTACAGATTTATCCCCGGAAATGATTGGCCCGCAATCGATATCTATAATTTCGGGCAACTTTTCAGCCAACCTCGTATTTGTGGATAATTTAACCATTGGACAAATAGGATTACCCGTTGGCGTTCCTAAGCCCGTAGTAAACAATTGAATAGTAGCTCCCGCACCTGCCATACCGGTTGTGGCTAATACATCATTTCCTGGCGTACAAACTAAGTTTAATCCACTTTGAGTTACATATTGACCATACCCAAGAGAAGCTACAATAGGAGATGATCCAGCTTTTTTTGCAGCTCCTGCCGATTTTATAGCATCTGTAATCAATCCATCTTTAATATTTCCCGGCGAAGGATTCATATCAAATCCAGCACCCACTGCTGCGGCTCTTTTAGCATATTCTCGCATCATTAGTCCAAAATCATCTGCTACTTGACTATTGATAGATCTGTTTTGAAGTTCTTGCTCAACTCCACATAATTCAGGAAATTCAGCAATCATGACCGTGCCACCTAATGACACTATTAAATCCGCGGTATGACCAATGGCAGGATTAGCAGAAATACCGGAAAACCCATCTGAACCGCCACACTTTACGCCAACACGTAATTTAGACAGTGGAGCGGGTAATCTCTCACATTTATTAATCTCGATCAAGCCTTCAAAAGTTTTATGAATAACTTCGCTTAACATTTGTTCCACACCACTTCCTTCATCTTGTTGCTGTTCAAAAATATATAATGGCTTTGAAAAATTCGGATCTTTTTCCTTTAATTTTTGTTGGAATAAGCTAATTTGAGAATTTTGACAACCCAAACTTAAAATCGTGATACCTCCTACATTTGGGTTCAAACAATAGCCTGCTAACAACGAACACAAATTATCTGATTCATCTTTGTTTTCTCCACAACCACTCTCATGAGTCAGAAATTTTATTCCATCAATGTTCTTAAACAAATCACTTTTATGAACCAAGGTTGTTTTCTTAGACTTATTAAATTCAGGCTTTTTTAAAATTTCACCATTTTGAATTTGATTTTTTAATAATACAACTTGCTCGGTAAAAGGGTCATTTTTTTGAAAACCTAAACCATTAATAAAAGCGTTTTTTAATAATTCAATATTTCTGTTCTCACAAAAAACTAAGGGAATGACGAGCCAAAAATTTTGGGTTCCTACTTGGCCATCTGATCTATGATACCCGTTAAAAGTTAACTCTTTCCATTGATCAACGTTCGGTGGAGACCAATGATACTCTTTGTTTTTACCTTTAAACTCTTGAGACGCGTGATGTAAATTAAATGTATGAACTAATCCACCTTTTGGAATCGCTTGTTTGGCTATACCTACTAAAACACCATACATAACAGCCTCTCCATTAATTGGAATAGCCTCTGTGGTAAACTTGTGCTTGGCATCAATATCATCTTGTAAAATAATATGATTTCCATTGTGAATAATTTCAGTTCCTTTTTTCAAATTTTGTAACGCAACTAACAAATTGTCCACGTCATTAATCTGCAGAAAAGTCTTTCTTTTCGTAATCATTAGTTATAATTTAAAAATATTCTCAGCCAAAACCCACTTAACATTTTCAGGAGTTCCTGGAATGTTTTTTTGATACGTAGACATAAGTTTTTCCCATTCAATTACATGAGAATTGTTTAAATCCAATGTGTTTTTATGTTCAAAATTGAAATCATCATTAGCTTCAATTTTCATAGCTAATCGATCTTGAAACCTATATATTTCCATAGAAACAATTCCTGCATCAAAAATACTCTTTTTGATGGTTAAAGGAATTTCTTTATGGTGATTAATATACTCAGAAATTAATTTTTCATCATTTATTAAATCTAAAAATAAAATGTAATTTTTCATTATATGTCTTTGGCTGGTATTTTATATCCATTGTATGAATAATATACAATGTATATAAAACATATTAACGGAATTATGAGGGCTACTGGAGTACTCACCTTAAACAACGCTGCAGTAATGGGTGGAATAATGGCCCCTCCTACGATAGACATAATAATTAATGAAGATGCTAATTTTGAACCTTCACCTAAGTCCTTGCATGCCAATGCAAATATAGTTGGAAACATAATTGATTGAAAGAAATATACCATCATTAATGCGACTAGTGCATAAACTCCACCGCCAAAAATAGAAATGATGATCGATATCACAGCTCCGATCGAATAAATTCCAAGAATTTTATTAGAATCATTTTTGCTCATAAAATAAGTACCAATGAACCTTCCAAACATAAAAAGTACAAAGGCAAAAGAGGCATGAAAACTTGCTATTTGAGTCGGCGACATCGCATTAGTGGTTTGATATATTTTTTGAACAATCCATAAATTTGTATCACTGGCTAAATCAATTTTCAAATCTACGAAATTCCCCCACAATGATACTTGAGCTCCGACATTACAAAATTGAGCAAGTATCCCTAATGTTAAATGTCTGTTTTTCAACAAACTTGATATAGTTATTTTAGATTGACCGACTACTTTATTAGTTGCTTCTGTAACTTCAGGCATTTTTGTGATGGCAAATAATAAAGCTACTATGGCGACTACTATACCAATAATTAAATAGGGCAATTGAACCGAATTAGCTTGTGATATACGTATGGCTTCTGCTTCAGCTGCCGGAAGACTATTTAATAAATCTCGACTATATTCTTTATCAGAAAATATAAAAAAACCTCCAATCACTGGTCCTAAAATAATGCTGATCCCATTAAATGATTGAGCAAAATTTAACCTGAAATCTCCTGATTTGGGGTCACCTAAAACAGTAACATATAAATTAGCCGCAGTTTCTAAAAATGCTATTCCACTGGCTATTAAAAATAAGGCAGCTAAAAAGAATGAATACAATCTGACTTCGGCAGCAGGATAAAATAAAAAGGCACCTGCCGCATATAAAACCAAACCAATTAATATACCCATTTTATAACCTAATTTTTTCATTACATAACCTGCAGGGAGTGCCATGATGAAATAACCTAAGTAGAAAGCCGTTTCGACTATGTTGGCTTGCCAACGTTGCAAATCGAGGGCAGTTTGAAATTGTTTAACTAATGTACCATTTAAACTATTAGCAAGCCCCCAAAGAAAGAACAAACTAGTAACTAAACTAAATGGAATAAGGTAATTAACTTTAGTTGATTGAGATAAACTTGTATTTTTATTTTCAACGTTTGTAAATGCCATAGGATTATTTTTTTATTTAAAAGGATAAAACTCTTTCAATATACCTTCTTTTTTTTAATTTTAAATTTGTGTGAGCTTAATTTTATAGAATATATTCAAAAAGCAGTCCTTATCAGCCCAATTCAAACATTTTCCATATGAAAAAAATAATATTTATATCCATATTTTTATATGTGAATTGGCTTGTTTCCGCACAAACAATTTCCGTTGTTAATCCCATACCTAGTAAAAAACAAATTGCCTGGCAAGCCTTAGAATATTATGGCTTTATTCATTTTAACATGAATACGTTTACAGATTTGGAATGGGGAGAAGGTCAAGAAAATCCAAGCAACTTCAATCCAACACATTTAGATTGTAATCAATGGGCCAGAATTGCAAAAAATGCTGGCATGAAAGGTTTAATTTTAACGGTAAAACACCACGATGGATTTGCTTTATACCCTTCCAAATTTACTAAACATACCGTCGCGAAATCTACTTGGAAAAATGGCCAGGGTGATGTAGTTAAAGATTTATCGGAGGCTTGCAAAAAATATGGAATTAAATTTGGAATTTATTTATCGCCATGGGACAGAAACCATCCAGATTACGGAACAGATAAATATAATTTAATTTATGCCGAAATGCAGAAAGAATTATTAACAAATTATGGACCTATCTTTGAATTTTGGTATGATGGAGCTAATGGTGAAGGGCCAAATGGAAAAAAACAAGTTTATAATTGGCCTTTATTCAATAATACAGTTTTAAAATATCAGCCAAATGCGATACAATTTTCTGATTCAGGGCCTGATATCAGGTGGGTTGGGAATGAGCGTGGTTTTGCCTACGATAAAACATGGAGTCCAATTAATCGAAATGAAATTTATCCTGGATTCCCGCATTTTGAGTTATATCGAAATGGACAGCAAGATGGTAGCCATTGGGTTTCACCTGAAGTAGATGTTTCAATAAGACCTGGTTGGTATTACCATGCTGATCAGGATTTAAAAGTAAAGACCCCAGATTCATTAATGAGAATTTATATATCCTCCGTAGGAAGAAATTCGAATTTGTTACTTAATATTCCCGTTGATAGAAGAGGTCTTATTCATCCTAATGACTCTACATCAATGATGGGTTTTAAACAACTGAGAGATAAGGGACTCGTTAATTTATTAACTGAAAACGATCAAGTAAAAACAACTTCAAATCATTCAGGAAAATCCAATAATAAACTGACTGACAAAAATAGTAAAACTTTTTGGGCGGCAAATACGGCTGATCAAGTTCCAAAAATATTAATTGAATTAAGGAACCCAAAAATGATTAATGCCTTATTAGTTCAGGAGCCTATATTTATGGGACAAAGAATCATTCAATTCAAAGTGACACTGACAGATGAAAATGGAAATACTGAGGAAATATTATGCCAGACCATAGGGAATAAACGTATCATTCCTTTTAAACAGAAAAAAATAAAAAATATCGAAATTGAATTCTTGAAATCTAGAGGACAAGTCCTTATTTCAAATGTGGAAGTTTTAAACCTTATTTCAACACGTAACGAACCGCTTTACCAGTAAACGTATAACCAGTCGTTGTACTTGTACTAAATACTTGATATTTAACGTCAATTAAAGCACTTGCTCCTAGAGCCAATGCAGATTCAATCATTTTATTTAAAAGATTCTGTTTCTCCGTTTGATGATTTCCCCGATAAAGCATTTTACCGTTTTGCGTTTGCTTTTCTTCAAGCAAAATTTCTTGACTAATACTTAAAGGTTCAATAATCTCATATTTCTGTTTAGGAGATTCATTAAAATAGACTACATCAATTTCATATTTTTGAGGAATTTCAAAACCTAAGCCGTCATGTCTTTCAGTAGATCCATCTTTATAATTTGGAGAATAGTATGTATTTTGTTTTAACTGATTTTTACACGAAAAGCCTAAAAAAATGACTATAAGTAGAGCAATAAAATATAAAATATTAAATGGTTTCTGAATCATAAATAATTACTTTTTCCCAAAGATGAGCACAATTTTTAATGAATTCTAAATGTTCTGGCGCTACTTGATAAAAATCATGTCCTGCCTCATCATTAAATGTAGTTAAAAGGCAATAACTATAAGAACGATCAATTACCGGACGATCTGTACTTGCAGGTGCGCCGACATTAAAATGTACGATGGTCTTAATTTTTGATAACAACTGAACTTCTTTTTCAAAAAAGGCTACTTCATCTTTATTTAAAGAGTTTTTAAGCCAAAAATTTACTACGTGAACAAACATATTTAGATTAATTTTTCTTGTTTACAACGATTGATTAATTTAACTCTTAATTCTTCAGAACCTACGGCTAAGGGCCTTCTAACTTGAGATTGCATTAAACCCAAAGATTCCAATATTAATTTAACTCCCACTGGGTTACCTTCTTCATACAAATATGAATCGATCGCTAGAAAATGACCTAGAATTTTTTGTGCGGATACAAAATCACCTTTTAGAGCAACATGAATCATTTCAGAAAACTTATGTGGCAAAGCATTAGCAATTACGGACATAACCCCCACTCCACCAATAGAAATAATGGGAACTGCCTGAACGTCATCTCCTGAAATCAATAAAAAATCTTTAGGTTTATGGAAAGCAATTTCTATACACTGTTCAATCACGCACGATGCCTCTTTAATCCCAATAATGTTAGGATGTTCAGCTAATTTCAATACCGTTTCTGGCGATAAATTGATTCCTGTCCTACCTGGTATATTATACAAAATTACTGGAACGGGGCATGTATCGGCAATCGCATTAAAATGATCAATTACACCTCTAGAACTTGGTTTGTTATAATAAGGAGCCACTGATAAAATGGCATCAATTTCATCAAACGAGGTCGTATTAATTTGCTTTATCAACGACTCTGTGTCATTTCCACCGATGCCATAAACTATTGGCAAGTGGCCTGCATTTGATTCTTTTATAGTCTCAATTATTTTTTTCTTTTCATCAGTGGTAGTGGTAGCTGATTCACCAGTGGTTCCTTGAACGACTAAATAATCAACGCCCCCTTCGCTAACATGATTTATTAATGCGCTAAGTGCTTTCCAATCAATACTTCTATCTTGGTGCATGGGTGTCACCAAAGCTGGAGCTACTCCATGAAATTTGGGTAATTTATTAACTTGCATATTATTTTAGAAGATTTAAAAACTCCTCTTCAGTTATTATTTTAATCGATAATTGATTGGCTTTTTCTAATTTTGATGGCCCCATATTATCTCCAGCGATTAAATAATCTAATTTTGAAGAAATACTAGAAACAACCTTTCCTCCATTCAAAACTATCTTATCTCGTAAGCCATCTCGGTCAAAATTCTGAAAAACACCTGAAATTACGAAACTTTTACCTTCTAAACTTATACTTTCTTGTTCCACTTCCAAAATTTCTTCACTTAACTGTACACTATATTGTTCTAAACGATTAATTAAATTAATGTTTTCTGCTTTACTAAAAAATGAAATGAGACTCAGTGCAATTCGATCCCCAATTTCAGAAACAGCTATTAATTCTTCATAACTAGCATTCATTAAATTGTATATTGATTTGAATTCAATGACTAATTTTTCAGCTATGGTCGCCCCCACATGCCTTATTCCTAGACCGAACAATACCTTTCTGAAAGGAACTGATTTAGATTTTTCGACAGAACTTAATATATTCTGAATAGATTTTGACTGAAATCCTTCTAAACCTACAAAATCAAATGCTGTTAATGCATATAAATCGGCAACATCTTTTATGATTGATTTTTCAAAGAGTAGATCAATGGTTTCCACACCTAAATTTTCTATATTCAATGCTTTTCGTTGAATAAAATGTTCTATTTTACCTTTTATTTGAGTAGGACATAAAAGATCATTAACACAATAATGATTTGCTTCCCCTTCAAGCCTAATTAATTCGCTGTTACAATCAGGACAGTGAGTTGGAAATAGATAAATAGGTTTCTCAGGATTTCTAATTGATACCTCCACTCCTGTAATTTTAGGAATAATTTCGCCTCCTTTTTCTACAAATACAATGTCACCTTCATGTAAATCCAAGCGGATCATTTCATTCGCATTGTGAATTGAAGCCCTTTTTATCATGGTTCCGGCTAAATATACAGGCGATAAATTTGCAACAGGGGTGATATTACCCGTTCTGCCAACTTGATAGCTAATACTTAAAATTTCTGTTTTGGCAATTTCGGATGGATATTTAAACGATATTGCCCATCGAGGTGATTTAGCAGTAAATCCTAGTCTTTCTTGTTGGCCATAATCATTGACTTTGATGACAATGCCATCCGTATTTAAAGGCAAATCGTTTCGTTTTATTGCCCATTTTCCAATATAATCTAAAACTGATTCGATATTAGTGCATTTTTCCCAAGTTGGACTAACTGGAAAACCTAAGTTAGCTAACTTGATTAAACTTTCTTCATGGGTTTGAAATGGATTATCAAAACCTAAATAAGCATAAATAAAACAATCTAAATTTCGTTTAGCTACGACAGATGAATCTTGCATTTTAAATGTACCTGAGGCAGAATTTCTGGGATTTGCTAACAATGGCTCGCCCGACAATAATCGTTCTTGATTAATTTGATCAAAAATATGATTAGGCATAAAACCCTCTCCTCTTATTTCAAACTCAGTGGGAAGAGTATCATCCAGTATAAATTGTGGGATTGATTTAATCGTTTTAACATTATTGGTAATATCATCTCCCCTAATTCCATCACCTCGGGTCACTCCTTTTATTAATTTTCCATTTTGATACCAAAATGACAAAGCAACCCCGTCAAATTTTAATTCACAGATGTATTCATATTTTTCGTCACCCAATGCTTTTTTTATCCGTGAATCAAACTCTTTTAAATCATTTTCATTATACGTATTTCCTAATGATAACATAGGAAAACGATGATTCACACTTTTAAAGTGTTTTGTTACCGTACCACCAACTTTTTGAGTAGGACTATTAGATGTAACAAAAAGTGGATTTTCATGTTCCAATTTTTGTAATTCTTGTAAATATTGATCAAAAGCCAAATCAGAAATCAGGCTTTCGTTATTTTGATAATAGGCTTCATTATACTTATTAATTAGAGTAATAAGTTCATCCATTCGTTTTCTAATATCCATATTAAAAAAATTATTTCATAAAGTTAATTGGAATACCCATAGAAATATACCTTAGTAAATTATTTTCATACCTTTGTATCATGGAAAAGTTGATCATTGCCCCTTCTATTTTATCCGCTGATTTCGCTAATTTAGGTACTGATATATTAATGTTAAACGAATCTGAAGCGCAATGGATTCATATAGACGTTATGGATGGAATGTTTGTACCAAATATTTCTTTTGGGTTCCCAGTAATAGAGGCCATTCAAAAATTATCAAAAAAGTTTTTAGATGTTCATTTGATGATTGAAAAACCAGAAAGATATCTAACTCAATTTAAAAATGCAGGGGCTAACCTTATTACTATTCATTATGAAGCTTGTACGCATATTCATAGAACCATTCAAGAGATAAAATTATTAGGTTGCCAAGTAGGTATAGCAATAAATCCAGGTACACCTGTAGCTGCTTTAAATGAAATCATTGGAATTGTTGATTTAGTATTAATTATGTCTGTCAATCCAGGTTTTGGTGGGCAGGAATTTATACCCCATAGCATTCAGAAAACAAAAGATGTTAAATCGTTAGCTAATCAATGCGGAAATTTTAGACTCAAGATCGAAATTGACGGGGGAGTAAGTAATCTTAACGCTAAAGATTTAATTTCTGCTGGTGCAAATGTTTTAGTAGCTGGCAATTTCATTTTTAAGTCTAAAAATCAAAAATCTACTATTTCTGATTTGTTAAAACTTGGAGAATAAGGCATAAATGAAATTTTCAAAAATAATACTCTTATTATTTTTCTGCTTGTTCTTAGCATTTAAAAATTCTGCTCAAAAAATACAGTGGGCATCTAAAATAATTTCAGTTTCAAGTGAGTATTCAGATCCATTGTTGGGAAATGAATATAAAGCCATTCATGCACTTGGAAGGCCAAGTAAATATCCAAAATTCGCAAATAGCCCTAGTGCTTGGCAATCGCTTACTCCCGATAATCCTGCAGGTGAGTATATTATCGTAGGTTTTGATGCTATACAAAATGTGAAACAGGTCGCGATTTTTGAAAACTTTGGTGCAGGAGGAATTGTGAAAATCGATGCTTTGGATGAAAATAACAAAATATTTACTTTAAAAGAATTTTCGTTCGGTTACGCTAAAAGTAACGGTCAAGTAACCTATGTTAATCTTCCCAAGCTCACATCTTTTAAAGTTAGAGCTATAAAAATAAGTATAAACTCCGATCGAGTGCCCGGGTTTTCACAAATAGACGCAATAGCTATATCGGAATCTGATGTTCCAATAGAAGAAAGCATAAAACTACAAGAAGAACCCAATGCTACTTATTTTAAAGAAAACATGGGGACTTCTATAAACTCTATCTATAATGAAATCTGCCCGGTTGTTAGTCCTGATGGGAAAAGATTATATTTTACTCGTTGGAAACACCCTGATAACCTGGGAAAAGATAAAAACCAAGATATTTGGTTTTCAAGGTTAAAGGATGATAATTCTTGGGCTAAGGCAGAACTTTTTAGCCGGCCCATCAATAATGAAGAAAATAATGCAGTTTGTGGAATTTCATTAAATGGGAAAACTATTTTATTAAATAATGTGTATGGAAAAGATGGTAAAATGGAAAAAGGTGTTTCTGTTTCTTATTTACTAAGAACAGGAGATTTTAGCTTTCCAAAACCACTTCAGATCATTAACTTTAAAAATAAGTCTGAATTTTCGGAATATACGCTTGCTCCCAATGGTAAAATTTTATTAATGACTACCGAAATGAAAGATTCATTTGGAGGTAAGGATATATATGTTTCTTTTCTTCGATCAGATGATAAATGGACTGAACCCAAAAATATTGGTTTTAAAGTTAATACGGGAGAGTCAGAAAGCACTCCCTTTATTGCTCCCGATGGGGTTACCATGTATTTTTCTTCCAGTGGTCATGTGGGTTATGGAAGTAATGATATCTTTTTAACCAGACGATTAGATGATAGTTGGTTAAATTGGTCCACCCCCGAAAACCTAGGAGCCATCATAAACACTCCGCAATGGGATGGGTATTTTTCAGTAGCAGCTCAAGGTGATTATGCCTATTTCAGTTCAGTCGAAAATTCTATTGGTGCCGAGGATATTTATCGCATAAAAATTCCACCAAAAATAAAACCGTTAACGTTAATTCAATTTTCAGGTAAAATTTATAATGAAGAGACAAAGGAAATTATTGATGGTAAAATATTAGTTAAATCATTGACTTCAAAAGATTCATTATTTTTAGAATTTGATCCTTATATTGGTGATTATGAATTTATGTGGCCTACCAAAGATCCATTTACGATGGAAGTTAAATCAAAAGGATTTATCTCAAAAGTAGAGCGCTACAATTATACCAAGGAGACATCTTATAAATCCATAAATAAAAATATTAATCTATTACCTTTGCGATTAGATAAACAATACAATTTACCTATAATAAATTTTGAACAAAGTAAATTCGAAATTTTACCAGAGACCTTTGATGAATTAAATAATATTGTCAATATTTTGAAAGAAAATATTAATTATGGCATTTTATTAGAAGGACATACAGACAATCAAGGCGATTGGAATGAAAATTTAAAGTTGTCATTAAATAGGGTTGAAAGTGTGCGAGATTATTTAGTTATGAAAGGGATTTCTAATGAGAGAATTCAAACAAAAGGTTGGGGAGGAATAAAACCATTAATGAGTAATATGTTAGAAAATAGACGTAAGTTAAACCGAAGAGTAGAATTCACTTTATTTGCTCAATAATGATAAATTCATCGGCCGATGTATATTTTAAACAACTAAATGGAATTCGCTTCATTGCCGTTTTTTTAGTCTTATTGGATCACTGGCTTGTGCCAATTCTGCCTATTCCTTTGGGTCATCTTGGGGTAGTTATATTTTTTGTTTTAAGTGGCTTTTTAATCACTCGTATTTTGTTTTTAAATGCTGACGAAATTAAAAATACCCAATCTAGTGCATGGCCCAAAATAATCCGTTTTATATATCGAAGATCATTGCGCATTTTTCCAATTTATTTTATCTTATTGACGGTTGGCCTT
>Ga0209499_1000920_pt1 | contig 21396 bp, 26 predicted proteins | sample C_130208_EF_Meta_FD_187306 | JGI IMG/M metagenome (GOLD analysis project Ga0209499, IMG submission 187306) | Freshwater microbial communities from Lake Croche, Canada to study carbon cycling - C_130208_EF_MetaG (SPAdes) (version 2) | ecosystem: Environmental > Aquatic > Freshwater > Lake... | reverse complement strand
GGCGTTTTAAAAAGCGATAAAATTGAATACTACAAAATCATTTTACCAAAGTAAAATGAAGGCAGTCTATGTTATTATTGAGAATGGAGAACCTTACAACATGGTCTATGAGACCTTTGAGTATGCAGTTGCCGTTGTAAAGGCTAAGCACAAGGAAACTATTGACGAGCAACTAAAAGAGGCAGATGGTTTCCCCATTTGTTCAGATCTTGATGTGCCAGAGAATAAGGTGGGTAAGACGGAACTGTATGTTGAGAGGGGTATACATATTATTATCTATAAAATGCCTATCGCTATCGCTTTTTAGTGGCACTTTTTAGAAAAAAGTGCGCAAAAATACTTTTTATATGGCAATGGCTTCGCCTGAGCCTATAAAGCCGGCAAAAATACTCTTAGACCGGTGGATATTTTAAACCGGTAGTTTTCAACCACTACCTAACTTGCAATCTTTTGCAAAATGAGTTTTAGAGAAACATTTATAACAACAATTATTCTTTTCATCTTCTTCCATTTTTCGATATGCTTCATATAACTCTTTAGTATGATCATCTATCCAGCAGTTTAATTTACCTTCAAAGAAATTTTCAGGGTTTGTTACTAAGTGTAAATATCTAAGTTGTTCAGGATATAATACTACATTTGTATAACTACCGCCTCTTACATTTTCAATACCATATTCCTCCATATATTCAAGGGTTAAAGCATTTTCTTGCCAATACTCTGCCCCTTTTTTGTTAGGTCCACATGTATCTACTTTATAATGTATTTCAACTGGTTTATATTTGCATGTCCAAGAACTCCCCTTTCCATCTATATGCTCTTGAAAACGTTCTTTTACCTTTTTATTAGTTTTTCCAATATACCACTTATTTTCTTCAAGTTTAAGAATATATATAGATAAAACCATTATGATAATAGTAGTTTATTATTATAATTAATTCAATTTTAATCAAACAGTGTCGGTTTGAAATAACCATGGATCTAAAAAACAAAAATAATAACAAAAATTGAGACAAATCTTTTTTACAAGAGTGCATGGAATTATATGTTTTCACGGTAGACGGAGCTGAGTGGGAAGATCTCGTTATTTACTTGTCAGAGGAAGAGGCAATTGCAAAGTCAAAAAAGCACCCTAAGGTGCGTCTAGACATTTACAAGAAAACAGAAGATGGCTATCGTCCAACCTATAGATATTTCTTGAATGGGGAGCTTGTTAACGCTTTTTAGAAAAAAGCGAACCAAAAAATTGATAATTATAATCTATTATAATTAAGTATTATGACAGATTGTAATGGTGATGGGTTTTGTTTGAGGCAGGGTGGTGGGCCAAATCTATACGAATTAAATGACTGCCCCCACAAGTGTAAACCAATTGAGTGTCCTAATTTCAAGATTTGTGGTAGCATTTTGCCAAAGTGTATTACATTCTGCCATAGTGGTACTTGTATGAATTGTAGTATGTCACAATGTAATGGCGATGGATCGTGTCTAATTGGTTTACAAAGATCAAAAAATATGTATCATATATCTTATTGTATTCATAATTGTATGCCAGTAAAGTGTCCTAATTTTCTAGTGTGTTCTACTATTTCTCAAATTCTTCTGAACTATTATCAAGCTGATACTTGGGCAACATTGTACCACGTCTTAATTTTTCTTTTGGCATACTCTCTTCTATTTCTTCTAATATTTCCTCTTTATCATAATACAGTTCAATATTTACAGGAGTTCTTACATTTTTACTTTTTCCAAAACTTACAGAGCGTCTAATAGGATGGTGTATAGTGGCATCTACCTCAGATCCTAAATCTTCCTTTGACTCTATATCCTCTCTACTTGTTTTTTGTATGGTTGCCTTATTTTCTCCAATTATTTTCATCCATTCTTCTAAACTTACAATAATTCCAGCATATGGTCCTTTTTTAATAAGGCACGTATCTTTAGACATAATTAATATTTTACTATATGCTACACCTTCTCCACAATGAAAATAATCCCCCTGTTTATAAGGAGGCTCATCTAACATTCCTACTACTAATCTAAAATTTTTTAAATTAATTGAATATTGCAAGGGTTGGTTTTCTATTCTGAATTAAGCTGAGAGTAATTTTATCTAAACTACGAACAACAAAGATAGACTTATTTTCCGCACCTCCTTCAAATTCATATACTTCTAAGGGGATTTCAGGAGTCCCCAGGATTAGTCTTACACGACAAGGTATCTGTTCCTCTTCATGTAAGACTTCGAGAATTTCTTTCGTATTATTTCTAGAATGTATATCAAGAATAATAAGTGTTCTTGTATTTATATCACTTTCAAGAAACCCCTGGATTGCTTCAACTCTCTGACTATAGGTGCTAGCGAACCAATAATCATTCTGGAATGGAACATTCATTGTTTAAATAAAATACATTATTAGTTAATCAATTTTATTTAAAAATGCCCTCATCAGGAATACCACACAGTATTATTTTCATATACCACGGTGTTTTCTTTTTAGAAGCAATGGGTGTATTTTTCTGTACCACTACAGGTTTACTTTTTAAAGAATTCTCCTTCGGTAAATCTCTAATATCTAAATTCTTAGAACAAACCGGCGGATCCTCGTCCGTAAAATTAATACTTCTGGATCTTTCAGCTAAATTCTTATTAAGATAAACAGATTTCCTACGTACTGAGCTACTAGATCCTACGGAACCTTTATCATCATCCGTTTTACTATAATCACTTATTGCCCTACTAATACTCTCTGCATTATCCATACTGGGAAAACTACTAATACTCTCTGCATTATCCATACTGGGAAAACTACTAATACTCTCTGGATTATCCATACTGGGAAAACTATAAATCTCATCGCGGGCCGGCGAATCATTGTGAATTTTTGGATAAAAGTCGGGGAGTATAGTTTCTAAATATAATTTTAGCGCGGGGGGTTCTATTGTTTTTACAATTTCCTTTGGATCTGTGGGATCAGTAGTTTCTGTTATTTTTTGTACCTTTGATTTATTCAGACCGATTAAGAGATACCAATCTGTAATATTCATGATACTGCCATTTCCAAATCCCATTAATACAGCAACCCTCCTGTCCTTAAGGACCTTGACCTTACTATAGTTCTCGTTTTCACCAGATTCAAGATAATCTCCAACTTCGTGATAGGGTAGCTCCATTGTACCTTTCTAAATTAAAAAAAATTTAGAGACGCAAAAATAAATCAAATATATTTAAAAAACTGACTACTTATAAATTTATCGCTTCTTCAGATGATATATATTGTCTATTACGTGGGTCTTGTCTATGACCTCCGTTTGGACCACGTTCATAATTACCTTTACGATAGATTTGTTCAATATTTCCACCATGTAAGAATACAAGGTTCTTAGATTGTATTATATCATTATGTACAAAGAAACAATTTACACCCTTATTCTCACAGTAAACTAGAGTGTAATTGAATCTAGTAAGAAGTTTATTAAATGCTAATAAGGAAGCACCAAAGTTATGGGTAAAGTCCATGGGTATACTTAGCTACAGGGTGATCATGCGCTTCAAATTTTACACTTCGCTTTTTGAAAAAAGCGAACCAAAAACTCTCTAGAAATTAATCTAAATCATACCCATTCTTGTGTCTTTCAGCATAACAATCTGGAGAATAATGACCAGAGCGACCACACCTGTAACATGAACCATTTTTGGCGGTGGATTTTGTAGGAGCTTTCTTAGTTTTACTTTTCTCTTTACAAGATTTCTCATGTATTCCACATCCAAATGCAGTTGTAAATGTGCGGTCACAGTATTCACACCCCCATTCATCACCCTCTGATTCCTCATCTGAAGATGCCTCATTACACTCGGGTGCATAATGTCCAGTTTTTCCACAATTATAACAGGTCTTAATTGATACTGGTGCAACTGCTGGAACAGCCTTATTAGGACAGAACTTCACAAAATGACCCTTCTGCCCACACTTATTACATGCGTCAGTTCCTCCTCTTAGTTCGCGAGTAAGTGCCTCCATCTGAACCTTATCCAATGTAACTTGGGAATAGGAACCACCGCGCACATTATCAATTCCATACTTGTTCATGTATTCCTTGACTACCTTATCCTCTTCAAAGGGGCTTACACCACTCTTACACTCTAGAAGAGACATAGGCTTATATTTCTTCGTCCAAGCAGATCCTTGACCATTTATATGTTGCTGGTATCTACCGATAACATCCTGACTCTTTCCTACATAATATTTATTTCCTTGAAGTTTAAGGACATAAATATTAGTTGTCTCCATAGTGTAAACTAGCATGGTAAGTTTAAGTTATCAATTTTACAACGCTTTTTATGTGGCAATGGCTTCGCCTAAGCCTAAGCATATAAAGCGAAGCAAACAGGCTTTATTTTTTACTCAAGAATAAGAACACGAGTGAACGGAACACCCTTGAATGCATCATGGGGACTATAGGAGCCGAGAACTTGCTTGGCAGTCTCATATGAAATGATATTCACAATGGTAACATTAATATATGTCTTATCATTATTATCATAAAGAAGTCTCATCTTCACCTTATCTCCCACTCTGAACTTATTGCTAAACTGCTGCTCAGTTAGTGGATGGGAAATGCGAAGATCACTACGCCAGTGACTAGAAGTATCCCTGGTATCCTGGTAGACCAGATGGGGCTGCACGGGCTCAGGCTGAGCACCAAAGTTATGGGTAAAGTCCATAGGTATACTTAGCTACAGGGCGACTATGAGCTTCAAATTTTACACATCGCTTTTTGAAAAAAGCGAACCAAAAACTAACGCATTCCATCTGTAGATGTCTCAAATGCTTCGGCATCAAACACGTTAATATCATCTATCCACATATGAATAACAGTCATGAGGGATAGGCTCTTTATATGTTCAAATGCCAGGGTTGACCACCAAGCAGTAGAATTTGTATCAAATGTCGTCCAATTCCAGTGTGGTAGAACTGCTTGAATACGTTCTCGTTCAGTCGCGGTAAGAACTGGATTATTTAATTCATTCTCAAGAAATTCTCTAGTGATTCTAAAGCATATTTGCCTAATATCCCTATTAAGTGTATATAAGAACTCTCGGAACTTATAGACATATCGTTGACCGGTTATTTTTCTTTGAATAATAGACTTATTATCTTCATATGACATCTTATATTTAGTAAGGTCAGAGGGGATTTAGGTGTACGCTTTTAGAAAAAGCGAACCAAAACTTTACACCGCCATTAAATTTGACAAATATATCCAACACATTGAAACCATCCTAATAGTTACAATGTCATATAATTATGAGAAGAATATCCTAGAGTTGTCTGAAACAGATGATATTAAGGAAGTTCCTAAAGAATGGATATCTTTAGCACCATCTTGCCGCATGGAACAAAAGGAGAGGTGTATTTGTAATAGGGGTATTATAATTGTGGAACGATTCTTTAATACAAAAACAAAGAGGGTAATTAATGTGGGTACTACTTGTGTAAAAGAGCTTCGTCTAAATGAATGTAAATCTATTAATTGTCTTATTAAATCATTTATTGACGGCGAACCTGGAGAGTACCAGCAGATACTTGACCTTATACGATATTCAGATGACAATCTACAAAAGGTTATTGCAACTGTAAAGCAGATGGCTGCCTCGTTATGGAATACCCCAGATGGCCTTAATGAAATAAAAAGGATTATAAGTATTCTTTCTGAAAATGGCATTCATTGTCCTGAAATGCAAGCTTTATTGTCTGAGCTCCAGAAGAGAATTGATTATAGGGCACAGCTTGCAGAGACGCATAGGTTGTGGACAGAGAAAATGAACAGGAAGAATGCTCACCGCGCAGAGGTACAGCGGATTATACAAGAGGCAAGATATAGAGAAGAAGTTGCGCGCATTGAGAGACAGCGTGAAGCTGATAAAATAGTTGAAGAAGAGAAAAGAATAGCATGGTTAGAAGAATTACGTCGCCGTGAGAATCTTAGAGATCCAATTACATTGAGAAGATTAAAACAAGAAGAAGAGATACGAGCTTATAACGCAAGGCGAACTAAAGTTATTCAGTAGCTTCACAAAGTTAAATCTCTTATTATAATCATCCCCTACTATAACTAGTTTTAATATATAGAGCATATTCATTATCTGTCATACATTTCTCAATAAGTTCCTCCCTATTCTTAGATACATAGAGGTAACCAAATTGCCAGTCGCCCTCGTCAGTTCCATAGTATTCCGATAGAACGCCACCCATACTAGCTACTAGATAAATAAAGTTCCCATTCTTAAGTTCTGCAATTATATAAGTTGTAGGGTGATCCCAATCATGCTCAATACTATAAAGCCAATGATAGTTTTTAATACTACCAGTATTATTAGGAAACTCTCCTAGTAGAAGCATCTCGTTTTTAAGACTATTACCCCTTGTTCCCATAAAATCATAAGATGAACATTCTCGCTTGGTATCACCAACCTTATAGAGAATACTTACTGGCTCTTCAATCTCTGGACTAACCTGTGGAGTACCATCCCCTTCAGTATTTAGATGAAGAAGAATTATATCGAGCTGTTCAATAAATTTATCTTCAAGATACGGGTATCGTTTATCTAAATTACGCTCTGCTACTGAATTCATTTGTGTAAAAAACAAAAATATCATAGCAATTTCAATTTTACACCCGAACCCTCAACTCCTCAAGAATCGCCATGAATTCCTTGCTGTCTTCTATCGCCCACGCCTCAATATCATACATCTCCCATGAACCCGTTAGAGGGTTGATGAGGGCAGCTTTTTTTAAATCATACTGGATTGTCCCATGGCGAGCCAAAGCAACATATGATAATACTTGCAGTAAATTCTTACATGACCCAGATTCACGTAGCTCAGTAGGCCTCGTGTGAGCCCCACATTTAATTTCAATTAAAAGTTCTCCAACCATCATGTCAGCTTCGCCAACAATAACTGTCTCAGATTCTAGTGGAGCATCACATTCAATACCCACCTCTTCAGATACCCCAGCAGTTTTTATTAAGGCCTTAATAAGATCCTGAGCAGGACCAATGCGAAATTCAATAAATTCCTCAAAATACTCTGGAAGCCCCTGATATAGATTACTGGGTGCAGTGACCGCTTGGATCTCACTTAGGATTCCACGCATATAGAAATTCGTCAGCTGAGAAAGGATATATTCTTCTTTAATACTTCTATTTTCCTTCGTATGAATACGCTCAATCGTATTACCAATATCATACCAGAGTGCTTTGACATGAGGCGTCATAAATATCATTCTGTTAAAGAATTTACTGATATAACGAGATGCAGTGATATACTTAATAAGTTCTTCACTTGGATCTTTTTGAGCAAATGTGAATGACAAGTCAAGCTTTGTTAACCGCTCCTGAATAGATTCTGTAGATGCATGCTTATCTGTAAAGAAATGTTCAAGTGTTAGAAGTTCAATAATAATTTGCTGAAGTGTCTTTGTTTCGCAGTCACACATAAGTTCTTTTAACTTCCAATCAAAGTATGTTCCAAATGCCATTTCACGCGTTCTCTTTCGGAATTCATCATATACATGTCCCATGTCCATTTTAATTCCATGGCGCTCAGAAATAATTGGTATATTCTCACTACATTTAATTGCTCGTTCATAGAGATCAGAGTGGTATATTATTTGTTTAAGGATATCGGATACAGACATCATGCGAAGTTTTCCAGGTTGCTCATGATCAAGCTCTTCCTTTCCCCAGTAAACACAATCCATAACTGTATCTATATCTGTGCCGAGTCTGGCGAATAGGCGATTTCTTCCCATCTTATTGGCATTTGCAAAGATATAGAGCTCCTCAGCAGCTCGTGTAATAGCAACATATGCCAAATTTGTCTTCTCTGCTATAAAGGCCTCTGAATCTTCTTCCTCACCCTTAATCTCATATAACTTGTCGCTGAAATCTATGAGGGCAACAATATCCCATTCAAGGCCCTTTGAGCCGTGAATTGTAGACGCTTGCACAGGAGCACTGCAATCTTTAGGATCATAATTGAATTCAACCGTTGAACATGTCTCATCCTCTTTTGTAATCTGATGGAAATCAAATGCATACTTAGATTCCCTGCTGAACTTTCTGAGAAGTCCAGTGATAATCTGGAAAGACGCACACTTCATAATGGGAAAGATAAGACACACGGATTTTCCATTCTTCTTTGCTTCTGTCAAAATAGGCAAGAGAGTAGTAGCAACAAGCTCCTCATATTCACCCATACCTTTTCCAGGGCATTTTGCATATTCGTAGTATTTAATATTCTGACCTTCGCGAGCAGTCTTGCATGGCCTCATTGGCAATATTTGCCGATTCTTAATTTCATCCTTGAATAAGGTATTTACAAACCCGAGAATTTTCTTAGAGCTTCTGAAATTGGTTGTAAGCCTAAATGAGCTTAGATCGTTAACAATGGAATGAATATATGTCCGCAAGAATTCATTAGAAGTCCCACGAAATCTGTAAATATTCTGGGCGAGGTCACCGATTGCAATGACACGAAGTTCAGGTAGGATTTCCTTGAAGTGTCTGACAAAGTCAAATTGTGATTCATCTAAATCCTGGAATTCGTCAACAATTAGAATCTTATATGCCTGGAGAGTCTTAACAAGTCGCTGATCTCTTTTTTCCATGAGCCCCAAGAAATACTTCACACCTTCCTCCATTCGGGCATCATAGAGACCTTCGGGCTCAGGAGGCTGAATTCCAGATGCAAATAAGAGTTTATACATTGTGGCATGAAAAGTTCCATACATTACGCGAGTATGGCGTCCCATAATTCCAGATATCTTACGCTTAATTTGATCAGCTGCAAACCGAGTGAATGTGATGAAACATATTTCAGACTCCTTTGCTCTACCAGAGACAATCTCATCTTTTACCAAATATGACATTGTAGAGGTCTTACCTGATCCTGCGGCAGCAAGGACTTTTAAACTTCCTGATTTTTGAGCAAGAATTGTTTCTTGTTCATCGGTGAATTGCATCTTAGTTTAAATTGTAATGCTAGCTTTATACGTCTTTATAAATCTAATCAAAAAATATATTTCAATTTTACCCTTTTGGAAACCTCCTCTAAATAAAGATAGCTAGAACAGGTCGCAATATTTTCACCAGGGTTGTAGTTGCAGTATTGAAATCATCAATAATATAGATTGTCTTGATAAATTCCTCTCGGGCATCGGGGTTGAACTTATATATTTGTAATGGGGTATCATGTGTTCCTACAATCAGCCTGACATAGCATGTAAGCTGGTCCATTAAATTTAAGTAATCAAGAATATCTTTTGCATCTCGCCTTTTCCCCTTATCGAGAACAACAAGGATTCTAACATCCTTGTCGGCCTGGATGAAATCGTGAATTGCGTCAACTCTTTCTGAGTAATCAGATGCGAGCCAGTAGGAACTTTGGATCGGCATGAGTCCCTTGGTTTCCTTGCTGAATTATATTATGTCAAATTTATAGCTTCGCTTTTTATAAAAAAGCGAACCAAAAACTCTTTACAAAAGCGAATCGCTTTTAGCAGCCGCTAGTGACTCCCGTAAATCTGCAATCATCTTTTCCAGCTCATAGAGCTTACCGAGATCCTTTGGCTCTTTCAAAGTTTTAGCATCCATTTTAGCCTTTATGAGTTTCTTGATATCTTGGGCACTACGAATTTTAAAGTGTTCTGCTGTATCTCTTAGATTCAGCAGAATATTTAGGATTTTATCGTAGGGATCCATGTCGCTTTTTATAAAAAATGAGCCAAACACATCTCAATTTTTACTTACGATTCTTGCGAGTCCTGCCTCCCAAATAGGTGGGCTCACTAAGAACCTTGCGAGTATTGAACTTTTTAATCTCACTTACCTTTACCTTGTAATCCTTTATCAGGTGCTTAATTACGCGCACCACACTATCATGTGTTTTCAGAAGTTCTGCTTTCCTTTCAACATATTTAGGATCTTTCACCATCTGAAATAAGGCATCGCGTAAATGCATCATTCCATTTACGGTGCTCTGAGCATATGAATACTGAATGTCAGGATCTTCTACAGCAGCAATACGACCAACATGCTCTAATTCGTGCTTCGCCCATTCCATAACTCCGTGAACAGTTGTATTATATCTGGGGGTCATCTTATATTATTGGCTAAGATATTATCTTCACTTTTTTAAAAGTTTTTTTGCTAGCTTTTATAGGCTTAGGCGAAGCCATTGCCATATAAAAAGCTAAGCTAAGCCAGCACCTTGTAAGCATAATACGCGGCAGCCGCCCCAGCACACTGTGAAACGGAGTAGGTCGCAAACTCCATGCTACTGATAGCACCCTTGAGCAGCATGGCCACAGAGACAGCTGGGTTTACGTGGGCACCTGAAACACCTCCTAGCAGAAGAACTAGTAGAGCAAGGGTGCCACCAATGACAAGCGCATTACCTGTGACCAGAATGGACATAATCAGTAAAAAAGTTCCTAGAAACTCAGCTAGAAGAGGAAGAACAAACATTCTACTTTTACTCAACAATCTTTTTCAGCGGCTGCTCAACATCCTGAATCGCTCCCTGTGTAAAGATACGAGAGCAGATATTCATCGTTTCTAGCTCCTGCACCAGAAGCTTATACGCATACGGAATCTGGATAGAAGCGAACTCCGTAGTGTTCTGGCATCCCTTGCACATCCAAATATTCGCCTCGGGATTAGCAATCGCCAGAAGCCCACACTTTCTGCAAGTATAACACTTGAACCCATCGCTGCACTCCATGAAACGCTCCTTCGTGAACTCCATGATACCGTGGGCTGCAACGCAATCACGCTCCATTTCTCCGAAGCGCAAGCCACCCTCACGTGCACGCCCCTCAGCCGGCTGCCGGGTCAGCATAACTAGAGGTCCACAGGCACGCGAGTGTAGCTTATCAGCAGCACAGTGTCTCAGGCGCTGGTAGAAGCACGGGCCCATGAAGATATTTGTCTCCATCTGGCGACCCGTATGCCCATTATACATGATTTCATTGCCGTAAGGCTCTAGCCCCAGGTCATCACGAAGCACCTTCGCTAGACCATCCAGTGTCATCTTCTTGTTGAAGGGTGTCCCATCACCCAGGCAGCCAGTGTGGCAACCAATCTTGCCCAGCAGAGTCTCCATTAGCTGAGCAATCGTCATTCTCGAAGGAATGCAATGCGGGTTGATGATGATATCAGGAATTATACCAGATGCAGTCTGGGGCATATCCTCGGGCTCAAGCAACATCCCGCAAGTGCCCTTCTGACCGTGGCGCGACGAGAACTTATCACCAATCTCGGGCGTTCTCAGCTCTCTCATACGGATTTTCACGAAGGAGTAACCTTCGCCGTTCCTGTTCTTGAAGATCTTATCGACGAAGCCGCTCTCATTGTTTCTCGGCGTGCGCGAGACATCACGGAACTTCTTGGCGCCCGCAGGTAAGACCATACCCGTTGGAACCCGGAGAGGAACCACCTTACCCACGAGAATATCATCTGAATTTACAAAGGTATTCTCGGGAATAAATCCGTCCGCACCCAGCTTTCCGTAATTGCCATTGCGGAGCTGCTTGGTCATCTCGGGATCAGGGCGACCAAAGCGCTCCTCCTCACCTGACGATTGGTTCTTCTTCTCCTCATCCTTGTAAGTGCGGAAGAATACTGACTGGAAGAGGCCGCGGTCCAAAGACCCCTTATTAATCATGATGGAATCCTCCTGATTGTAGCCACCATAGGCCATGATGGCCACAATAATATTGCGACCAGAAGGCATTGAGTAGGCGCCATAATGTTTGCCCATATTAGGAGACACTAGAGGCAGATTGGGATACATGAGCATATGGGCTAGAGCATCAAAGCGCTCCTGGTAATTCTGGGCAAAGACACCCATTGCCTGCTTACCCATAGCACACTGATAAGCATTTCTCGGCGACTGATTGTGGTCAGGGAAGGGAATCGTAGAAGCAATTGACCCCAGAATCACGCAGGGGTGAATCTCCGCATGTGAATACGAATCGGCCTCCTCGGTCGGCAGCTTAATTAGGTCCGTCGGCTCCATGCAAATCATGGCTTGCTCAGTCTCACCAGCATCAATATACTCCATGAGATGGTGACCCGCGGGGCTCTGCCATCTGAGGATTTCCTCCCAGCACTTGCAGGCGGCAATGGAAGCAAGAAGCTCCTTGCGCAAGGGCTCAGGAGAGCGCGCGATATCTAGGAGTGCAGGAGCAAAGTAGAGCGGTCGAATGAGACGTCCAGCCTCTGTCGAGAGCCAGAGCTCCTTCACTGTCGGCTTCCACACAATGGCAATCTGTCTCTGAATGAATCCTGCACGCTTTGCCTTGCGCAGCCTCGTTACGCACTCAAGAGCAGACTGGGGAGGGAACATGCCAATCCACTTGCCGTTCACGAAGATACGGGCACCCTTGAACAGCTCCTCAATCGCTAGCTCTCTGATAGGCTGGAACTCAGGCATCTTCTGGATGAAGTCCAGAACTACGCCCGTGTTGGAGAACTGGGTGATACAGGCCGTGCTAGCCAGATTCTTCACTACACCAACTGAATGACCCTCTGGCGTCTCATTAGGGCAGATGTAGCCCCACTGAGTGTTGTGGAGCTTACGAGGTGCAATTAGCTTGCCGGCAGTCTTCTCAATAGGCGTAGAGATACGACGCAAGTGTGACAGCGATGACACGTAGTTGAGACGACCCAGAACCTGTGACACGCCAATCTTGGGAGGCCCACCGACCTTTGCTGAGCCAAAATTGCCCGTGGAGAGAGCGGATTTCAGGCCAACCTCCACAATCGTTGACTTAATTACCTTGTATAGATTACTCGTGTTCACGATTTCCTGGAAAGAGCCAGTTGCTCTCCATGAGCCCCCATGGATTTCCTTGGCAATGGATGCCTTCATATCCTTGAGCATCTTGACCTGGAAGAAGGTGCGGAACAGATTGGCCAGGAGAAAGCCAGGCGAGTCCACACGCTTATTGGGATAAGCATCTCGGTCATCATTGCTGATGCGCTTGAATGCTACCCACAGTAGGCGCCGAGTCATGTGGGCCAGAAAGCATGCCTTCTCATAGGCATCCTCAAGACCGCCGATGTGAGGATAGAGCTCATCGCGCAGAAGGTCCTCTACCGTGATAGTGCGGGCAGGCTTGCCGGTCCAGACATTGAGATGACGCTTCATCCAGAGTAGAGCATCCTCTTGGGTGAGAACCGTAGCAGCCTCGCTGATGGACTCCACGATTAGACTCTCAAACACCTGGTCCTGGTCATTACCGAGAATCATCTTGACAATCTTCTCATCCTCGAGGACACCGAGTGCACGGAACAGAATGAAGAGAGGAATCTCGGCCTTCATGCGGGGAATCGTTGCACGCAGATACATGATTTGCTGATTCTTGGGATGATACTGAATTCTTACTGAGTTAGACTTGGGAACTTGCTCATTCAGAGGACCGATGGACTTCACCTCAATCACCTCCCACTCCTTGGCAGGGTTTCTATTATTACGGAATACGACAGGGCGATTCTCTGACATACGCTCCTGCGAAATAATAGTGCGCTCACCACCACCGACGATGAAGTAACCGCCGACGTCCTCAGGACACTCACCGAGGTCCATGGGGTGCACGTGCTTCTGCTCCTTCAACAGGCACAGGCTGCTCCCAACCATGACGGGAATCTTGCCGAGATGAGCATTAGGGAAGACACGCTGGTGAGTAGCCTTGTTTCCATTGAGATTGTCGGTGCGAATCGTTGTTACCTTGATATCAACAGTCAGAGGTGATGCATAGGTCAGATTACGCAAGCGTGCGTCATTAGGAAGCATGGGCAGAACAGCGCCATTGTTCTCAAAGATAGTGGGTTTACGAAGCTGGGGTTTCTCAAACTCAATCTGAACCTCGTATTCGTAGCGCACAGCAATCTTGGGTGCGACGATAACGGGAACCCCAGGCACAGATTCCTCTGCCTTCTGCCCCATGAGAGCATTGGCGGCGGAAGTTGATAGACCAGTTGCGGCAGCTAGCACAGACCTGGGACCTGAAAGAGGAATCTCAGGTGAGCCCTTGATAATAACGGGATTTGTCGCTTGGAGAATCTCAGGGACATCGTGGAGAATAAAATGGTTAAAGGATTCAATTTGATGGGAAATGATTTGTTTCTTATCCATCTGCTGAAAGAAAGAGTCTAAAATCTTTGAATGATCAGGCACGGACATCTTGTATTTTCCAATACATATATCAGTATAATCAATTTTTAGGGTATAGGCTTGGCCTTTAGACCTTTAGGCCTAGGCCTTTACAGTGCGCTCGTTTTATTAAGTGTCCTTTATGTCTAAGTTAATTCTAAGATGGACTCTAACGTTAAGAGTCTGGTTATTACAGGGGCTGCTGCTGAAGATGCAACGAAGTTCCGGCAAAAGGGTTCAAGAAGAAAGCGAATTTTAAAGGATGATGACTTTATTGAAAATGTTAAGAGCATGGTACCTTCTTTGCAAGCGCAAGCACAAATAAGGCCGCAAATGCAAGGGCAAATGCAAGCCCCGCAAATGCAAGCCCCGCAAATGCAAGCCCCGCAAATATCTTTATTACAAGTTCAAGCTAAGCCAATACAAGTAGTGCAGGCACAAGTGCCGCAAGCGCAGCTGCCACAAGGGCCAGCCCAGCAAGCCCAGCTACCCCAACCTATATCGAATGTTATACTAAAGCCTCTAAAGCAGCCTCGTGTTAAATTACAGCCCAAGACAAGCTTACCCAGTATAAGCGCGGACCCTGTAACTAGAAAGGCAAGACGTATTCATCTATCTGTAGGCAATCTCACACATCGTTTCACACGTGCCAAGAGAGTCAAGGATGACACTGAAAAGAAGTCCATGCTTGCTATACGCGAGTATTTGGTAAATAAGGGAGTTATACAGCAAAAGAGTAAGGCTCCTGAAAAAATGTTGCGCTCCATGTATTCTGACTTTATGTTATTAAAGGATCAGGCTCTATAATAGATGGAGGTTGAGCAATCCTCAAGGCCTGTAGTTCTTCGCAGAAATTCAATTACAAAAGCTGGAAATACATTTAGACATTATCTTGCAAATTCTCCAGAGCCATATGGACCTGGGTCTAATTATGTGAAAGACCTTGAGAAATTCATGGCATCGTTCATGGAAATGACAGAAACTGGTAACAAATTCAAGGGAATCGCTGTAACTCGGCCACATGGATACCGTGAATTTAGAGAACAAGAGGATCAAGGTGTAATATATAAAAATGTTGGTGTTATTTGCGTCTTTGCAAATCCCGATGATCTAAGCGCCCATGCAGTGGCATATGTGAAAATGAATGATAAGTGGTATGTTGGCGATGATGAAAACGGATTTCTTATAATACGAACAAATGGCCCACCATCCTGGCTTACATTATATGCAGGGTCGTGGACAGTTACCATGATGTATTATTTTTATATAAGCTCTGTCTTACCAGTGTTCCCAATTCCAGAATTAAATAGATATGGATTCCATGGAAAGATTTCATTCAAGCAGCACGAGTCATCTTGCTGGGGTGATTCCATACAAACTATTATTATGAATTCAAATGGCTATAGAGAGCAATTTGTGCATTTGTATAATATGGTAAAGGATACCTATAAGATTCTTGAAGGAACGCCCACCGATATACATGCTAAAATAAGAAGTCGACTTGCTCAGATTCTTGGATATAGCCATGTCATACAAAAACCAGAGTCTAATGAATACAAATGTATTTGGTTATTGTCTCTTTCTTTTGTTCGCATGTTATCCTGGGAGACACCTTATGGAACTCGGCCATATGTAGACCATATAATGGGTAAGACTGGACTCCATCTTTTACTGGCAGATAGTTCGCGTGGAGGAATAGAAGGTCCTGAAATAAAAATAACTTCGCAGTTTGGTGGAAGTCATTCTACTCGTTCTACTCGGCGGAAGGCGAGGAAGTAGGCTTGGGTGTGGTTACCTCTTCAGATTCTGAACCAGTAGACTCAACGCCATCACACTCATGGTCTTCTACGCATTCACCACATAGCATCACATCGCACTCTGGACACTCTTCATCAATGCAATCCTCACAAATTCCATTCCCACAGTCCTCGCAAAATTCCAGCTCAGCCTCGTGAATTGCCTTATCATTCATGCAGATATCACACGTTGTGTATTTACGAGAGCAACCCCATTGAGTATAAGATCCGCACATATAACCGTCAACTGTATCTTGACCACAATTATTATCTGCGCAGATCTTTCTATTACAATTCATGCACGTTAGCGTAGCAGGCTCACCGCATACACAGATATCATTCGTAGCCATACAAGGTTTGGCCTAAAATGAAAAATCAAATTTTTAGGCCTTAATTTATCTAGGGTGAACAACGCACAGCTTCTTATCCTTATCATAGAAGAAGGCATCTGCAGTCCAAATTCCACAGTCCTCCAGATCCATCATACAAATCTTAGAGCTCTTGAGTCTAGTACAGAGACCAAGAATCCACACGTGCTCATCAAATGGTAGCTCATTCAGGCACTGCTTATTCCAGATAATAAAGTCATCATAGGTCACGAAGATATTTACACCACTGCATTCAAGATCCTTCATCCGCTCGAAAGAATCTGAATCAACAAGATACTTAATAATGTCGCTCATTGTATACCTTATTTATCAAACGTGACCAAATCAATTTTTTAAAGGGTTAAAGGATTTCGGGTTAAAGGGTGTCCCTTTATATATAAATAGAATGCCAAACATGTATGATGAGTATTTGACGAATTACACAGAGCAAACAAAGAAATTTGGCCCCAAGGTAGCCATATTTCTCATGGTAGGAATCTTCTATGAGATGTATGACGTATTGGATCCTGAAACAGGAACTGGAAAGACATCCTTTTCTCAACTTATTGATCTTCTCGGACTTAAGGTGTCTATTAAGAAGGGAGAAGGTCCTGATGGTCTAGATGGACTGGTTGCAGGAATCCCTGATTATACTGTGCACAGATGGGCCTCACGCTTAACCCATCTTGGTTGGACAGTTGTCTTAATTGAGCAAGTGAAGAATGTGCAAGGTAAGGTTGTAAAAAGAAATGTAGACCGCATCTTAACTCCTGGGACTCACGTAGAAGCAGCAACATCTGAGGATCTTTTTATTACCTTTGTAAGCCTGGAAGAGAATTCATGTGGTCCTCCTTTTATTGCCATGACAACCATTGATCTGACAACGGGACATCTCCATGTATTTGATTCTCAGACCCAAGGCTCTGAGGAAGCCTGGACCTCCAATGAATGTGTGCAATTCGTTGAGCTATATCCCCCTAGAGAAGTGCTTTGGTCTACATCTGGTTCAAGACGTTTTTCTGAGATTGATGAGACTAAGCTCAGAAAGATTCTCGGTTGCTCTCCAAAGACAACCTTCCATAAAAGAGAAGCTCTGAATTCTGGGGCCTGGACGAAGCCAGAATTCAGAGAGGAATTCTTGAGACAGAGTTGTAGCTTGAAGAGTCTTCTGCCCACACATGCAGCTTTACATCTAGCACCTGGCTCTAGGTCAGAGACTGCCCTAATTTCACTACTATATTCTCTGAAAGACCTCTGGCCCTCCATGAAACTCGGTCAGCTTCTCGTTTATCCGTGGATTCCTGGGTCTATGTTACGTCTGGGTGAAAATGCTCTCTTTCAGCTACATATGATTGTGGATGATGACAAGCTGGATGTATTGACTCTTCTAGATAAGACTGCGAGTCCAATGGGCCACAGAGGCCTGCGTGAGCGTCTCTTAAAACCATCAGCTGATAGAGTTCTAATTCAGAAGAATCTCGATGCAGTAGAATCGTGGCTCAAAAAGGATATAGACCCAGTTGTAAAGAGACTGCGAGCATTAACAGATATTGACCGTCTATACAGAAAGATTCAGCAGGGCACCTTACAAGCTACTGACTTAATAAATCTCGATACGACCTTCAAGGCTATGCAATGGATTTCTGTTTCTCAAGGGCAACAAATAGAGCAGGAGACTCTTGTCCTCATTCGTGACACTGTCTTCGCAGTATTCAATGCAGATAAGGTCTATTCGGCTTCTGAAGATATCTCTCTCTTTCACGCTACTCTAGTTCCTGAGCTTGATTTGCTCGAGGCTCATATTGTAGACCAGAATACCAAGTTGCAGACGTGGATTAAGAGTAGAGCCCAGGAAGCGGGTGTAGCCCCAGATGTATTTAAGATTGAATATCGTGAGGGTGGAATGATTGTCAAGGGTCCGCGTGCTATTATACAGACATTGAATGCATCAGGAAAGATGCCGAGTAGTGTTGTAGCAAAACTGAATAAGACAGGCTCTCACCTAGAATCTTCTGAGCTTGACCAAATATTCGCAATTATAATGAGACTACGTGATAACTTGAAGAGAAAGCAAGCAGTGGCTTTATTGGAGCATGGATCAAAGCTGGCTGATACTCTTTTTGTAAAGTGGACTCAAATATCTGATTGGATTACGGGTATCGATGTCAATAGTTCGCTGGCCATTGTTGCTAAGCAGAATGGCTATGAGAAGCCCACAATCATAGATAGTGAAAAGGCTTCTATTGAAATAACGGGACTAAGACATCCATTGCTGGAAGCACAGGATAGAAAGATTCCCTATGTGCAGCATGATGTTTCCATTGGCTCAAGCTTAAATGGAAAACAAGGTTGGCTGCTCTATGGCCTCAATGCCTCAGGTAAGTCAAGTCTCATGCGAGCCGTGGGCCTAGCAACTCTCTTGGCCCAAGGTGGCTCCTTTGTCCCCTGTAGCAGCATGACTCTAGCACCTTTCTCAAGTCTACATACAAGGATTGTAAACACAGACAACTTATGGATGGGCCTCTCATCGTTTGCGGTAGAAATGTCTGAGATGCGCGATATCTTTCGTGAGGCAGGACCAAGGTCCCTAGTTCTTGGTGATGAGCTTTGCTCTGGCACGGAAACGACGTCTGCAACCGCCTTGGTAGCAGCTGGACTCAAGGGGCTCATTAAACGAGGTGCGCGATTCCTATTTGCAACTCATCTCCATGGACTTTCCAAGATTCCAGAGGTCGCAATGGACCAGCGGCTAAAAATCTGGCATCTTCATGTGGAATATGACAAATTCAAGGACAAGTTAGTGTATCATAGAACTCTGAGAGAAGGCTCTGGCTCGTCATTGTATGGACTAGAAGTTGCAAAGGCTATGAGAATTCCTGATGATATTTTGGAAGATGCAATTCGATTTAGAAAAAGTTTAGCAGGAGAGGCAGAACTTTCTGGATCGGTTGGGTCCTCTTGGAATTCTGGAATTGTGAAATTCAAATGTGAAATGTGTGAAAAGACAGAATTCTCGGAACTTGAGGTTCATCATATCAGAGAGCGTCGCACGGCTAACGCAGAAGGTCACTTAACTGATAAATCAAACGTCCATGCGAAATCAAACTTGGTCGTTTTGTGCGATGAATGTCATGACAAGGTTCATGCGGGAAAGATGGAGGTTACTGCCTTAATGCAGACATCGGATGGAATGGAGCGGTCAGTGACTACAGTCAGAAGCAGCTCTATTTCAAAATGGTCAGAGGAAGAATTGAATGTAATTAAGGAATCTCATGGAAAATTCCCAAAACTTTCGGTTGCCAATCTTTCCAAATATTTACTGAATCAGCATAATATTCAAATAAGTGGGCCGACACTGAAGAAGCTATTGTGTGTTTAAGAAGGAGGGGTTCCAGGGAGACCCTTTAGACCCTGGGGTCCCTGAGGTCCCATGGGGCCCGTCTCACCAGCAGAGCCGGCAGGGCCAGCAGAGCCAGCAGAGCCAGCAGGGCCAGCAGGGCCAGCAGGGCCAGCAGGGCCAGCAGGGCCAGCAACACCAGGAGCACCAGGAGCGCCCGTATCACCACGCATTCCCGGGGGGCCAGGAGGGCCAGCAGGGCCAGGAACACCCGGAGCATTCTGGCCACCGGTCTTCTGCAGAGTGCTAATTACAAAGTCAAGGTCAGCTAGCTTCTTCTCAAGCTCAGCAAACTTCGTGGTTAGACGCTCAATGCCACCGCGAGCCTGATTGTTACGGTTGTAAGAACCACTGGAAAATAGGACGGAGGACATCTCTGACTTCATAGCAAGGTTCTCTTATACATATTTCTACGCGCAGGTGTTTAGTAAAAATTGATTAATATCCCGGGTAATAGAAATTACATGCCTATTCCTGTCCGTTGTATGAATTGTGGAAATGTTCTTGCGGATCTTTGGCGATACTACGAGAGGCGGACAAAGGAGCTGCGTGGAGGCCAACCTGCAACTTTACTGATTCTTGACGAGACGAAGCTCCCTAAGACACCAGAGGGTGATGTTTTGAATGAACTTGGCCTTCATAGATATTGTTGCAGAAAGGAGCTGCTAACGTATCGCGAAACATATTAGAGAAGAAATGGAGCTGTTCATTCCATCTATTATCATTTTACTCCTAGGAGCGATAACCTGTTTTTTCATATTACCAAGAATGTCACCTTATGTGCTTGGTATTCTCTCAGTCTTAATGTTTGGACTCGGAATATGGCAGCACTATTCCATGTTTCCTTATGAATATCGTTCATCGATTGTAACTGAGATGTTAAAGGAATACTCTGGATTTGTCATGCTACTTGCTGTAATTGTTGGATCTACGGTAACTGTTCTCATGATGTATGGTGCAAGCCCTCCAGCTGCCAATAATCTGGTGTCTAATGTGATTGCAAGCAATAACACGAATACCAAGTCCATATTCAATCTCAGCGGTAACGCTAATGCCAATACAGGAATTGCTGGAGTGATGAATAACATTTCTAAGACGGTAAACAATGCCTTCAAGCCCGCAAACAATATAGCATCTGCTAGTTTCAAGGTGACGTAAAATAAATTGGCAAAAGTAGAATGGTCAAGGATAATAAGAAGACAAGAAAACTAAGAAAGGCTAAGCATATCTTAACTATACCTGAGCTCCGTAAGGCGTTTGATCACATGGACAAGGTAGTAGAGAACTTAAGAAAGACAGCTAAGCATTCTTTTTCCGACGCGGTTGTTACTTACAGAGAAGAGTGGCGTAAGACATTCAAGCGTGATCTACCTCCGGCGGATGCTGCTTCTTATCTAAAATTCAGATATGGCCTCAAGACTGCTATGACACGTAGAACGAAGACACGTGGTGGCTCAATGGCCGGTTCAAGTGGTGCTCCTCTTGATTACCAACTGAGAGCTGGTGTCTCGGGTGTCTATGGCAACTTTCCGACATATCAGACTCAGGGACTTGATAGATATTATTCATCTGCCATTAATGCTGATTGTGGTAAGCCAAATGGTTTCCCG
>Ga0209499_1000919_pt1 | contig 21407 bp, 17 predicted proteins | sample C_130208_EF_Meta_FD_187306 | JGI IMG/M metagenome (GOLD analysis project Ga0209499, IMG submission 187306) | Freshwater microbial communities from Lake Croche, Canada to study carbon cycling - C_130208_EF_MetaG (SPAdes) (version 2) | ecosystem: Environmental > Aquatic > Freshwater > Lake... | reverse complement strand
GCCGCAGCTCAGGGAGGGACCCCTCCAGCCGTATTTCCTGCGGCGTTATCTCGAGGATTTTACCGCCGCCCGCCCGCCGGTGTTCGCCGATGCCGTTGGGCCGGGCAATTTCGCGTTCGATGACCGTGCCCGGGCGCATGAGTGCTTCCCGCCCTTGCGCCAATGGGTGCAAGCCCACTACACGCAGGTGGCCGATCTCGATGGCACCCGCCTTTACGTGCGCAACGACCGGCTCCCGCCCGCCGCCCCCTGACCCCGATGCTGCTGGAACTCCTCGCCTGTCTGCTGCTGTTTTTCACGCTGACCTTCGGCCTGGCGTGGCCGCTGGCGGCTCGGCTCAACCTCGATCCAGCGGAAAAACTGGCGGCGTCCGTGGTGCTCTCCCTGCTCGCCACCTACCTGGTGGCGTTTGCGATTTATCTGCTGGGCCTGCCGGTCGTAGCGTTCTGGCTGCTGCCGGTGCTCGCCGCCTTGGGTCTCCTCACCGGCCGGACGGCGCTCGCGGCCGTGTTCCGCGACCCTGGTGCGCGCGCGCTGCTGGCCGGGCAATTGCTCGTCACCCTCTGGTGCACCGCCTGGCTGGGCCTCATCGCGAGCTATTCGGGTGGCGGCTGGACGAGCGACTGGTATGAACACTGCGAGCGCGCGCGGTTTTTCCTCGGGCACTGGCCGCTCGACACCAAATTTCTCGGCGTCTACGCGCTGCCCGCCCGACCACCGCTCGCCAATCTTGTCACCGGCGCGCTGCTGGCGCTGACCCCGGGCAATTTCGCGCACTACCAGCTGTTCACCACGCTGCTCAGCAGCCTGGCGTTCCTCCCGGCGGCCCTGCTGGCCCGGCGTTTTTCGCCCGCCCGGGGCGCCGCCGGCTCCACCGCGATAGCCGGGCTCGCCGTGCTGCTGATGCTCAACCCCTCGTTCGTGGAAAACGCCACGTTCGCGTGGACGAAACTCACCGCCGTTTGCTTCATTCTGAGCGGGTTGTATTTTTTCCTCCGCGCCCGGGACCCCGACGCACCCCGGTCCGCGGGTCCGCTCTGTGCGACCGCCCTGGCCGCCGCCCTGCTCGCGCATTATTCCGCCGGACCCTACGTCCTGCTGCTCGCCCTCGCGTGGCCCCTCCTGCACCGGGCCCGCTGGGCGGACGCGGCCTTTTGGCGTCAGACGGCGGGGCTCGGCCTCATCGGAGGACTCGTGCTCGCAACGTGGTTCGGCTGGTCGCTCGCGGTTTACGGTACCCACACGACGCTGCTGTCCAACTCCAGCGTGGACGTGAAGGACGTCCACACCGGGAACCAGTTCATTAAAATTGCCCTCAACCTGCGCGACACGCTCGTCCCGCACTTCCTGCGTCCGCTGGACGGGGCGCTGATCGCCCAAACCAGCCGCTGGGGCTACTGGCACGACTGGTTCTTCCAGCTGTATCAGCTCAACCTGTTCTTGGTCTTCGGGTCCGTCGGCTGGCTGGTGCTCGGCCGCGAACTCGTCCGTGCGTGGCCCGGCGCGACGCCCCGGAGCCGGTGGTTCTGGGCCTTGTTTTCCGGCGGGGTGATCATCCTCGGCGTGGCGGTACATGGCGCGCGCGACACGTGGGGCCTGGCTCATATCTGCCTGCAGGCGCTCGTGCTGCTCGGGCTCGCATTTCTCGCCGCCCGCTGGGCCGGCCTCGGCCGCGCCTGGCAGCGGGTGCTGCTCGCCGGTATCGCCGTCGATTTTGTGCTCGGGATCGCCCTGCATTTCGCCGTGCAAAGTTACGCGCTCGACCGCTGGTTCACCCCGGATCGGGCCCCCGAGGCCATCCTGCGGAGCTACTCGGAAACCTCCCTGATGAATGCGGCGGGCAAGCTGGTGAATCATCTCGTTTTTTTCCGGGATGAATTTCAGCCGGCCGCCGCACTTGTGCTCGCACTTCTCGCCGGGATTCTCACTCTGGCCGTTACCCGCGCCGCCCGTCGCGCCGGTTGAAATCATGCCCGTCTCCGCCGCCAAAATCGCCGTCGTCATCCCCGTCTTCAACGAGGCCGCCGTGCTGCCCGAGCTGATCACCCGGCTGGCCGCGCTCTTCGACGCCCAGCCCGGCTGCACCTGGACCGCCGTGCTGGTGGACGATGGCAGCCGCGACACCTCCGCCGCGCTCATCCGCGCGCAGGCCGTCCGTGACCCGCGTTTCGAACTCGTCGAGCTGTCGCGCAACTTCGGCTTCCAGGCTGCCCTCGCCGCCGGCCTCGCGGCCGCGAGCAGCGCCGACGCAGCCGTGACGATGGACGCCGACCTGCAGGATCCGCCCGAGGTCATCCCGGCGCTCGTCGCCGCGTGGCGTGAGGGCGCCGAGGTCGTGCGCGCCACCCGCCGCACCCGCGCCGAGACCGGCCTGCGCCGCGTGGGCTTTGATTTTTTCCACAAGCTCTTCGGCACGCTGTCCGACTACCCGGTCGAGCCGAACAGCGGCACGTTCGGCCTGCTCGGGCGCCATGCGGTGGCCGCGTTCCACCAACTGCCCGAGCGCCACCGGTTCTTCCCCGGGCTGCGCGCGTGGATCGGCTTCCCGACGGCGGACGTGCCGTACGACCGGCAGGAGCGGGCCGCGGGTCAGCCGCAGCAGACTTTTTCGCGGCTGGTGCGTTACGCGCTCGACGGCGTGTTCAGTTTTTCCCACCTGCCGCTGCGGCTGCTGACCTACGCCGGCGTGTTCACCGGCGCCATCGGCTTCTGCCTCGGTCTGTATTACGTGATCAAGCGCCTCATCGCGATCGAGACCGCGCCCACCGGTTTCACCACGCTCGCGGCGCTGGTGCTGTTTCTCGGCGGCATCCAGCTCATCGCCATCGGCGTGCTCGGCGAATATCTCGGCCGCGTCTATGACGAGGTGAAGCAGCGCCCGGTCTACCTCGTGAAACCGCCGCGGCCGCGGAGCTGAACCATGCGCGGCACCGGAGCGACGCTGGTCGCGGGCGCGCTGCTCGCGCTGTTTTGGTGGATGGCCGCATCCGTGTCGCGCGAGCACAGCACGACGGCCGACGAGATTTTCCACGTCACCGCCGGCTACAGCTACTGGACGCTCGGTGACTACCGCCTGCAGCCGGAGAACGGGAACCTGCCCCAGCGCTGGGCCGCGCTGCCACTGCTCGCGTCGGATGTGCATTTTCCGAAAACGGACCAGGCCGCCTGGCGCAGCGCCGATGTCGCGGATATCGGCCAGCAGTTTTTTTATGAGTCGGGCAACGACCTGCCGCGCCTGCTCGCCTCCGCCCGCGCCATGATCGCGCTGCTCGGCGCCGCCTGCGGGCTCTTGGTGTTTTTCTGGGCGCGGTCGCTCTTTGGCCCGGTGGGCGCGCTGCTCGCCACGGTGTTGTACGCCTTTTGCCCGCTGCTGCTGGCGCATGGCGGGCTGGCGACGAGCGACATGGCGGCGACACTCGGTTTTCTCGCGGCGACCCTCACCGGCTGGCGGCTGCTGCACCGCGTGACGCCCGCGCGGGTGCTACTGGCCGGCCTCGCCTGGGGCGGGCTCGCACTGGCAAAATTTTCCGCGCCACTGTTTGCCGTGATGTTTGGCGCCATGCTCGTGCTGCGCTGCCTGCGCCACCCCGCCCTGCCCGTGCTCTTCGGGCCACGCCCGACCCGCGTGCGCGGCGGCCGCGCCGTGGGCGTGCTGGCGATGGCCGCGTTGGCGGCGCTGCTCATCGCGTGGATCACGATCTGGGCGGCCTACGGGTTTCGCTTCGACGGGCTCTGCAGTGCGGGCGGCTACAACCATCCCTGGGCGGACTATGGCACCGGTCTCGCGGTGCGGGTGACCGGTTGGGCGCGGGCCCTGCACCTGCTACCCGATGCGTGGCTGCAGGGTTTCGCGCACACGCTGTTTTTTGCGGGCGGGCGGCCGGCGTTTTTCATGGGCGAATACAGCACGCACGGCTGGCTGGCGTTTTTCCCGGTGGGATTTGCGCTGAAGACCACGCTCCCGGCCCTCGCCCTCCTCGCGCTAGCCGCGGTGGCGCTGGCGCGGCAGAAATCTGCGCGGCGCTGGTATCGGCTCGCGCCGCTCCTGGTGTTCCTTGTGATCTATGGCGCGGTCATGCTCACGAGCCGCCTGAACATCGGCGTACGCCACCTGCTGCCGCTTTACCCGGTGCTCTACCTCCTGGCCGGGGCGGTGGTCTGGCTGCCGCGGCGCCGCTGGGGCGCGACAGTGCTGGCGATTCTCCTCGCCGGGCATGCGGCGGCGTCCCTTTCGATCCGGCCGCACTACCTCGCCTATTTCAACCCGCTGCTGGGCGGCCCGGAACATGGCTACGAGCACTTCGTGGACAGCTCGCTCGACTGGGGCCAGGACCTGCCGGGGCTGAAAAGCTGGCTTGCGACGCACGCGCGCGACGAAAAAACCTACCTCTCGTACTTCGGCTCGGGGTCGCCCGCCCACGAGGGCATCACGGCAACCCGGATCGCCGACGGCTATTTTGACCTGCGCGGACGCGAACTGCTGCCGGAGATGACCGGCGGCGTCTACTGCATCAGCGCGACGATGTTCCAGCAGCCTTACACGCTGGTGCGCCACGGCTGGACGCCGGAGCACGAGCACCGCTACGCGGAACTGCGCGGCTGGCTGAACGCGTGGCGGGCGGGCCGGGATACGACACCGCGCGCCGCCGCCATTCCGCGCCTGATCGAACTGGAGCACCTGCGTTTCGGCCGGCTGTGCGCGGGCTTGCACCGGCGGTCGCCCGATGCCGAGGTGGGTTATTCGATCCTGATTTTCCGGCTGACGGAGGCCGAGGTGCGGGCCTTGCTGGACGGACCGCCGTCATTCTTGCCATGACCCAACCCACCAGCCGCCCATGGTTTTTTGCGCTCGTCGCCGGGTTGCTCGCGCTGCACTTCGCCCTCGCAGTGGGGAGCAAGGAGCGTGAGAGCACGACCTCGGATGAACTGGCGCACCTGACGGCCGGTTTCAGTTACTGGCAGAACCAGGACTACCGGCTGCAGCCGGAAAACGGCATCCTCCCCCAGCGCTGGGCGGCGCTGCCCGCGGTCCTCGCCGGCACGAAGCAGCCCCCGCTGGCCGGCAATCCCCGCTGGCGCACCAGTGACGTGTGGGGGTTCGGCCACGAGTTTTTCTATGAGACCGGCGACAATCACTTTCCGCGGCTGATGGCGGGGCGCGCGATGATCGCGCTGTTCAGCGTGGCGACGGGCCTGCTGGTGTTCCTCTGGTCGCGCCGGCTGTTCGGCGAAGCGGGCGCGGTGGTGTCGCTGGTCTTCTTCGCATTCGAGCCGACCTTCCTCGCCCATGGCGCGCTGGTGACCAGCGATGTCTGCTCCGCGTTTTTCCTGCTCGCGAGCGTGGGCGCCTGGTGGCGTCACCTGCATGACGGCCGCGCGCGCTGGTGGTGGCTGAGCGCCGGGGTGTTCGGGCTCGCCTGCGTGGCGAAATTTTCCGCGCCGCTGCTGCTGCCGGTGTTTGTCGCGCTTGCGCTGGTGCGCGCGCTCGCCCCGGCGCCGCTCCAGCTCCTGGGCCGCACCTGGACCTCGCGCGGTGGCAAGTTCGGCGCGGCCGCGCTCTCCGCGCTCGGGCAGGGCCTGGTGGCCGGTCTCATCATCTGGGCCGCCTTCGGCTTCCGCTTCGCCGCCGCCAATCCCACGCTCCCGCCCTTCGAAAACTTCATCTGGCCGTGGGCGACGCTCGACGCCGAGCTCGGCACCAGCGGCAAACTCTTCCGCGCACTCGCCGCCTGGCGCGTGCTGCCCGAGGCCTACATTTACGGCATGGCCTACGTGAAGGCGTCGATGCAGGTCCGCTCGGCGTTTTTGAACGGCGCCTACAGTGTGACCGGCTGGCCGGCGTTTTTCGTCTATGCCTTCGCCTACAAGACCACGCTGGCCCTGTTGGTCGCAAGCGGCACGGCGCTGGTTCTGCTGGTGCGGCGCTCCCGCGACACGTGGTACCGCTTCGCTCCGCTTGCGACGCTGTTTGTCGTGTACTGGGCGTTTTCGATCACGAGCCACCTGAACATCGGCCACCGCCATATCCTGCCGACCTACCCCGTACTGTTCATCGCGGCCGGAACGCTCGGCGCCTGGCTCGCGTCCCGGCGCACCGCCTGGGTGTTGCCCGTGGTGGCGCTACTCGGCTGGCATGTGACGGAGTCCGTGCGCGTGGCACCGCACTTCATCGCGTATTTCAACGCCCTCGCCGGGGGCCCGGAAAACGGCCACCGCCACCTCGTCGACAGTTCGCTCGACTGGGGCCAGGACCTGCCGGGGCTCAAGGACTGGATCGACACGTCCGTGGCGCCGGGCGAGCCGCTTTACCTCTCCTATTTCGGCACGGGCGAACCGGCCTATTATCACCTCCATGCCCGGCGGCTGCCGTTCGTGAACGGCTTCAAAATCACCCAGCCCTGGGTCCCGCTTGAGCCGGGCGTGTATTGCATCAGCGCGACCATGCTGGAGCACGTCTACAGTCCGATCCGCGGGCCATGGACCGACGCGTTGGAAAAGGAATACCAGCAGGCGCGGGTGCTGGAACCGGCCCTGCTGGCTTACTACGGCGACCCGCAACAGCGCGCGGAGATGGACCGGGCCGCAAGTCCGGACAAATGGCGGCGCGCCGAGACCCGGCTCGACCTGCTGCGCTTCGCCCGGCTCTGCCACTACCTGCGGGTGCGGTCGCCGGACGCAAACATCGGTTACTCGATTTTCATCTATCGCCTCACGGCCGCGGAAATCGCCGCGGCCACCGCTGGCTCGCTGGCCGAGTGGCAGGCGCTCATCGACCGCACCGCGGGTCGCCGCTCACGCTGAGCCGCGGAGCACGGTTAGCCGGCGGCGGGTGAAATGCGCCAGGAAGATCAGCAGGCAGAGAAAAAACGCCCAGTCGAAGGGCTGCTCCACGAGGAAGGAGAGCTTGGCCAGAACCATGATCGTGGGGCTCGGCACGACGCCGATGAACTGGTTGACGATCACGCAGCAGAGGGGCGGCCACCACAGCATGACCAGCAGGAGCCACCTCGTCGCCCGGGCCAGCCGGCGCACGGGTGCGGGGGTATCCGGATCCCGGGGCAGCACCCACAGCGCGGGCGCCAGCCAGACCGCAAACACCCAGCGGTAGCCGAAATTCATGCTCGTGAAGAAACAGCCGGTGAGCAGCACGGCCCCCAGAATGAAGTGCAGCCAGTCGGAGCGTTGGGCCGCCGCCGGTTCCCAGTCACCCAGCGCCGCCCGACGCCAAGCCCAAGCCATGCCGGCCAGGCCGAGGCCGGCCACGGCCAGTTTCGGGCCCAGCCCCATCCAGCCGAGCTCGTGAAAAAATCCCGTCGCGCCGAAGGTCATCAACCCCGCCGGCTGGGGCGCCACCGGACCGAAACCCGCCAGGTCCCCCGCCACGCTGCCACCCGCCGCCGCCAGCAGCAAAAAACTTATCCACAGCCGGGACCGCAGTTCCGCGCGCCCGGCCTGCGCCAGCAACACCAGGCCCGCCGCCGCGGGATAATATTTTAACATCGCCGCCGCGGTGACGAGAAACGGCGCGAGCAACCGCACCCCCGGCCGCGGACTCAGCAGGCAGGGCACCAAGGGCGTGAGCACGAGGAAAATCACGAGGTCGTTGTTGCCCCGGTCCAGCGCGAGCAGGATCGCCGAGGAACAGAACACGGCCAGATACCACAAGAGCTGGAGCGGAACCCGCGGCCGCAGCCGCCAGAGCGCCGCGACGAGGAAGGTGATGACCAGGCCAAGACCCAGCCGGAAGGAATCCGCCCGGGTCAGCCCCAGGTCCCGCAGGTGCAGCCACCAGTGCGAATAGACGTGCGGCCGGTTGAAATAATCGAGCGGGTTCGGGGCATAGGGATCGAGTCCGCGGGTGACCGCATCGCTCGACGCCAGCAGGGCAAACGTGTCGATGAACCACCCGTCGTAATGCGCCACGCCCAGGGCAAAAAACAGGTTGGGCGCGTACACGAAGGCGGCGAAGTACCCCACGGTCAGGAGCACGAGCAGCCCCCAGCCTATCCGCCCAAAACGCCCACCCGGGGCCGGGACCGGCGCGGCCGTTCCGCTGTCACGGACCTCACTCATGAGTCGGGAGTCAAGCTGGGCGGCGGCAGCGGACGTTTCGGCTGGACGGCCCCCGCCGGCTCGGGATCCACCGCCACCAGCCGGCTCAGCCGCGCCATGCGGCCGCCGAAGCGTTTTTCCGCGAGCAGTTCGAGCCGGAAGTTGTCCGGCAGCACGTCATCGGGATCCACGCCGAATTTCCCCTCGGGCGTGGTCGGGCGCAGCGCCTGCGCGACCAGAACCTCGTGAAACGTGCCCTGCGCCATGTGATAGCGCAGCTGGTCGCCCCGCTGGCGCGCGACCCCGATGATGAGGGACGGGATCCGCCAGAGGACCCAGGGAATGGTGGACTTGTTGGAAATGAACAGCACCGGGCCGGATTGGCGGGGCAGCACGAAGTCGTGCTCCCAGTCGACCTCCTTCATCACCAGGTTCTGGCTGGTGTAAAACCGGTGCGCCATGGCCGGCACGGACGAGAAGAGCAGGTAGACCCCGGCCCCCAGGAACGCCACGCGCATGGCCGGCCAGCGGCGCTCGAGGCCGCGGGCGAGCACCGCCGCCAGCAGGGCAAACAGCACGCAGACCGGCAGGGCGAAGCGAGCCGCGATCGAATCGGTCAGGCGGCTCCAATAATAAAACAGCAGCAGGACAAAATTGCCGGCGATCGCCGTGCCGAACAGCACGGCCACCCACGCCACCGGGGAAAGCGGGGGCCGCCGGCGCAGCCACCGGATCGCGCTCCATAGGAAATAGGCCAGACCCGCGCAGCCGAGCGCCGAAAGATACCAAGAGTTGGCGTAGGCGTCGTTGAAGCTGAAAAAGAACTGCAGGTCGTTCCAGCAATTGCCCGCAAGGTACTCCAGGCTGAAACGCGACTTCTGCCCCTCGCCCAGCTGCCACAACAGCGGCGCCGCCGAGACGTAGCGGTTGTGCCAGGCATAAGGCACCAGCAGCAGCGGCGTCGCTACCGCCACCCAGGGCAGCAGCACGCACTGCCCGCGCCACCACCCGGCCACAATGACCACGGCAACCGGCACGACGAAGATCACCGACTCATACCGGCTCTGCGCCAGCAGCACCGTCGCGAGGCAGAGCAGGGCCAGGCGGTCAGCGTCCGGGGCGCGCAGGTAAAGCAGGGCGAGGACCATCACCAGGAGGAGCATGGTGAGGTTGTGCATCTCCATGCCGGCGCAGGTGGCGTTCTGCCCGAACAGCGGCATCGTCGTGAGCAACACGACCACGAGCAGCCCGCCGGCGCGGTTGGTCAGCTCGCGCCCAAACCAGTAGGCCAGGCTGAGGCAGGCGGCGGTGAAGCCGGCGTTGAGGAAAAACACGTTTACGATCCGGTAGCCCGCGAGATCGTGCACCAGCGAGAGCAGGAACGTGAAAAAGTAGGGCCGCTTGTCGAGGAAGGTGTCGATCGGCAGCCAGGTGCCGCCGATGTCGTAGGCCCGGATGACCGTGCCGATCTCCTTCGTGATGTGCATGTGAAACGCCGTGGCCTGCAGGACGTATTCATCAAAGAGCACCTTGTGTTGGAACGGGTCGGACCAGAGCGCAAACGCCGTCGCGACGGCGATCGCCAGCGCGGGCCAGCCCGGGCGGCGCAGCCAGCCCGACCACACCTCGCGCCTCGCCCGGGCCACCCGGAAGGCGAAAAAAACCGCCAGGCCGAACAGGCCCAGCATGTAGTAGTAGCCCCCGTTGACGATCAGCACCTCCGCGCGGCGGGGCGTGACGGCCACGAAGCCGGTCACCACGGCCAGCACGCCGCACAGCGCGAACAGCAGCAGCCGTTTCCTCGCCGCCGGATCCCGGACAAATGGGCTCAACAGATTCATCGCGCGGTCGGACGGGCCGGTGGGCTCACGGGAGCTGCTTGATGAAGTTCTCGAGGTAGGCTTTGCGCATCTTTTCGATCTCGGCGCGATTCGGGGTCACCACCGGCGGCTTGTGGCCATCGGGCGCCGTCAGGGAAGCCTGCCCCTCGCGGACCTCCTTGACCCGGCTGATGCGCGTCAGCGTCAGCGTCTGCAGCCGCTCCTCGCGCACCGTTTCCAGCACAAAATCGGGCCCGAGGTCATCGCCGTCGCGCAGGGTCAGTACCCCCGTGGTCTCGTGGATGTTGAAACGCTGGAACACGTAGATATCGGAGAACGTGTGGTTGCGCAGGGTGAACACCACCGCATCGCGGCGCTTGATCGCCTGCGGGACGGTGGTCGCTGACACGAGGTGCGAGACCCACAGGATCGCGTCGTTGTCGATCATGAGGTAGTCATGACGTGGCTGGTCCGCCATGAACTGGCGGCGCCATGCGGTCTCCTTGCCGGGCAGGTATTCCTGGGAGTAGGCATGCTCGGCCATCGAGGGCACGCCGCTCGCAATCAGCCCGAAGGCCGCCACGCAAAGGAGGAAGCGCTGAAAGCCGGCGGCGGCGAATTGCGGCAGGACGGTCATCACCGCGATCACCATCCCGAGATGCGTGGGCAGGCTGAGCCGGCGGATGATGGGATCATCGAACTGGCCCCAGAAGTAACCCATGAAGACGGCAAACTGGACGATGAAGCCCGTCGCAAAGATGATCGAGGCCACCACGACCGGCGGCTCCGTGCGCAGGGTCCGCAGCCGCTTGACGGCGAACAGCAGGAAAAACATGACCCCGATCCCGCCCAGGAGGGAAAGCGTCAGGGAATTCGGCTGATCCGTGGAGCGGGCGAGGAAGAAACTCTCGGCGTGGGTGAGGTTGTTGGCGACGTACGAAAGGGAAAACGGCACAGTGGCGTTGGACTTGTCGCCCACGGCGGTGCCCATCTGCCAGGCGGTGGAGCGCAGCTCGAAGATGTGATGCTGCAGCGGATAGGGCAGCAGCAGCAAAGGGGCTAAAATCACCGGCCAGGAGAGGATGACCCGCCGTTCGTCGTACCAGACCCACAGGATCAGGATCACCACCGGCAGCACGTAGATCAGCGACTCGTACCGGACCTGGCCCAGCAGCAGCGTCGAGAAGCACAACGCCGTGAACGAGGCCTCATCCCGCTTTTGCACGAACCGCGCGCCGAGCAGCAGCGTGGCGAGGATCATGACGATGTTGAGCAGCTCAAATCCGCCGCCGGTGGCGTTCTGCCCGAGGAGGGGCAGCCCGGCCAGCAGCAGGACCCCCAGCCAGCCGGCCCGCCGGCCCGCCAGCATGCGCCCGCACGTGTAAGTCAGACCGAGCAGGATGAAAGTCAGCGCGCCGTTCAGCACAAAGGCGTTCGCCGGCCGGTACCCGGTGAGGTCATGCAGCAGCGAAAGCAGGAACGGGAAAAACAACGGGCGCTTGTCCATGATCCCGTCGAGAATCACGAAAGCTCCCTGGATGTCGTTGCCGCGCGTCGGGGTCAGCACCGCCCGGTCAAAGTGCATGCTCATCGACGTGCCGAGGAGCATCAGCTCATCCATGATGATCTTGAACCCGAAGGTTTCGTGCACGAGCAGCACGAGGCCGGCGAGGGCCACCACCGCCACCGAGGCCCAGTCCAGCCGCCGCCAGTGCAGCGCCCGCAGATCGTCCCGGAACGTCAGCCAGAGCGCCCGCAGAAACAGCCCGAACGCCACCAGTTCGAACCAGTAGCCGGTTTTCGACACCAGGTTGATGGCGGCGTTGCCGGGGATCGCGAAGAAACCGAGCACCACGGCCAGGGCGCCCGTCAGCAGAAAGAGCCAGACGCGTTTATCGGAAAGCAGGGCCGGGGAAGCGGGCTGGGTCATGCGCGCAGGCAGATTGGGTGGTTGGGGTGAAAAATGAAAGCTTCTTGGCAGGCGATGCGGCTTGGCCTCCATCGCCATGACGCCGGGGAACCCCTTGTCATTTGGGCACAAAAAAGCCGCCCGCTTGCGCGGACGGCTTGATCGTTAAACCGGGCGACCCAATTACGGGGCGTAGGTGATCGTGCGCACGCCGGCGACACCGACGATCGAGATCGCGATACCCTGCGTGAACGCCTGGGGATAGGTCTCGTTGGCGACGAGGTTGAGGGCCTTCACGTAGTTCGAGCTGCCGATCAGGTTGCCGATCGTGACCGTGGAGACACCGTTTTCCAGGTAGTACTGGTCAGCCGCGGCGGACAGCTGACGCGCGTTGTTCAACACGGTCTTGTCCTGCGAGGCCGAGCGCACCTTCTGGAACGCGGGAATCGCCATGGCGGCCAGGAGGCCGATGATGACGACGACAATCATGATTTCCACAAGGGTGAAGCCCTTGGACTGATTCATATTTTTCATGGGTATAGGTAGCTTTGTTATTAGTATGATAAGAATGCTCCCAAATTGAGCAGTGGGGAAACGATACAACTGGTTCATGTCACCGCAATGCTCGCCAGTCAGCGTACGTAATTTTACAAAAAAATGCCATTTGTCCATTTCGCTGGCCCCTAAAATGAGTCACAAGTAACTGCATATTATTTAATAATAAAATATTATCCTTTAAGTATGCTAATCCATAATTCCCGCGGACGGTGATCCACTAAATCCATTGTGCTTATTTTTTGCCCCAAAAATTTACCGCTGGGTGAATTGAAAAGACTGCATTTCACGCCTGTCTCTTCGGGCTAATAGTAGCAGATTGTTCTCCCTCGATTGTCGATCGGGAAGGAAATTGGCGGTAGTGTTGCGTCAGGATGAAAAACGGCTCGTCCAGTTCGAGCGACAGAGCTCACCACCGCACTTGGCAATCGCTAGCGCGGGTCTGGCTGTGGATCGCTTTATCCACTTCCTTGCTCGCCGCGCCGGACTATTCCATCCCTTACGCCTTTAACACGTTCGCGGGGACGGCGAGCATTGGCAGTGGGGACGGTGCGGGCGGCAGCGCCCGATTCAACGGTCCTTACGCCGTGGCCGCGGACACCGCGGGCAATCTCTTTGTCGCGGACAACTGGAATCGCACGATCCGGAAAATCACCCCCACGGGAGTCGTCACCACGCTCGCCGGCACGCCGGGCAGCTACGGCGCGGGCGACGGCCCCGGCAATATCGCGCTGTTTGGCAATCCCTGGGGCATCGCGGTGGATGCGGCGGGCAACGTCTACGTGGCGGATGCTTTTTTCAATACGATCCGGAAAATCACCCCCACGGGGTTCGTCTCCACCCTCGCCGGCGCCCCGTTCCTCAGTGGTTCAACCGACGGCATCGGCAGCGCGGCGTTGTTTAATGTTCCGTCAGGAATGGCGGTGGACACCGCAGGGAATGTCTACGTCACCGACTCCGGCAACAGCACGATCCGCAAGATAAAACTCCGCCCCGGCTTCATGAGGCGAAGGAATGACGATGAGCGGCCGGGCCGCATGCTCGAGCCGGCAGATTGCGGACGATCAGCTTTAAACGCGCGCGGCCGCATCCGCAGCGCCCGCCCGACTCTCGATTCCTCGACCCACAGGTTCCGGTGCATTCCGGTGTTTGCGCAACTTATTGAAGCTGACGCGGGCCGTTTCCCTCGGCCAATGCCCGGTGCGAAAAGATTGGTGCCGTAGTTTGACCTGCAAGGAGCGTCTTCGCTACCGTCACCGAAGACCCGTAGCACGCAACGGTGACGACACGGGACCGGCATCGGGGGAGAATTGCGAAATCATCAGACCGGATTGTCCCGGCCGTATATCCCGGTGCTCAACTTCCACGGACCAAGAGTTTAGAAATGCCGGGTTCCCAGTCTTATCCAAAGCTGGATAACGCCTCCATCTCCCGCCCACATCCGCGAGAGCCTGCCAACTAGTCGGAGCGAGACGCCGTCAGTCTTCTCCTGCGTCTTGGGGAAAATGGTCGGGCTGGTGAGATTCGAACTCACGATTGCTTGCCGTGCCTTGGGGAAGATCGTTTTGCCTATGAGAAATGCACTGGCAAACATCTGCGGACATTGACAAGTGTTATGACTGTGTTATGTCTTAGAAATGGCATCGATTCACAAAGATCCCCGCGGGAAATCGCCCTATTGGTTCGTCTCGTACCGCACCCCGGACCGCAGGCAACGCTTTCGCTCCACTAAGGAGACCGACCGCACCAAGGCCGAGGCCATCGCAGCCGCCATTGAAGACGGTCTAAGTAGGGCAAAGGTAGGCGGGTTCACCGAAACCGCAGCGCGGTCTATCTTGGCCAACCTGTACCAGGAGATCAGCGGGCAGGCGCTTCGCTTCACTACCATTCAGGCTTGGTTCGATGAGTGCCTTCGCAGAGTCGAAAAGACGCGAGGGAAAACCACCCACTCGCGCTACAAGGCAGTTTCGGAGGCTTTCCTAAAATTCATTGGGCAAAATAGGAGCAAAGCCCCCCTCGAATCCCTGACTTCCGACGAGATCCAAAGGTTCGCAGATACCCGCCTGGAGGAAGGCCGCGCTGCGAAAACGGTCTCCAATGACCTCAAGCCTATCGGGAAGTTTCTGAAGGACGCTGAGCGCAAGGGCCTGCTGTTAAAGAGCCCAATGGGGGCCGTGGAAGCCCCTGAAGCCGAGGGCGAGACCCGGGACCCCTTTTCGGAAGCGGAGCTCTCCACGCTGCTTAATTACCTCTCTGCCACCGAAGACCCGGATGGGAAGCCTTTGACGGCATCAGAACGGGCGAACCGGCGCGATTGGCGAACCGCCGTAAACCTCGGCCTCTATGTCGGAGCCCGGCTTGGTGACTCCACCAATCTGCGCTGGTCGAATGTCGATCTAGCCCGGAAGCAAATCAGGTTTACGCCTGAGAAGAGCCGTAAGAAGCAGGAACTGGTCATACCCATTCACCCCGACCTCGAAACCTATCTCTTGGGCCTCCCCTCTTCAGATAGGGCCGACAAGTTCCTGTGTCCCACCCTAGGCGGCGCGCTAGCTGGCCATCGTGCTTCATTGTCTAAGGCATTTGGAGCCATTCTAGAGGCTGCGGGTATCGACCGAAGGGCGGGCCGTAAAAAGCAAGGCATTGGGCGAACCTTTAACCGGCTCGGCTTCCATTCTTTGCGCCACACGTTCAACTCGATGATGGCGGACGCCGGGGTTTCGATTGAGCTACGCTCTAAGCTGACCGGACATTCCTCGATAGCGATGAACGATCGTTACACCCATTTGGCCGACGCCACAAAGCGGCGGGCAATCGAGTCCATCCCATCACGCGCCAAGCAGCCGACCAACAGGTCAAAGTCTTCCTCGGCATGAAAAAGACTATGCCAACGAAACAGATTCACTTTGGTCCTGCCGACAAAGAATGGCCCCCGGAAGTGCAAAAACTATTCAAAGATGCCAACCAGAAGGCGCATGCGCTGTTTATGGCGGCCTACAATGGCCCACACCATAAAGAGTCGGTAGATCGCTTGGTTGAGCTGGGAAGGCTGGTTTGCCAGCAAATTGAAGTGCTTTGGCGAAACCCCCGATTCCGTGCTGACCTAGAGGCAGTCGCCAGCGAATCTAGCTTCTTCCCTCTGCTTCACACCAACCTTATCGAAACACCTTGGAGCTGCGGCGACGAAATGAAAGGGAAGCTCCGGCTTCAATCCGCGCCAGGGAACGAAAAAGGCAAGAAAGGGGGCAAGAAGCCGGGCGCAAAGGTTAAGGATGACCTGTTGACCCGTGAGGTCGAAATTTTCGTCTTGGGAGTGTTAAATACAGGAACGCTGCGAGTAGGCCCAATGTTTCAAAATAAGGACGTTATCGACCGGGGAACGCGACGCCGTCTCTTGTCGCGAACTGGCCGCAAGAACCTCGGAGCGTGGTCTACTGCGTTCATTGAGAGATACATCCGGCCACTTCGGCCAGACTTGCTAACCGACGACGGAGAATCGGGCACGTTTAGCATGATGACAAAGGAACGCTTCAGCGAGTTTCAGTTAAAGAATCCAAACGAGAAGAACTGGGATTCCAAGCCGTGGCGCGCATTCAAGTCTCTAGTCAGCGAACGTCTGCGAAAATTTAGGCCGATGATTCGAAGCACAATTCGCACGAATTAGTCTTCGAGTGCTTGTTTTGCGTGAGGGCGAATAACCGAAGATTTCAGCGTACGTCGAAAGACGTTACGCATGAACCCTAATTCTTCCCTAACCGCCGAACCCATCGGGCCTCTTGAAAAAGGGGCCCTTCCTCGCGCTGAATGGAGCCGCCTTCCGGCACCCGGCGACCGTTGCCCGATCACCGGACTGTCACGCTCGACGCTTAATGCTCTGATTCTTCCTTCACGGGAGAACGGCCACAAGCCACCCGTCCGGTCGATTTGCCTCCGCCGGCCAGGTCGCGCACGAGGCGCAAGGCTCATCTACCTTCGCAGCCTACTCGACCATCTGGCGTCAATGGAAGCGGCGAGTCCTTCACAATGATGGACCCCTCCTTTTACGGAATCAGCCATCGCAAACTGGCAATGCAGCGGAGGGCTGAAGGGTGAATTACCTTAACCTAGAGGTCACGGTATTACACGCGCCCGAATACATCGGCAGCAAGCCTGTGCAAAGGGGCACCTGGCTCAACGTGATGCTCTGGTGCGCCCAACAGGAGAACGCGGGTCGGATCGTAGACGCAGCAAAATGGAGTTGCCGCCAATGGCAGCAGACTTGCGGAGTAATGAAGCGTGAGGTGCATGCAGCACCGGAACTGCTCAATTGGGAAGGTGACGACTTGGCTGTCTGGGGCTACCCGCTCGGAATGGAGAGGACTGTCCTGAGTCGTCGGGCAACAGCCCGTCTCAACGGTTTAACAGGGGGACGCCCAACACAACACAAACCAACATTGGTTCCCACACTGGAACCAACGTCCGAAAGCGTAAAGAAAGGGAAAGTAAAGAAAGAGGAAGGAAATGGTAATACCGGTCCTGCCGAAGCGATCTACGAAGCCTATCCTCGGAGACAGGCAAAACAGGATGCCTTAAGGGCCATTCAAGCCGCCATGATGCGGTGCGCTCCCCAGCAACTCCTCGACCGCACACAAGCATATGCCACGGCGACGAAGCTGTGGCCCGAGGTAGACCGGAAGTTTATCCCCTACCCGGCAACGTGGTTTAACCAAGGATGCTACGACGACGACCCGGCGACATGGAAACGCGTGGCCCCCAACTGCAATCCCAAGCCCAATCGCATCAATTTCGAACATGACGACTATGCAAAAATTTGAACCGAAAATCGACCAATACGAACCGAGCCTGAAAGAGGCGACGGCGGCATGCGTGCAGTTTGCTGAACTGTTGGACCATAAACGGCCACTGGCTTCGCGAAATGCTAATCCGTTCTCCGTGGCACTGGCTGAAACTGCAACCATCGGCCCCTGGCTAACACTTTCGGGCAAAAACGGCTGCGGGAAAACAATGTTGGCAAAACAAACATTCGCATATGGCCAGAGCGTGGATCCGTTCAGTCATTCACTATGGCTTGCGACCGACAGCAACACGACACGTCGACCAAAGGCCGTCTGGCTGGATGAGGTGAATTTTATCAAGAGGTGCAAAGATGGTGAGTATGACCTGCCCGAGTATCTGGCGGAAGATTGGCTTGTGGTCGTGGACGACCTCGGCGCGAGTCGCGACAAAACCGGCTTCGCCGGCGATATGCTATTCCGGCTCTGCAATTCGCGTATCGGAAAGCTTACGATCTTCACGACGAACTTCAACGCTAAGCAAATTGCCGAGCAGATTGATCCGCGAATCACTTCGCGGCTCATCCGAGACGGAAACCGTTTCATCAATATCACGGCTGGCGACTACGCCATCAGACAATTGCACGGGGGAACGCACCATGAGTAACGAAGGCTATCAACCTGCACGCGAACCTGGGGAAATCGTTCCCCTCAAAGCACTGTTGGCACCCATGGTGTTTTCGCCAGGTTTCGCCGCGCCCGGAGAGCCCGGCAATGAACTCAAAGGATTCAAACTGATCGATTGCAGGGCGGGGATGGGAGCTGCGCCATACGAAGACTGGAGGGTCGAAGCATTTGGCGGCCCACACGACGGCGAGACACACGATGTCTACGTTTATAAACCCGGCCACGTTCCAAAATGAATCTCACCGCCAAGCAAACAGCATTCGCGCACCATGTGGCCGATGGCCTCACAGCCTCGGAAGCGTACCGCCGCGCCTACTCCGGGAACCCCAACAAAACCACTACGCGGCGAGAGGCCCACCAGGTGCGGCACCACCCCGTGGTTTCAGCCCTGATCGATGAACTCCGCAAGGAGGTAGCTGCGCTCAAACTGGTGGACCGGGCTACGAAACGACGGGTACTGACCCAGATCATTTGCGACCGGGACATGGACCCGAGAATCCGCCTGGAGGCCATCAAGCTCGACAACGCCATGACTGGAGATAACGCCCCGGTAAAAATGGAAGGCGAGATCACGCTCGGCACCATCCTCAAGGAAATCCAAAGCACGACTGGCCTTCCCTCCCAAGATGCAAAGCGTTGCTAAGTCGATCGCCGAGGATGATCAGGAACGGATCGCCCGGGAACACATCAAGGCGCACCTGGGGGATCGTCGCTGGCGCTTGAACAACCTCTACCGCATTCAGACCAAGGCGGACGGGGAGCAACGTTTCGTGATGAACATAGTGCAGGAGCGGCTGCTCGAGGAGATGCACTTTCGCAACGTCATCCTCAAGGCCCGGCAGTTGGGGCTGACCACTTTCATTGCAATCTTTGCCCTGGATATGTGCCTGTTCAACTCGAACCAGTCCGCTGGCTTCATTGCCCACAATCGCGAGGACGCAGAGGACATCTTCACCAAGAAAATCCGGTTCGCCTATGACAACTTGCCGGACTGGCTCAGGGATGCCGTGCCGGCGGTGCAGGACAGCGTGAACACGCTTCGCTTGGCCAATGGCTCCAGCATCCGAGTGGGCACTTCCTTGCGCTCTGGTACTTACCAAATCCTCCACGTTTCGGAGATGGGCAAAATCGCCTTCAAATACCCAGAGAAAGCCGTCGAGGTGATCACCGGGGCCATTCCCACCGTTCCTGTTGGCGGCTTCGTTTTCATCGAATCCACCTTTGAGGGCGGCAAAGGTGGCGAGTTCTACAAGTTGATCGTGAAGGCCATGGAGATGATCGGGCGAGACCTCGGTCCACTCGACCTCAAGTTTCACTTTTTCCCTTGGTACTCGGATCAAGGCTACCGCTCCGAAGGCACTGACGAGCCGAGCCTCAAGACTTTTTTCAGCGAACTGCAGAAACAGGGCGTCCAGTTGAATTCCCGTCAGCGTGCCTGGTATTCGGGCCAGTATCGCACGCTAGGCCATCGCATGCAGCAAGAGTACCCGAGCAACCCAGAGGAAGCCATGAATGTCCAAGTCGAAGGTGCGTACTACGGCAAATTGATGACCCAAGCCCGCGCCCAAGGTCGCATCTGCGGCGTGCCATGGGAGCCAGCCGTCCCGGTGTTTACATTCTGGGACCTAGGCATCGATGACAGCATGACGATCTGGTTCGTCCAATTCCCCGGACGGGAGGTGCGACTGATCGACTACTTCGAGGCTAGTGGCGAGGGATTCCCGTATTACAAGGCCGTGCTGGACGAGAAGCGTGAACGGTTCGGCTACGTCTACGGCCAGCATTTCGCGCCGCATGACATCAGCGTGCGGGAGATGGCAACAGGGCTGTCCCGCATGAAGTCCGCCGCGGACATTGGTATCATCTTCGAACGGGTGCCAGTCGTGCCGGTGGACATCGGAATCAGCGCATCCCGGGACCTCCTCCCCCGGTGCTACTTTGACAAGACGCGGTGCGAGCAGGGCATCAACTGCCTTGAGGCGTATCATGCCAAAGCTGATGACTCAGCCGGCGTCATGTCAGCGGTGCCGGTACACGATTGGGCCAGCCACGGTGCAGACAGTTTCCGCACCATGGGCGTGGCAATGAAGCGCGGGCAGATTCGGGATGCGGGGCACGCTCGGCGTGTGCTCAATGTAGTGTTTCCCCGCGCACCAGATGGATCTTTGATCGATGACGGTCGGGTGCTGCGCCCTCGTTGTCGGCGAGACACAGGCTTAGCAAGGTCCGGGCACACACCATTCGAACTGTGATCTTAGACGCCAGAATCTGTACTGCCGCTAAACCCCTTAGCAGTAGCGTAGACGCCACAGACCAAACCCAGAACCACTAGCGCGCAGGAAGCGTAAAACTTAACCGGGGCCTCGACGTCCAATCTCTCTCTCCCAAGAAATTGATAGATCGAATATGCCATCGAAATCGGCACCACAATCGTCAGAATCCCCGCTACACGCACTTTGGCCTTTGGGGCAATCCTTCCAACAGCGAGAATAAACGCGAAAGGAACGATAAACCTATAAGCATAGCTTTCGATGGTGTTCGCGACTTGTGCTGAAAACCATTCTTGGTAAATCCAAAACTGAATTATCCAATGAAGCGGAAACATGATCAGAAACGCAAACAGGAGCGCTCCTGGCAGAACGAAGACCCACCGCATCCAAGCACGCGTCCTGTCCAAGCGATGAGCTAAAATGCCTGCCAATGCAAAAAATACCCAGGCGAGAGCCAACAATGCAAATGCAAGGATGAACTGGAAAACCCCATACAGCAGGCCATTCATTTAGGGGATCTCCAAAGCGCCCTGACTGAGGCCAAGAATGCGATTCCCGTTGCGAGGTCGATTGGTTGCCAGGTGTCTCGGCTGAGTCTGACCGGCGCGATGGGATTAAAGAGCACTGCGATAATGACCATGGTCCATAGCCATCCTTGGCGTTGCCTTAGCGTGTACGCGCCGAAACTGGCAGCACCGCATGCTAATAAACGTAGGAATTGAAAGTACCCGTAGGGCAATGAGCCAACCGAATCAGCCCGGTGCCGCACGTAGTGAGTCGCGTGCGCGTTGAACGCCGAATCAAAGAAGCCGTACAAGAGAATTACCGCCGCCAAGATCGAAGGTAGAATGCGAGCGACTTTCATAAGTATCACTCCGAGCATGCGCTACGGCGATGGTAATCGGCTCTGTTTTGCACGGCAAGAATGTCCATACGCAAAAGGCATTCACTTCCTGAAATGGAAAATAATCTCTAGGGCTGGTTTCCTGGAGGCGTAGGCATATCTTCCTCCTTCGGGCGAGCACCCGTAAGTCTGTTCCAAAGCTTTTTTATGGATGCACCGAGAGCCAATATGGCGACGAGAATGAGCTTTTTGGAAGCAAGCAGTGCTATCCACAGACCTTTCAAAAGTCCTGTCTTTACCAGCGCTACACCACCAATCAATGCAGCGATACCATAAGTGGCCGTCTTATCGGTGTCCTTGTTGTAGTCCGCTGCGGTGATCCCCCAAAATCCGGGCCACTTGTAATGTTAGTCTGCGGCCCTAAAAGGAGCCCAGACCATGAAAGGCAAAAGACACACGACGGAACAGAAGATCCGCATTTTGCGGGAAGCCGACGGC
>Ga0209499_1000917_pt1 | contig 21427 bp, 28 predicted proteins | sample C_130208_EF_Meta_FD_187306 | JGI IMG/M metagenome (GOLD analysis project Ga0209499, IMG submission 187306) | Freshwater microbial communities from Lake Croche, Canada to study carbon cycling - C_130208_EF_MetaG (SPAdes) (version 2) | ecosystem: Environmental > Aquatic > Freshwater > Lake... | reverse complement strand
AGTATCTAATTCAGACCACCAATTAGTTGTATCTGGTAAAGCAGGTAGAACAAGATGGTTGGGAAGAAGACCTAGAACAAGACCTGTTGCAATGAACCCTGTAGATCACCCAATGGGTGGTGGTGAAGGTCGTTCTTCTGGTGGACATCCACGATCTAGAAACGGTATACCTGCTAAAGGTTATAGAACACGTTCTAAGAAAAACCCGAGTAACAAGTACATTGTAGAACGTAGAAAGAAATAATTAAGATATGGCACGTTCATTAAAAAAAGGACCTTTTGTTCATTATAAGTTAGACAAGAAAGTTCAAGAAAACATTGCAGGTGGTAATAAAGGAGTTGTTAAGACATGGTCTAGAGCTTCAATGATTACTCCGGACTTTGTTGGACAAACAATCGCAGTTCATAACGGTCGTCAATTTGTACCAGTTTACGTAACAGAAAACATGGTAGGTCACAAATTAGGAGAGTTTTCACCAACTCGATCTTTTAGAGGTCATGCTGGAGCAAAAAATAAAGGTAAAAAATAAGAAGCAATGGGAGTTCGTAAAAGAGAAACAGCAGATGCAAGAAAAGAGGCTAATAAGTCACTAGCTTTTGCAAAATTGAATAACTGCCCTACTTCACCTAGAAAAATGCGCTTAGTAGCAGATCTAGTAAGAGGTCAGAAGGTAGAAAGAGCACTAAATATTTTAAGATTTAGTTCTAAAGAAGCTTCAAGAAAATTAGAAAAATTGGTTTTATCTGTTATTGCCAACTGGCAAGCAAAAAACCCTGACGCTAATATGGAAGAAGCAGGCTTATTCGTAAAAACTATCACAGTTGATGGTGGAATGATGTTGAAAAGACTTCGTCCAGCTCCACAAGGTAGAGCACACAGAATTAGAAAACGTTCAAACCACGTAACAATCGTGTTAGGATCTATTAATAACACACAAGCAATTTAATAAAGATGGGACAAAAGACAAATCCAATTGGAAATAGACTTGGTATCATCAGAGGATGGGACTCTAACTGGTATGGTGGAAATGATTACGGTGATAAACTTGCCGAAGATTTCAAAATCAGAAAGTACATCCATGCTCGTTTATCAAAAGCTAGTGTATCAAAAGTAATCATCGAGAGAACTTTGAAACTTGTAACCGTTACTATCACTACTGCTAGACCTGGTATTATTATTGGAAAAGGTGGCCAAGAGGTAGACAAGTTAAAAGAAGAACTTAAGAAAGTTACTGACAAAGAGGTTCAAATTAACATCTTTGAAATCAAAAGACCTGAACTTGACGCGTATCTAGTTGCTACAAGCATCTGTCGTCAAATCGAAAGCCGTATTTCTTACAGACGTGCAATCAAAATGGCTATTGCTGCCTCTATGCGTATGAACGCAGAAGGTATCAAAGTTTTGATTTCTGGTCGTTTGAATGGTGCTGAGATGGCACGTTCAGAAGGTTTCAAAGAAGGTAGAATTCCTCTATCAACTTTCAGAGCTGATATCGATTATGCTCTTGCTGAAGCACATACTACTTATGGTAGAATGGGTATTAAAGTATGGATCATGAAAGGTGAAGTTTATGGAAAGAGAGATCTTTCCCCACTTGCAGGAATGGATAAAAAACAATCCGGAACTGGTGGAAAAGGTGGTGATTCTCCTAGAGGAGATAGAAAACCTTTTAACAAAGGTGGAAAACCAGACGCTCGTAAAAGAAAGTAAATTTTTAAATTAAAGAAAAATGTTACAGCCTAAAAGAACAAAATACCGTAAGGTACAAAAAGGTAAAATGAAAGGAAACTCTCAAAGAGGGCATGAACTTTCTAATGGAATGTTTGGTATTAAATCTGTACATGAAGATGGAATGTTCTTAACCTCTCGTCAAATCGAGGCTGCACGTATTGCTGCAACTCGTTTTATGAAAAGAGAAGGACAATTATGGATCAAAATATTTCCAGACAAACCTATTACAAAGAAACCTCTTGAGGTACGTATGGGTAAAGGTAAAGGTGCAGTCGAATATTGGGCTGCCGTTGTTAGACCCGGAAGAATAATGTTTGAAGTTGGAGGAGTACCTTTGTCAGTTGCAAAAGAGGCGTTACGTCTTGCGGCTCAAAAGCTTCCATGTAAAACTAAATTCATCGTTGCTAGAGATTTCGAAGCATAATTAATTATATTATTATGAAACAATCAGAAATAAAAGATCTTTCTGTAACTGCGTTGCAAGAAAAACTTAACCAAACTAAGAAAGCATACGCTGACTTAAAAATGGCTCACGCTATATCTCCAATTGAGAATCCACTTCAAATTAGAAGTGTAAGAAGAACAGTTGCTAGATTAGCCACAGAACTTACTAAAAGAGAGTTACAATAACTGTATCTGCTGAAAGATGGAAGAAAAAAGAAATTTAAGAAAAGAGAGAGTTGGTGTTGTAACTTCAGACAAAATGGATAAATCTATTGTTGTTGCTGAAGTTAGAAAAGTAAAACACCCACTATACGGTAAGTTCGTGTTGAAAACTAAAAAGTATCACGCACACGACGAAAAGAACGACTGTAACGTTGGAGATACTGTAAGGATTAGCGAAACGCGTCCTTTAAGTAAAACAAAATGTTGGAGGTTAGTTGAAATCATTGAAAGAGCTAAATAATTATGGTACAACAAGAATCAAGACTAAAAGTAGCAGATAATACGGGAGCAAAAGAAGTTTTAACTATCCGTGTTTTAGGAGGTACCAAAAGAAGGTATGCCTCTGTTGGTGACAAGATTGTAGTTTCTATCAAAGATACTGCTCCTAACGGAAGCGTTAAAAAAGGATCAGTTTCAACTGCAGTTGTTGTACGTACCAAAAAAGAAGTGAGAAGAGCCGATGGTTCATACATTAGATTTGACGATAACGCTTGCGTATTGTTGAATGCTGCTGGTGAAATGAGAGGAACTCGCGTTTTTGGTCCAGTAGCAAGAGAACTTCGTGAAAAACAATTCATGAAAATTGTATCATTAGCACCAGAAGTGCTTTAATTATTTTAAGATGATAAAGCTAAAAATAAAATCAGGTGACATTGTAAGAGTGATTGCTGGAGACCATAAAGGTGAGGAAGGTAAAGTTCTACGTGTTTATCGCGAGAAAAATAAAGCAATTGTTGAAGGTGTAAACATGGTTTCAAAACATACGAAACCAAGTGCAAAAAGCCCTCAAGGTGGTATTGTAAAAAAAGAAGCTTCTATACAAATTTCTAACATATCTTTAATTGATCCGAAAACAAAGGAAACAACTAGAGTTGGAATTAGAGTTGAAGGAGATAAGAAAGTAAGATTTTCAAAAAAATCTAATCAAGTACTATAGTAATGGCATATATACCTAGACTAAAAGAAGAGTATAAGAACAGAGTAATCTCTGCTCTTAAAGAAGAATTCGGATACGTAAACGTAATGCAAGTTCCAAAATTGGAAAAAATCGTTTTAAGTAAAGGAGTTGGTGCAGCTGTATCTGACAAAAAATTGATCGACTATGCAGTTGATGAATTAACAAAGATCACTGGACAGAAAGCAGTATCTACAATTTCAAAGAAAGACGTTGCGTCATTCAAATTGAGAAAAGGGATGCCTATTGGAGCAAAAGTTACCTTACGTGGTGAAAGAATGTACGAATTTTTAGATAGATTGGTTACTTCAGCATTACCACGTGTTAGAGATTTTAGTGGTATCAAAGCTACTGGATTCGACGGAAGAGGAAACTATAATCTTGGTGTTTTGGAACAAATCATTTTCCCAGAAATTGATATTGATAAAGTAAACAAAATATCAGGTATGGATATCACTTTTGTTACTTCTGCTAAAACAGATAAAGAAGCAAAGTCATTATTGGCTGAATTAGGTTTACCTTTTAAAAAGAATTAAGACATGGCTAAAGAATCAATGAAAGCCCGTGAGGTTAAGAGAGAAAATACGGTAGCTAAGTATGCTGAGAAAAGAAAAGCTTTGAAAGAAGCTGGAGATTCCGTAGGTTTGCAAAAGTTACCTAAAAATGCTTCCCCAGTTCGTTTGCACAATCGTTGTAAAATAACAGGTAGACCAAGAGGTTATATCCGTCAGTTTGGTGTTTCGCGTGTAACATTCCGTGAAATGGCTAATAATGGTTTAATCCCAGGTGTTAAAAAAGCATCTTGGTAATTAACAATTATAAATTGGTTTCAGGTTCGATGAAATAGTTTTATTGAAAACCAAAACCGCAAATTAATACACATGTATACAGATCCTATTGCAGATTATTTGACTAGAGTAAGAAACGCTGTGGCTGCAAACCACAAAGTTGTTGAAATTCCAGCATCTAATCTAAAAAAAGAAATAACTAAGATCTTATTTGATCAAGGATATATCTTGAGTTACAAATTTGAAGACAACGCTGTTCAGGGTTCAATCAAAATCGCTTTGAAGTATGATAAAGATACTAAAGAGTCTGTAATTAAAGATATCCAAAGAATTAGTAAACCAGGTTTACGTAAGTATTCAGGTTCTTCAACTATCCCAAGAATCCTTAACGGATTAGGTATTGCAATTGTTTCGACTTCTAAAGGTCTTATGACTGGAAAAAAAGCAAAACAATTAAATGTAGGTGGTGAAGTAATTTGTTACGTATACTAATTAAAAGACTTATAAGAGATGTCAAGAATAGGTAAAAATCCCGTTGTAATCCCTGCCGGTGTAACTGTTGAAGTTGCAAATGGTATTATTACTGTAAAAGGAAAAAATGGTCAACTAACGCAGGAGTTTTCGGACGTTACTGTTACTGTTGAAGCAGGTCTAGTTCAAGTGGACAGATCGTCTGATCACAAAGACCAAAGAGCAAAACATGGTTTGTATAGATCTTTAATCAATAATATGATTTTAGGTGTAACAGAAGGTTTTACAAAATCGTTAGAATTAGTTGGAGTTGGTTATAGAGCTTCAAATCAAGGGCAAAAATTAGATTTAGCTCTTGGATATTCTCACAATATTGTTTTAGAAATTGCTCCAGAAGTTGTTTTGGAAACAATTTCTGAAAAAGGTAAGAACCCAATTGTGAAATTAACATCAATAGATAAACAACTTTTAGGTCAGGTTGCTGCGAAAATCAGAGGTTTCCGCAAACCAGAACCGTATAAAGGAAAAGGTGTTAAATTTGTAGGTGAAGTATTAAGAAGAAAAGCAGGTAAATCAGCTTAAAAAATAACATTATGTCATTAACAAAACCTGAAAGAAGACAGAGAATTAGATTCAGAATTAGAAAAACAATTAGTGGTACTGCTACTAATCCAAGACTATCTGTATTTAGAAGTAACAAAGAAATTTATGCTCAACTTATTGATGACGTAAACGGAATTACTTTATTAGCTGCTTCCTCAAGAGAAAAAGAAGTAAGTAAAGGTACAAATGTAGAAGTTGCAACAGCGGTTGGAAAACTAGTTGCAGAAAAAGCATTAAAAGCTGGGATTGAAGTAGTGACTTTCGATAGAGGAGGTTATTTATATCACGGTCGTATTAAATCATTAGCGGAAGGCGCGAGAGCGGCTGGACTTAAATTCTAATATAGTATGTCTAATAGTAAATACAAGAATGTAGAGCTAGTAAAACCAAGTGGTCTTGAATTAAAAGATCGTTTGGTAAGTGTAAATCGTGTTACTAAAGTTACAAAGGGTGGTAGAGCTTTTGGTTTTTCTGCTATTGTAGTTGTAGGTGATGAAAATGGAGTAGTTGGACATGGATTGGGAAAATCTAAAGATGTTTCTGAAGCAATTGCGAAAGCAGTAGAAGATGCTAAGAAAAATTTAGTAAAAATCCCTTTGAATGGACAATCTGTTCCTCACGAGCAAAAAGGTAAATTTGGTGGGGCACGTGTGTTCTTAATTCCTGCCTCTCATGGTACAGGAGTTATTGCAGGTGGAGCTGTTCGTTCAGTACTTGAGTCAGTTGGAATACATGATGTATTATCAAAATCTCAAGGATCATCAAATCCTCACAACGTGGTAAAAGCAACTTTTGATGCTTTATTACAAATGAGAAGTGCTCATACTGTTGCAAAACAAAGAGGCGTTTCTTTAGAAAAAGTTTTTAAAGGTTAATTCAAGGAAATTATGGCTAAATTATTAGTAAAACAAGTAAGAAGCAAAATCAATTGTCCCCTTACTCAAAAAAGAGGATTAGAGGCTTTAGGTCTTCGTAAAATGGGTCAAGTTGTAGAACACGATTCAAATCCAACTATCCTTGGAATGATAAATAAAGTTAAACACTTAGTTTCTGTTGAAGAAGCTAAATAACAAATACTGTTATGAATTTAAGTAACTTAAAACCTGCTGAAGGGTCTACACACAATCAAAATAAAAGATTAGGTAGAGGAGAAGGTTCTGGAAAAGGTGGTACTGCTGCACGTGGTCACAAAGGAGCAAAATCTCGTTCTGGATATTCTAAAAAGATTGGTTTTGAAGGTGGTCAAATGCCACTTCAAAGACGTGTGCCTAAGTTTGGTTTCACAAACATCAATCGTAAAGATTACGAAGGTGTTAATCTTGACACGCTTCAATTATTAGTTGATAATGGTATTGTAAGTGATTCAGTTGATATGACTGTTTATGTTGCAAACCGTTTGGCTACTAAAAATGAAATCGTTAAGATTTTAGGAAGAGGCGAATTGAAAGCTAAATTAAAAGTAACCGCTCACAAATTTACTGCTACTGCAAAAGCTGCTATTGAAGCTGCTGGTGGAGAAGCTGTAACAATGTAATTTTTCAATCTATGAAGAAATTTATTGAATCAATAAGTAATGTTTGGAAAATTGAAGAACTGAAAAATAGAATTCTAATTACATTAGGTATTCTTTTAGTTTATCGTTTCGGAGCTCATGTTACACTTCCCGGTATTGATGCTACTCAATTAACAGGATTAGCAGGTCAAACCAAAAACGGTCTAGGATCTATTTTAGACATGTTTACTGGTGGTGCTTTTTCTAAGGCCTCTGTTTTTGCTTTAGGAATTATGCCTTACATTTCTGCTTCAATTGTTGTTCAGTTAATGGGAATTGCGATTCCATATTTACAAAAACTTCAAAGTGATGGAGAAAGTGGTAGAAAAAAGATCAATCAAATTACCCGTTGGTTAACAATTGGTATCACGTTGGTTCAAGGTCCAGGTTATATCTATAATCTTTACCGTACATTGCCTAGTAGCGCTTTCTTATTAGGATTTAATTCTTTTGAATTTTTATTCTCTTCTGTAGCTATATTGGTTACGGGTACAATCTTTGCCATGTGGTTAGGAGAGAAGATTACAGATAAAGGAATTGGAAACGGAATATCACTTTTAATTATGGTTGGTATTTTGGCAAGATTGCCTCAAGCCTTTATACAAGAGTTTGCTGCTAGAGTTACAAATAATAATGGAGGACCTATGTTATTGGTTATTGAAATTATCATTTGGTTATTAATTATTATTTCTTGTGTATTGTTAGTAATGGCAATAAGAAAAATTCCTGTTCAGTATGCGCGTCGTACTACATCAGGTGATTTCGAAAAAGATATGATGGATGGTAACAGACAGTGGATTCCACTTAAATTAAATGCTGCAGGTGTTATGCCAATAATTTTTGCTCAGGCAATTATGTTTATTCCTGCTGCAGTTGCAGGGTTGTCTAAATCAGACGCTTCACAATCAATCGTTGGTGCTTTTAGTAATATGTTCGGTTTTTGGTATAATTTTGTTTTCGCAACATTAATTGTTGTATTTACATTCTTTTATACTGCTATAACTGTTCCTACTAATAAGATGTCAGATGATTTGAAAAGAAGTGGTGGTTTCATTCCAGGTATTAGACCAGGAGTTGAGACTTCTGATTTTCTTGACAAGGTGATGTCTTTGATAACTTTTCCAGGATCTTTATTTCTTGCTTTTATAGCTGTGTTCCCAGCGATTATAGTAAGTCTTATGGATGTTCAACAGTCTTGGGCAATGTTTTTTGGAGGTACATCACTTATAATTATGGTTGGTGTTGCAATAGACACTATTCAACAAATCAATTCTTATTTGCTTAATAAGCATTATGACGGTTTAATGAAAAGTGGTAAAAATAGAAAAGCAGTAGCTTAATTATGGCAAAACAATCAGCAATAGAACAAGACGGATCGATAATAGAAGCATTATCTAATGCAATGTTTCGTGTCGAGTTAGAAAATGGACATATTGTAATTGCTCATATATCTGGAAAAATGCGTATGCATTACATCAAGTTATTACCTGGTGATAAAGTTAAACTAGAAATGAGTCCTTATGATTTGTCAAAAGCAAGAATTACTTATAGATATTAAAGATATTCACAATGAAAGTAAGAGCATCAGTTAAAAAAAGAAGTGCCGAGTGCAAGATTGTACGAAGAAAAGGCAGATTATACGTAATCAACAAAAAGAATCCTAGATTTAAACAAAGACAAGGATAGTTATGGCAAGAATAGCAGGGGTAGACATCCCGAAAAACAAAAGAGGAGTTATCGCTTTAACCTATATCTTCGGAATAGGTAGAAGTAGATCAGTTGAGGTTTTAGAAAAAGCTCAAGTTAGTCAAGATACAAAAGTTCAAGATTGGAATGACGATGAAATTGGAGCAATCCGTGAAGCCGTATCATTTTTTAAAATTGAAGGTGAACTACGTTCAGAAGTTTCTTTAAACATCAAACGTTTAATGGATATTGGTTGTTATAGAGGTATTCGTCATAGAACTGGACTTCCATTAAGAGGACAAAGAACTAAAAATAACTCTAGAACAAGAAAAGGTAAGAGAAAAACTGTTGCCAACAAGAAAAAAGCAACTAAATAATAAGTAATATGGCTAAAGCAACTACAAAAAAACGTAAAGTTATCGTTGAATCAACGGGTGAAGCTCATATTAGTGCCACTTTTAACAACATCATTATTTCTTTGACAAATAAGAAAGGTGAAGTTATTTCTTGGTCTTCAGCAGGTAAAATGGGTTTCAGAGGTTCTAAAAAGAATACTCCATACGCTGCTCAAATGGCAGCAGAAGATTGCAGTAAAGTAGCGTTAGAAGCAGGACTTAAAAAAGTAAAGGTATATGTAAAAGGACCAGGAAACGGACGTGAGTCTGCTATTCGTTCTTTGCATAATGGTGGAATTGAAGTTACAGAGATTATCGATGTTACTCCAATGCCTCATAATGGATGTCGTCCTCCTAAAAGACGTAGAGTTTAATACTCAAATAATTTATAGTATAAACTAGATAGAATATCGATTATCGAAGGATAAGACCTGAATTCATAATCTCTATCTTAAACAATTTAAAATGGCAAGATATACTGGTCCAAGTACAAGAATCGCTCGTAAATTTGGCGAAGCGATTTTCGGAGACGATAAAGCTTTCGAAAAAAGAAATTACCCACCTGGACAACACGGGATGGCTAAAAAAAGAGGAAAAAAATCTGAGTATGCTGTTCAGTTAATGGAAAAGCAAAAAGCTAAATATTCTTATGGAATTTTAGAAAAACAATTCAGAAATTTATTCGAAAAAGCATCAGCTACTAAAGGAGTTACTGGTGAGGTTTTATTACAATTGTGTGAAGCAAGATTAGACAACGTAGTTTTTAGAATGGGTATTGCTCCTTCTAGAAGAGGTGCTCGTCAAATTGTTTCTCACAGACATGTAACCGTTAATGGTGAAAATGTAAATATTCCTTCTTACCACCTTAAACCTGGTGATAAAGTTGCTGTTCGTGAAAAATCTAAATCAATAGAGGCTATCGAGCGTTCTTTGTCTAATTCAAGTCATGTTTATGAATGGATTACTTGGAATAATGAACTTAAGGAAGGTACTTTTGTTTCTGTACCAGCTAGGCTTCAAATCCCAGAAAACATTAAAGAACAATTAATCGTAGAGTTGTACAACAAATAATAATTGACTTAGTCGAAATTTATGGCAATATTTAATTTTCAGAAGCCCGATAAAGTTATCATGATCGATTCAACCGATTTTGAAGGTAAATTTGAATTTAGACCTTTAGAACCTGGTTACGGATTGACTGTTGGTAACGCACTTAGAAGAGTTTTGCTTTCAGCACTAGAAGGTTATGCAATTACATCTGTTCGTATAGAAGGTGTAGATCACGAATTTTCTACTATTCCTGGAGTTGTTGAAGATGTTACCGAAATTATACTTAATCTAAAACAAGTACGTTTTAAACGTCAAATTGAAGATATAGATAATGAAGCAGTTACTATTTCTGTAACTGGTAAAGATCAATTAACAGCTGGGGATTTTCAAAAATTTATTTCAGGTTTCCAAGTTTTGAATCCAGAACTAGTTATCTGTAATTTAGACAGTAAAATCAAATTACATTTTGATTTAACTATTGAAAAAGGTAGAGGATATGTACCTGCTGAAGAGAACAAAAAACAGAATGCTGCAATTGGAACTATATTTACTGATTCAATTTTTACTCCGGTAAAAAATGTAAAGTATTCAATTGAAAACTTTCGTGTAGAGCAAAAAACAGATTATGAAAAATTAGTTTTTGAAATTAAAACTGACGGATCAATTAATCCTAAAGACGCCCTTACTGAAGCTGCCAAAGTTCTTATTCACCATTTCATGTTGTTTTCTGATGAAAGAATTACACTTGAAGCTGACGAAATTGCACAAACAGAATCATATGACGAAGAGTCATTACACATGAGACAATTGCTTAAAACTAAGCTTGTGGATATGGATCTTTCTGTAAGAGCATTAAATTGCTTAAAAGCGGCAGAAGTTGATACACTTGGTGATTTAGTATCATTCAATAAAAATGACCTAATGAAATTCCGTAACTTCGGTAAAAAATCTTTAACTGAACTAGATGAACTAGTTGCAATTAAAAATTTAAACTTCGGTATGGATTTAGCAAAATACAAACTAGATAAAGAGTAATCTAGTCCCGCTTGCGGGATTAAATTTAAAATAGCAATGAGACACGGAAAAAAATTCAATCACTTAGGCAGACAGACAGCACACAGAAAATCGATGCTGGCTAATATGGCTTGTTCTCTTATTGAGCACAAACGTATTAATACAACTGTAGCTAAAGCAAAAGCGCTTAAACAATTTGTTGAGCCATTAATAACAAAATCTAAAGATGATACGACTCATAATCGTCGTATTGTTTTTGCTTATTTACGTAGCAAATATGCTGTAACTGACTTGTTCAGAGATGTAGCTGCTAAAGTAGGTGACCGTCCAGGTGGATACACACGTATCATTAAAGTTGGAAATCGTTTAGGAGATAATGCTGATATGGCAATGATCGAATTGGTAGATTTCAACGAACTTTACAATGGTGGTAAAAAAGAAGTTAAAAAAGCAAAAAGCCGTCGTGGTGGAAAAGCTAAGAAAGCAGATGAAGTTACAGAAGAAGCACCAGTTGCTGAAGCTGAAACTCCAGCTCAATCTGAAGACGAAACTCCAACAGAGGCTGCTGAATAATTATGAAAATAATTTTTCAATAAAAATTAAGGATAAACTTTTATTAGTTTGTCCTTTTTTTTTGGTTTTTTTGGAGCAAAACAGTCTCCCTTTTAAATACGACTGTTCCCGCTTTCTGTTTTAATCCATGCCCAAAAGCTTGGGATTTCCACTTCAATCGGGGCTATTTAGAACTTGTAATTTCTTTAAGATATTTTTAAAGCAGATATATTTTAAAAAATCTTTGCATTCACTGTTTTAAAAAATTAAATTTGCACAACAATTATTTACAAATGAAATACACAACAAGACAAAGCGCAATATTACTATTAAGTGACGGTACTATTTTTCATGGAAAATCCATAGGAATTTCAGGAACTACTTTTGGTGAAGTATGCTTTAATACTGGAATGACTGGGTATCAAGAAATATTTACTGATCCTTCTTATTTCGGTCAAATTATGGTAGCTACTAATGCACATATTGGTAACTATGGAGTTAACGAAAAAGAAATTGAATCTGAAGGAATAAAAATTGCAGGATTAGTTTGTAAAAACTTTAGCTTTAATTATTCTCGTGAGGATGCTTCGGGAAGTTTAGAAGATTATTTTATAAAACAAAATTTAATCTGTATCTCAGATGTTGATACGCGTGGATTGGTAAGTTATATTCGTGACAATGGGGCTATGAATTCTGTTATTTGTACAGATGGAACTCCAATTGAAGAACTAAAAGCTTCTTTGGCAAAAGTTCCAGATATGAAAGGTTTGGAATTGGCTTCTCAAGTTTCAACAAAAGAGTCTTACTTTTTTGGAGATGAAAATGCTAATTATAAAATTGCTGCATTAGATTTAGGTATCAAAACCAATATTCTTCGCAACTTTGCAAAAAGAGATTGTTATATTAAAGTTTTCCCATACGATTCTAAATTTTCAGACTTAGAAGCATTTAATCCAGACGGTTACTTTTTATCAAATGGTCCTGGTGATCCAGATCCACTTTTCAGCGCTATTCAGGTGGCTAAAGAAATTTTGGAAAAGAACAAGCCTTTATTTGGGATTTGTTTAGGACATCAAGTGATTGCTTTGGCTAACGGAATTTCGACTTATAAAATGTTTAATGGTCATAGAGGAATAAATCATCCTGTTAAAAACTTAATTACTGGAAAAGGGGAGATTACTTCTCAAAATCACGGTTTTGCTGTAAATAAAGAAGAATTAGATAATCATCCTGAAATGGAAATTACTCATCTTCACCTTAATGACGAAACTGTTGCTGGTATGCGTATGAAAAATAAGAACTGTTTCTCTGTTCAATATCATCCTGAAGCTAGTCCAGGGCCACACGATTCGTCTTATTTATTTGATCAATTTGTAGAAAATATGAAAATTTAATTTTTTTTTCAAAAAGTTATAAATCTAAAGCCACCATATCTTGGTGGCTTTTTCGTAGGGATTCTTTTTATTAAGATTAGCGATTTTGTATTAATTTTTCGTTCGTTTTATAGTCAACTTTATTAAGTTCTAAGATTATATTTTTTAATATTATTTTTTGCTTAATAAATTTTTGTTAATACTCTTTAGTAATCTTGTATTATGTGATTGAATTGTTATTTTTGTTTTCTGTTCAAAACCTTTTTTACATTATTGAACTTGAATTCTATTCGATTTCCTGATTCTTAAAGTGTATATTTGGTCAAAATTATTTGAGTTCTAACAATTCACTAATAAATAGATTTGTTGTACGTTACAATTAAAAATATAATAACAATTTCAAAAATAAAAAGCTTTTAAATTCAATTCAAATGAAATCGATTAACAATAAAATTACTATTACTTTTCTTTTTTTACTTTTTTCTTGTGGTATTGGTTTTTCACAAGAAGTTATAAAAGAAAACACGGAGAATACAAAAAATATTATTCCCTCAAAAAAACAAAAAATAGATGGTGTAATTGCCAAAGTTGGAGATTATATTATATTAGATTCAGATATTGACAAATCATATTTAGAGATTTCTAGTCAAGGAAATTCGATTAAGGATATTACTAGATGTCAGATGCTCGGTAAATTACTTGAGGATAAATTATATGCACATCAAGCTATTCAAGACAGTTTAAAGGTCACTGATTCGGAAGTTAAATCGTTGATGGATGACAGATTAAACTATATGGTAGAACAATTGGGTTCTATGGATAAAGTGGTGAGTTATTACAAGAAAAATTCAGAAGAAGAATTTAAAACTTACTTTTTTGATGTTTTGAAAGAGAATAAGTTGACTTCGGAGATGCAAAAGAAAATTGTTGATGCAGTTGAAATTACACCAGAAGAAGTTCGTAATTTTTTCAAATCTATTCCTACGGCGGAACTTCCTGTTTTTGGTTCAGAAATGGAAGTAGCTCAAATTATTGTTACTCCTAAAGTTTCGGAAGCTGAAAAGCAAAAAGTGATTGATAAATTGAATGAGTTCAAAAAAGATATTCAAGCAGGTTCAAGTTTTGCTACAAAGGCCGTGTTGTATTCTCAAGATCCAGGGTCAAGAGCAACAGGTGGTTTTTATAAAATGAATAGAAAAACACCTTTTGTAAAAGAGTTTAAAGAGGTAGCGTTTAGTCTTGCTGAAGGAGAAATTTCAGCTCCTTTTGAAACAGATTTTGGATTTCATATAATTTATGTTGAAAAGATAAAAGGTCAAGATTTAGAATTACGTCATATCTTATTATCACCAGCTGTAACTGAAGAAGGACTAAAAGACGCAAAAGAAAAGATTGCTTTAATCAAAAAAAGAATTGAAGACAAGGAAATTACTTTTGCTGAAGCGGCTAGAACGATGTCGGATGAAAAAGAAACAAGAGCAAATGGTGGTGCATTAATCAATCCAAAGACACAAGACACTCGTTTTGAATTAACAAAAATGGATCCTAGTTTGTATAGCCAAGTTTCAAATTTAAAAGAGGGAGCTATTTCTTTGCCTTTGATGGATCAAGATCAGTCTGGTAAGAAAAAATTTAAATTGATAACTGTAACCAATAGAATTAATGAGCACACCGCTGATTACGCTAAAGATTATACTAAAATAAAAGAATTAGCCTTGAAGGAAAAACAAATAAAAGCTATTGGTAAATGGTTTGATGAGAAAATTAAGGAAACTTATATCAAAATTAATGGTGAATATAGAGATTGTGCATTTACTAATAATTGGGTTAAAAAATAATTATATATTAGCAGTTATGAATTAAGGTTTTCAATTATATAAACTTTTAAATCATAACTTTTAAATCATAACTCTTAATTCAAGAAAATGTCTGACGTTGCAGCAATACATAATTTAGTTCAAAAAAGGAACGAATTAAAATCCGAAATCGCGAAGATTATTGTTGGTCAAGACGCAGTAGTTGATCAGATTTTGCTTTGTATCTTTTCTGGAGGTCATGCACTTTTGGTAGGAGTTCCTGGACTAGCTAAGACTTTGATGATAAATACTTTGGCACAAGCCTTGGGGCTTGATTTTAAAAGAATCCAGTTCACTCCTGATTTAATGCCTTCGGATATTTTAGGAAGTGAAATTTTAGATGAAAACCGCCAATTTAAATTCATAAAAGGCCCTGTTTTTTCTAATATAATTTTGGCTGATGAAATAAATAGAACGCCTCCCAAAACTCAAGCAGCTTTATTGGAAGCCATGCAAGAACGTTCGGTTACTATTTCGGGTCATAATTATAAATTAGCCTTGCCTTATTTCGTATTGGCTACTCAAAATCCTATTGAACAAGAAGGAACTTATCCTTTGCCAGAAGCTCAATTAGACCGTTTTATGTTTGCTATTAAATTGGATTACCCTTCATTTGATGAAGAAGTTCAAGTGGTGAAAAGAACAACTTCAAATATAAAAACGGAAATAACTCCCTTGTTTACTGCTCAGGATATAATTGATTTTCAAGAATTAATCCGTAGAGTTCCTGTTGCAGATAATGTAATTGAATATGCTGTAACATTAGTAAGTAAAACGCGTCCAGACAATTTTTTGTCCAATGAATTTGTAAAAAATTATTTAGATTGGGGAGCAGGCCCAAGAGCTTCTCAAAATTTGATTTTGGCTGCCAAAGCTAATGCCGCCTTTAACGGAAAATTCTCTCCAGACATTGAAGATGTTAAAGCAGTTGCTATTGGAATTCTTCGTCATAGAATTATTAAAAATTACAAAGCCGATGCTGAAGGAATAACGGAGGAAATGATTATAAATAAACTGCTTTAAAAGTACTGATTTTGAAATATTCTTTGTTAAAAAGTGGTAATTTCTCTTTTTTCATAATGGTATTTTCTTGTTTTTTACAAAAATCCAAAAGTATATTATTGATATTGTAATATTTTAATAAAAATATAGATATAATTTAATAAAACACCTCTTAAACTCTTATTTGGTAATAATAATTTTATAAAAACTCTCTTTTGTTATTTTTTATGTATTCTCAACATAAATTCTTAAATTTGCATCGCAATTAAAATATTTGTTTGTTTTTTTAAGTTCAAATTTATTTTTATTGCAAATAAAATAAGCAAATAGGAATAATTAAATTTCCAAAAAATACACAAATAGTATGGTTTTAATAATCAATAAAATATGCTATTAAAATTGAAAATACATCATATGAAGACTTATAACGATTACATCAAGGAGATTGAAGAACGCAAAATCCAGGGACTTAACCCGAAGCCAATTGACGGCGCTGAATTACTGAGCGAAATGATTTCGCAAATTAAAGATTTAGCAAACGCAAATAGAGTTGATTCTCTAAAATTCTTTATTTACAATGTGGTTCCAGGAACTACTCCTGCAGCTAATGTGAAGGCTAATTTTTTAAAGGAAATCGTTTTAGGTCAATCAGTAGTTGCTGAAATTACGCCTGCTTTTGCTTTAGAGTTATTATCACACATGAAAGGTGGAACTTCTATATCCGTTTTACTTGATTTAGCTTTAGGTAATGATGTTGCTATTGCAAAGGATGCTGCAGCCGTTTTAAAAACGCAAGTTTTTCTTTATGAAGCAGATACAGATCGATTGGAAGCAGCTTTCAAAAGCGGCAACGAAATCACTGCGGATATTTTAGAGAGTTATGCTAAGGCGGAGTTCTTTACTAAACTACCTGAATTAGAAGAAGAAATTAAGATAGTTACCTATATAGCTGGTGAAGGAGATATTTCAACTGATTTACTTTCTCCAGGAAACCAAGCGCACTCAAGATCTGATCGTGAATTGCACGGTAAATGTTTAATTTCTCCAGAAGCACAAGTAGAAATTAAAGCACTAGCAGATGCGAATCCAGATAAGAGCGTGATGTTAATCGCTGAAAAAGGTACTATGGGTGTGGGTTCTTCAAGAATGTCAGGTGTAAATAACGTGGCGCTTTGGAGTGGAAAACAAGCAAGTCCTTATGTTCCGTTTATTAATATTGCTCCGATCGTAGCAGGAACAAATGGTATTTCTCCAATTTTTCTAACAACTGTTGATGTTACCGGTGGTATTGGTTTGGATCTTAAAAACTGGGTAAAAAAATTAGATGAAAATGGTAACGCTGTTCGTAGTGAAAACGGTGATCCTATTTTAGAGCAAGTTTACTCTGTTGCTACTGGTACCGTTCTAACAATCAACACAAAGACAAAGAAATTATATAGTGGTGATAAAGAATTGATAGATATTTCTAAAGCATTCACTCCTCAGAAAATTGAATTTATAAAAGCTGGTGGGTCTTACGCTATTGTATTTGGAAAAAAATTGCAAACATTTGCATCAAAAACTCTTGGTATTGATATTGTACCTGTATATGCTCCATCAAAAGAGGTTTCTATCGATGGACAAGGTCTTACAGCAGTAGAAAAAATATTTAATAAAAACGCAGTTGGCACTACTCCAGGTAAAGTTTTACATGCTGGTTCGGATGTACGTGTAGAGGTAAACATTGTTGGTTCTCAGGATACAACTGGTTTGATGACTTCACAGGAATTAGAGTCTATGGCTGCTACCGTTATTTCTCCAATCGTTGATGGAGCTTACCAATCAGGTTGTCACACTGCTTCAGTTTGGGATAATAAATCTAAGGCAAATATTCCTAGACTTATGAAATTCATGAATGACTTCGGTTTAATTACCGCTCGTGATCCGAAAGGGGTTTATCATGCCATGACGGATGTAATTCACAAAGTACTTAATGACATTACTGTAAACGAGTGGGCGATCATAATTGGTGGTGACTCTCATACAAGAATGTCTAAAGGTGTTGCTTTTGGTGCAGATTCAGGAACAGTTGCCCTTGCATTGGCTACTGGTGAAGCTTCCATGCCAATCCCTGAATCAGTTAAGGTTACTTTCAAAGGAGAAATGAAAAGTTATATGGATTTCCGTGATGTGGTTCATGCTACTCAAGCTCAAATGCTTCAACAGTTTGGTGGAGAGAACGTATTTCAAGGTAAAATAATTGAGGTTCACATAGGAACTCTTAATGCCGATCAAGCCTTTACGTTTACGGATTGGACTGCAGAAATGAAGGCGAAAGCTTCTATCTGTATTTCTGAGGATGATACTTTGATTGAATCTTTAGAGATTGCGAAGAGTAGAATTCAGATTATGATCGACAAGGGGATGGACAATTCTAAACAAGTCTTGAAAGGATTGATTAATATAGCTGATAAACGAATCTCAGAGATTAAATCAGGTGAAAAACCAGCTTTAACTCCAGATGCAAATGCTAAGTATTACGCAGAAGTTGTTGTTGATTTGGATCAAATTGCTGAACCAATGATTGCTGATCCTGATGTTAATAATGTGGATGTTTCTAAACGATATACTCACGACACTATTAGACCGCTATCTTTCTATAGTGGAACAAAAAAAGTAGATTTAGGATTTATAGGTTCTTGTATGGTTCACAAGGGAGATATGAAAATCCTTGCGCAAATGCTTAAAAATATAGAAACACAAAAAGGGAAAGTAGAATTTTTAGCACCGCTTGTTGTAGCGCCACCTACTTATAACATTGTAGATGAACTTAAGGCAGAAGGAGACTGGGAAGTTTTACAGAGATACTCTGGTTTCGAATTCGATGATAATGTTCCTAAAGCTGCCGCACGTACAGAATACGAAAATATGTTGTATCTAGAGCGTCCAGGTTGTAACCTTTGTATGGGTAATCAAGAAAAAGCATCCAAAGGAGATACAGTTATAGCAACTTCAACTCGTCTTTTCCAAGGAAGAGTTGTAGAAGATTCTGCAAGTAAAAAGGGAGAGTCATTACTTTCGTCAACACCAGTTGTTGTTCTTTCTACAATTCTTGGTAGAACACCTACAATAGAGGAATATAAAACGGCCGTTGAAGGTATCAATCTGACTAAGTTTGCACCTTCTCATAAGCTGTTAGTAAAATAATAACTTAATTAGTTAGTTCTATTTCAAAAGCCTGAGTTTTAAAACTCAGGCTTTTTGTTTATTAGCTACTCAAATTTTTGTATCTTGTAGTGTTTAAAAAATGCTTAACGATAACAATTAAATATAGACAGTATGGCTTTTGATATTGAAATGATTAAAAAAGTATATGCAAATATGACTTCTCGCGTAGATAAAGCACGTGAATTAGTCGGACGTCCACTTACTTTGACGGAGAAAATTTTGTACAATCACCTTTGGGAAGGGAATCCAACTAAAACTTTTACAAGAGGTGCTGATTATGTTGATTTTGCTCCAGATAGAGTGGCTTGTCAAGATGCAACTGCTCAAATGGCATTGTTGCAATTTATGCATGCTGGAAAAGCTAAAGTAGCAGTTCCAACAACTGTTCACTGTGATCACTTGATATTAGCTAAAAACGGAGCTAAATATGATTTAGCGGTTGCTAATACTCAGTCAAAAGAAGTATTTGATTTTCTTTCTTCCGTTTCTAATAAATATGGAATTGGTTTTTGGAAACCAGGTGCTGGTATTATTCACCAAGTAGTTCTTGAAAATTATGCTTTCCCCGGTGGAATGATGATTGGAACCGATTCGCATACAGTAAATGCTGGTGGATTAGGAATGTTGGCCATTGGTGTTGGTGGCGCTGATGCTGTTGATGTAATGTCGGGAATGGCATGGGAATTGAAATTTCCTAAACTTATTGGAGTGAAATTAACTGGAAAATTAAACGGGTGGACTGCTCCTAAAGATGTTATTTTAAGAGTGGCTGATATTCTTACTGTAAAAGGGGGAACAGGTGCTATTGTTGAATATTTTGGCGAAGGGGCATTAAATATGTCTTGTACAGGAAAAGGTACTATTTGTAATATGGGTGCCGAAATTGGCGCTACCACTTCTACATTTGGTTATGATGATTCCATGCGCAGATATTTAGCCGCTACAGGTCGTCAAGATGTGGTGGATGCTGCTGATACTGTGGCAAGTTACCTAACAGGAGATGCGGAAGTTTATGCAAATCCAGAACAGTATTTCGACCAACTTATCGAAATTAATCTTTCTGAGTTGGAACCCTATATTAATGGCCCTTTTACACCAGACAGAGGAACACCGGTTTCTAAAATGAAGGAAGAAGCTACTGCAAACGGATGGCCTTTAAAAGTGGAATGGGGATTAATTGGTTCTTGTACCAACTCCTCTTACGAAGATATGGCTCGTGCTGCATCAATTGTAGAACAAGCTGTTGCTCATGGAATTACTCCAAAAGCAGAGTTTGGAATAAATCCAGGTTCGGAACAAGTCAGATATACAATCGAAAGAGATGGAATTATTGCTACTTTCGAAAAAATGGGAACTAAAGTTTTTACTAATGCTTGCGGTCCTTGTATTGGTCAATGGGATAGAGCAGGAGCGGAAAAAGGGGAGAAAAACACCATCATTCACTCATTCAATAGAAACTTTTCTAAAAGAGCAGATGGTAATCCAAATACGCACGCTTTCGTTGCTTCGCCAGAAATGGTTGCAGCTATTGCTATTGCTGGTGATTTATCGTTTAATCCGCTTACCGATTCTTTATTAAATGATAATGGAGAAGCGATTAAATTTAATCCTCCAACAGGAGATGAATTACCAACAAAAGGTTTTGCAGTTGAAGACGCAGGTTTTCAAGCTCCAGCCGAAGATGGTTCAGGAGTAAAAATTGTAGTGAATGAATCTTCAGATAGATTGCAAATATTAACCCCTTTTACTGCATGGGACGGTAAAAATATTATGGGTGCTAAATTGCTTATTAAAGCTTTTGGAAAATGTACAACGGATCATATTTCTATGGCGGGACCTTGGTTGCGTTTCCGTGGGCATTTAGATAATATTTCTAACAATATGTTGATTGGAGCTATAAATGCATTCAACCAAAAAGCAAATTCTGTAAAAAATCAATTAACGGGGGAATACGATACTGTGCCAGCTGTTGCTCGAGCCTACAAAGCGGCTGGTGTTGCTTCTGTAGTCGTGGGAGATCATAATTATGGCGAAGGATCTTCTCGTGAACATGCCGCTATGGAACCTCGTTTTTTAGGTGTAAAAGCGGTTTTGGTGAAATCATTTGCTCGTATTCACGAAACAAATTTGAAAAAACAAGGAATGTTAGGGTTGACATTTGCAAATGAAGCGGATTACGATAAAATTCTAGAAGATGATACTATTAACTTCTTTGATTTAGTTGATTTTGCTCCTGGAAAACCGCTATCGTTAGAATTCGTTCACGTTGATGGAACTAAAGACATTATTTTGGCTAATCATACTTATAATGAAGGACAAATTGGTTGGTTTGTAGCGGGTTCAGCTTTGAATTTGATTGCTGCTGGAAAAGCATAATTCAAATCATAAATAGTTTAAAATGCGCTGTAAAAACTGCGCATTTTTTATTTGCAGTTGTGTTAAATTGGATATAAAGAGTTGTTAAAAAAGTGTGATATATCTATTTTTAGCTTAAATTCGCTTCAAGCTATAGTTTTTTTATATGT
>Ga0209499_1000915_pt1 | contig 21504 bp, 21 predicted proteins | sample C_130208_EF_Meta_FD_187306 | JGI IMG/M metagenome (GOLD analysis project Ga0209499, IMG submission 187306) | Freshwater microbial communities from Lake Croche, Canada to study carbon cycling - C_130208_EF_MetaG (SPAdes) (version 2) | ecosystem: Environmental > Aquatic > Freshwater > Lake... | reverse complement strand
ATTCCTGTAGGCTTTGTATGAGTTAAAGCTTTTGCTAAAACTTTGCCACCAACCGTATCAACAACGCAGTCCCAAAGCCCTTTATCTAAGGGTCTTGTTTCACCTTCTAGTTCTGATCGATCAAGAATAAAGCTTGCTCCTAATTTCTTTAAAAAATCTGTCTTGTCTTTTTTTCCAGTAAGAGCATGCACTTTGTAGCCCATTTTAGCTAAGATCATCACAGCAACACTGCCAACACCTCCTGTTGCTCCTGTTACAAGAACATCGTTTACTTTTTCTCCAAGTAAAATTGTCTCCCTTGCCTGAACTGCGAATGAACATAGTAACGCTGTAAACCCAGCTGTGCCAATAGCCATAGCGTGTTTAGTTGAAATGTCGTTTGGAGCTTTTACTAAAAAATTAGCATCAACTTTTGCATATTGAGAATAACCACCGAAATAAATCTCTCCTACTCTCCAACCAGTTAAAATAACTTTATCACCTATTTTAAATTTATCACTTTTACTTTCTTCAACAGTGCCTGCAAAGTCAATGCCTGGAATATGAGGATAGTCTTTAACTAAGCTTCCGCCGTTTTTTAAAATCATTCCGTCTTTGTAATTAAAATCTGAATAATCAACTTTAACTAAAACGTCGCCATGAATTAAAAAACTTTTATCAATATCTTTAATCTCTCTTGTGAATTGATCGCCGTTTTTATTAATTACAATTGCTTTAAAATTACTCATGGTCATCTTTTTTTATGAACTTTTTTCCGCAGTATCCGCAAATAACCTCTAATTTTTCTCCGAAATTATAATAAACTGTTGGATGTCCTAGATCATCGGCTCCTCCACTGCAAGAAACTGATTCTAAGTCAGCATCAACGATAACTTGATCTAACATTTATTTCAGACCGATATAATGTAAGAAACGATTTTGAAGGTTATGACTTTCTTTAAATATGCCTGTAAAGTAATTTGTAACAGTTGTCGCTTCGTGTTTTTTAATTCCACGAGAAGTCATACAATGATGCACTGCATCGATGCTCACTGCCGCTCCTTGTGCTTTCAATCCTTTAAATACTGTATTTGCAATTTCCATTGTTAATCTTTCCTGAGTTTGTAATCTTCTAGAATAAGCCTCAACAACTCGCGCCAGTTTGCTAAGACCTACTACTTTTTCATGGGGAATGTACGCTACATGAGCAACACCAACGATAGGTGCCATATGATGCTCACAATGACTATAAATTGAAATATTTTTTTGAATGACTATGTCATCATAACCCTCGACATCACCGAATGTTTTTTCTAGATCTTTATAAGGATCAATTAAATAGCCTGAGAAATACTCTTCAAAAGCTTTGACTACTCGTTTTGGAGTCTCTAGTAATCCTTCTCTTTTAGGATTATCACCCGCCCAAGCAAGCAAAACTTTAATAGCCTCTTCAGCCTGTTCTCTGGTAACGGCTTTTTCTAACTTTTTTTTTATTAAATCAGTAACGTTCATTAAAAGTGATTATATTTTTTGTTAAGTTATAATATATACTAAATGTTTAGAACAAATTAATTTTCTCATAAATGTTTAAAAAAAGAACCTCAATTAAGCAAGTAGAAGAAGGTAAGTATTTAAGCCCTAAATTCAACTTAGAAGGTTTAATACCTGTGATAACTACCGATTACAAAACTAAAGAAGTTCTGATGCACGGATTTATGAACAAACTGGCTTTAAAAAAAACAATTGAGACTGGTGAAGCTTTTTATTGGAGCAGATCACGAAAAGCTTTGTGGCACAAAGGAGCAACCAGTGGCTTTGTGCAAAAGGTAAAAGATATTAGAATTGATGACGATCAAGATGCAGTATGGATCACTGTAGATATAGGCAGAGGCGCAAGTTGTCACGTGGGTTACAGATCCTGTTTTTACAGATCAGTACCTACTAAAACCAAAAAGAATATTAAATTAAAATTTAAAGAAAAAAGAAAAAAATTTAATCCAAATATTGTCTATAAAGGACAACCTAATCCTACAAAACTATAATGACAAATAATGTAAACGTCTTGACACCTTTTGGTCCAAGAATTGCAAAATTAAAGATTCCAAAAAATCTTATTGATAAAATAAATAAAGAAATCGATAGAATTATAGATAATCAAAATCTTTCAAAAAAATTCGATTATAGTAAAAAATTAGTGGGACAAGTTAGTCAAGAGCTTAAACTTCCACAAACTTTTATTAATAAGTATTTAAAAAGTTTTTTATTTAAAATTACAAAAAGCTATATTGAAAAAGCAGTAAATAGAAAAATTACTAAATTTAAAATTAATAATGTGTGGGTAGTTCGACAATTTGAAAATGAATACAACCCTATTCATTATCATGATGGACATATTTCAGGTGTTGGTTATTTAAAAATTCCAAAATCTTTAAATGAAGACACAAGATCTCATAAACATAATCTTAAAACTCATGGCACAATAGATTTTATTCACGGCTCAAGAGCTTTTTTAAATAAAAGTATTTATAATCATCAACCCAAAGTGACTGACATGATTTTATTTCCAAATTATTTAATGCACACAGCTTATCCTTTTCAATCTGGTGAAGAGCGAAGATCATTTTCGTTTAATGCTGAGATAGATCAAAAAATAGCAAATGTGTTTAAGCATGAATAAAATTCCAAAACAAAAAAATGTTCTTGGCGAAGACATTGAACCCTGCTCGATGAATCCAGTAACCGGTTGGTTTCGCGATGGTTCTTGCAACACAGATAAAACTGATGTGGGAGTCCACTGCGTTTGTGCAAAAGTAAATGATGATTTTCTAAATTGGTGCAAAGATAATGGTAATGATTTAATTACACCTCATCCAGAATTCGGATTTGAGGGATTAAAAAACGGAGATAATTGGTGCGTTTGCGCAAGTTGGGTAAAACGCGCAATTGATGCTGGTCACGGGTGTAAAATTTATATTCGCAGAACTCATATGAAAACTTTGGAGATCATACCCATGGAGACATTAAAGAAGTTTGCTGTGGATATCTCATAAATCAAAGCTCCGATGTTCTTGTTTTGATTCCCTTTTGATTCCATTTTGAATCAAATTTTCTACTTTTAAGGGTGTGTGTTGATAACTCTAATTGTTAGACAAAATTTCTCGAGCAACTGTTTCTGCGATTGCCATGGTTGGAGCATTAGTATTACCTGACGTAATTGTCGGCATTGAAGAAGCATCGACCACTCTTAAACGAGATATTCCTCTAACTCGACAATTTGAATCTAAAACTGTTAATTCATTTTCTGCTTTACCGTTACTATCAATTTTTCCCATCGCACAAGTTCCAACAGGGTGAAAAATAGTTGTACCTAAATTTCTCGCTGCATTAGTTAAATCATTATCGCTTTGAATATGATCTCCTGGCAGCTCTTCTTTTGGAGTAAATTGAGCAAGAGCTTTGCTGCTCATAATTTCACGTGTTTTTTTTATTCCTGCTACGGCAACTTCAAGATCTTCTTCTGTAGATAAATAATTGCATAATATTTTTGGATACTCCATTGGATCTGGGCTTACTGCTCTAATCCATCCCCTCGAAGTTGGTCTTAAATTACAAACGCTGGGAGTAATGGCGTTATAAGGATGTAAATCTTCTCCAAATTTAGGAAGGGATAAAGGCTGAACATGCCATTCTATATTGGCACTACTTTTTCCTGGATCACTTTTAGCAAATGCACATAAGGTAGAAGGAGGCATTGTAAGAGGCCCTGTTCTGAATATAGCATATTGTAAGGCCATACCGATACGTGTGATAAAATTTTTATATAATGTATTTACTGTTCTGCAGTTTGAAACTTTATAAACGGATCTGATTTGCAAATGATCTTGTAAATTTTCTCCAACACCTTTTAAATCGTAAACTGGATCCACTCCTATAGATTTAAGATGAGATGATGAACCTATACCAGAAATTTGTAACAGATGAGGTGAGCTAACTGAACCAGCTGCAAGTATAACTTCATTATTAGCAGTAACTATTTTTTTACTATTTTGATTTAATATTTCAAGGCCATAGGCTTCGTGATTAGAATTGGCCCACCCTTTAGCTTGATAACGCTTTTGATTTCTTGTTGAGTCTGTAGTATTTTTTGTGAGAACCTTTAAAACTTGTGTTTTAGTCATTAAGGTTAAATTTTTTCTATTTCGAATAGGATGTAAAAAAGCATCGGCCATAGACCAACGCACACCTTTTTTTTGATTCATATGAAAATAAGCGCAACCAAAGTTATCCCCTCTATTAAATTCTGGAATAGATGGAATTCCTTGTTCGCTTGCCGCCTGTTGCCAAGCATCTAATATTTTCCATTTTACTCTTGGCTTTTCAACACGGATCTCTCCTTTGGTTCCATGCCATTCATTCTCTCCGTCAAAATAATTTTCAATAGATTTATGAACAGATAGAGCATTCTTCCAATTCCAAATATTGTCACCTGTAACTTTGGCCCAGTGATCATAATCACCGGACTGACCTCTCATATAAAGCATTCCGTTTATAGATGATGATCCTCCAAGAACTCGTCCTCTCGGATAGTTAATAGATCTTCCGTTTAAACCTGGATCAGGTTCAGTTTTAAAGCACCAATCTGTTCTAGGGTTTGCGATAGTAAATAAATAACCAATGGGTATTTTAATCCAAAACCAATCATCTTCTCCACCAGCTTCTATAAGTAATACGCTGTGATTTGGATCTTTTGAAAGACGATTTGCAAGCAAACATCCTGCGCTGCCAGCTCCTACTATAATTGTATCGAAATTTAATTGATTTGGATGGTTCATCTCAAATCTTTTAATTATTTTAGTGAACTTGCTAAAGTCTTATCATCTAAAAGTACTTCGAGAGCTTTTTTAGATATATGAAAAGCGTTAAGTTCTGCAATGTCATACATTCTCTCGGGCGTATCTTGCTCAATAAAAATATCTGGTAAAATCATAGATCTAAACTTTAATCCTTTATCAAATACTCCATTCTCAGCTAATAAATGAGAAATGTGTGAACCAAATCCACCAATAGATCCTTCCTCAATTGTAATTAATACTTCATGATTTTTTGCAGAATCTAATATTAATTGTTCATCCAATGGTTTTGCAAATCTTGCATCAATAACTGTTGTTGATATTCCTTTTGCATCTAATTGTTGTGCAGCTTTAATACATTCTTGAAGTCTTGTTCCTAAACTTAATAAACAAACTTTAGTTCCCTTTTTAACTACTCTTCCTTTTCCGATTTCTAATACTTCATTAATGCTTGGAAGGTTAACTCCATAACCATTTCCTCTTGGATATCTAAATGCTGAAGGTCTATCGTTTATTGTAACCGCAGTATTAATCATTCTAACTAATTCTGCTTCGTCACTTGGGGCCATGACAATAAAATTTGGAAGTGTTGCAAGATAAGTAATGTCAAATGAGCCTGCGTGTGTTGGTCCGTCTGCCCCAACTAAACCCGCTCTATCAATTGCAAATCTTACTGGAAGACTTTGTATTGCAACGTCATGAACTACTTGATCGTAAGCTCTTTGTAAAAATGTCGAATAAATTGTTGTAAAAGGTTTATAACCTTCTGTTGCAAGACCAGCAGCAAAAGTAACAGCATGTTGCTCAGCTATCCCAACATCAAATGCACGTGTAGGAAATTTTTTAGAAAATATATCCACTCCCGTTCCTGAAGGCATAGCTCCTGTTATCGCAACAATCTTACTATCTATCTCCCCATGTTTAGTAAGTGTATCACCATAAACTTTTGTGAATGTTGGTGTTGTTGTTGTGGGTTTTGCTTGCGCTCCTGTAATGACATCAAATTTATTAACGCCATGAAATTTATCTTCAGAATTCTCCGCAGGTTTATATCCTTTTCCTTTTTGAGTAATCGCATGAACTAAGAAAGGTCCATTATGTTTAGAGTCTCTTACATTTTTTAATACTGGAATTAATTGATCAAAATTATGTCCGTCAATCGTACCTACATAATAAAATCCAAGTTCATCAAATAAAGTTCCGCCGACAGCTAGCCCTCTAAAATATTCTTCAAATCTTGCAGCTCTTGTTTTGATTGACCTTGGAAAGATTGATGCAATTCTTTTTAACAACCCTCTAAAACCAATATAGGTTTTTCCTGACAATAATCTTACAAGATAAGATCTCATTGCACCAACGGGTGGGGCAATGGACATGTCATTATCATTTAAGATAACGATTAATCTCGAGTTCATTGAACCTGCATTATTCATGGCTTCATAGGCCATTCCAGCACTCATTGCTCCATCTCCTATAACTGCGATTACATTGTTATTTCTTTTATCTAAATCTCTAGCCACAGCCATTCCAAGCGATGCAGATATAGAAGTTGAGCTATGAGCTGCTCCAAATGGATCATAAATACTTTCGGATCTTTTAGTAAATCCTGATAACCCACCACTCTTTCTTAAAGTTCTAATTCTATCTCTTCGTTCAGTTAAGATTTTATGAGGGTAAGATTGATGACCAACATCCCATACCAATCTGTCTTCCGGAGTATTAAAAAGATAATGAATTGCAATAGTAAGTTCTACTACGCCAAGACCAGCACCTAGGTGCCCACCCGTAACAGATACGGCATCTACTAATTCAGCTCTTAACTCTTCAGCTAATTTTTTTAATTCTGATACTTGTAATTTTTTTAAATCATCTGGATTTTTAATCTTATCAAGTAATGGTGTGTGTGGCATTAGTGATCTCTTCTTAATAAAAAGTTCACAGAATCTATCAAGCTATCAGCTTTTGTTCCATATCTTTTTTTTAATCTTTCATTGATACCGTCTGCCAATCCATAAGAAAATTCAATTGTTTTGTTTATGCCAAGATTTCTAATAACTGTTGCTTTACCTTTTTGTTTATCTCTTCTAGTGGGTTTGCCAATTTTTTGGCTATCTCCAAATATATCAAGAAGATCATCTGTTACTTGAAATAATAATCCAATATCTAATCCTATTTTTTTTAAAAATGATCTTTCTTTTTTTTTGCCCGATAAGATTGCTGCACTTTCTGTGCAGAAACTTATTAACTCACCGGTTTTTTTATTCTGCATATTAATAATTAAATCTTTGGTTACTGACATTTTTTCAAATTTTAAATCCAAAAATTGTCCTCCTGCAATTCCAGTATATCCGGAGGCTGATGCTAAAGCATAAACTAAATCAGATTTTGATTTTGGACTTGAGTGCATGCTGCTCGATGTTAAAATTTCAAATGCTAAAGTTAATAAAGAATTGCCAGCAAGGATTGCGGTCGACTCTCCAAATGCTTTATGAACACTTGGCTTTCCTCTTCTAAAATCATCATTATCCATACTAGGAAGATCGTCATGAATAAGAGAATAACTGTGCATACATTCTACTGCAGCAGCAGCTGTTATTAGCTCCCTATAATTTAAATTAAATATTTTTCCTGAGTTGATAATTAAATAAGATCTAAATTTTTTGCCACCTGAAAATAGACCGTATTTAATGGCCTCATATAGTTTACTTTTTTGAGTTTTTTTTTTTAAAAAACTGTTTAGAAAAATATCAACATCTTTTGCTACTTTAACAATATTATTCTCGGTATCTTTCATTATTAAGAATTTTTATTAAATTCCTTTGTCGAAAACTTGCCGTCTTTATCAATTGTAATTTGTTCTACCTTTAATGTTGCTTCACGTAATTTATTTTCACAGTGATTTTTAAGATGGACGCCCTTGGTATACTCTTCAATGGACTGTTCTAAATTGATGGATCCATCTTCTAACTTGCTTACAATATCCTCTAACTGTTCTAATGCTTCTTCGAAAGATAACTTTGTAATATCTGGAGAAATATTGGTTTTTTTCATATAAGTATCATTTTTAAAAATTACTCTTTTATATTAAATAATTAATGAAAAATATCTATTCAAATATTTATAAAGCAACAAACAATAATTTAAACAAGGCCAAGATTGTCATTGAAAAAGGAGATGTAGTTGCCGTTCCAACGGAAACTGTCTATGGCTTAGCTGCGAACGCCTACAACAATAAGGCTGTTAAAAAGATTTTTGCTTTAAAAAAGCGTCCCAGTCACAATCCTTTAATCATTCATTTTAAAAATATTGAGCAAATCAAGAAAGAGACAATTATTAATAACAATTTTTTAAAGCTTGCAAAAAAGTTCTCGCCTGGCCCTTTAACTTACGTTTTAAAAAAAAAAAAAAACTCAAAAATATCAAAATTTGCAAATAAAGGTCTTAGTAGCATTGCTGTGAGAATTCCAAATGAGAAAAATATATTAAAGTTACTAAATATACTTAAATGTCCACTTGCGGCCCCAAGTGCCAATAAATCAAAATCTTTAAGTCCTACAACAGCAAAGCATGTTGCTGATGAATTTAATGGTAAAGTTAAAATGATTATTGATGGTGGAGCTTGCACGATTGGAATTGAATCGACGGTTATTGATTTAACAGCAAAACCAAAAATTCTAAGAGAAGGAGGTTTGTCTTCTGAAATTATTGAAAAGTTTTTAAAAACAAAACTGTCTGAAAATAAAAATAAAGTTATTAAATCGCCAGGGCAGATAGGTCTTCATTATTCACCTGGAATGCCTATTTATATGAATAGAAATAAAGCTATTAAAGATGGAGCTTTGATTGCTTTTGCAAACAGAAGTTATAGTAATAAAAATGTTTTTAACTTAAGTACTAAGGGTAATTTAAAAGAAGCAGCTAAAAATTTCTTTAATACTTTAAGAGTTATTAAAAACAAAAAATTTAAGTCAATTAGTGTTAACAAAATTCCAAATAAAGATTTAGGCAAAGCAATTAATGAAAGGCTTATAAGAGCTGCACAATATGAATGAAAATATAATTGAGGTTAGAGACCTATCAAAAAAATTTAGAAATCATCATGCGGTGAAGAATATTTCTTTTGATTTAAAAAGAGGAGAGATAAAAGGAATTCTTGGTGCAAATGGAGCCGGCAAAACTACAACAATAACAATGTTGCTTGGCTTGTTAACTCCAACATCAGGTAGTATAAAAATATTGTCCACTGACATTTCTAAAGATAGGTACAAAATCTTAAATAAAATAAATTTTTCATCTCCCTATGTAGATCTTCCAAAAAAGTTAACGGTTGAACAAAATTTATATGTTTATGGAATGTTATATGGGATTAAAAATATTAATAAAAAAATCAAAAGTATTGCAAAGGAATTAGATTTTGAAAAACTACTGAACATTAAAGTAGGGGAATTATCATCAGGTCAAAAAACTAGAGTATCTTTAGGCAAAGCAGTAATTAATGATCCTGAAATATTATTTCTTGATGAACCAACCGCATCTTTAGATCCAGATACTGCTGATAAAGTAAGAACTTTCTTTGAGAAATTCTGTAAAAAACACAATACTGCAATCATTCTTGCTAGTCATAATATGGAAGAAGTTACTAGACTTTGTGACAATGTTATCATGATGAAGGATGGAAAAATTACAGATCAAGGAACTCCTAATAGTCTTTTAAAAAAATACGGAAAGAAAAAATTAGAAGATGTCTTTCTTAAAATTGCAAGAGATAAAAATAATTTATGAAGCCACTTGTTAGAATCTTTGCATTAGTTGTTAGATATTTTTATTTGATTAAAACTTCTGTTCCTAGAATTTTAGAGCTAATGTATTGGCCTACATTTCAGATGATATTATGGGGCTTAATCTCAAAACATTTAGCAGGGTCTAATGACACTGTAGTTCAAATTGGTGGCGCTTTGATTTCTGGAGTCTTGTTGTGGGATATTTTATTTAGAAGTCAGTTAGGTTTTTCTTTATCTTTCTTAGAAGAAATTTGGTCGAGAAACTTAGGTCAGTTATTTGTAAGTCCACTTAGACCGCTTGAGATGGTTTTGTCATTAATGACAATTAGTTTTATAAGAACTTTTATTGCAATTATTCCTGCAGCTCTTCTTGCTATTCCTCTTTATTCTTTTTCTATATTTCAAATGGGACTGAGTTTGATGTTCTTCTTTGTAAGTTTATTAATAACAGGATGGATCCTTGGAATATTTATCATTGCAGCAATTATTCGTTTTGGTGTTTCTGCTGAAAGTTTAGCATGGGGCGCTATTTTTACATTGGCTCCATTAAGTGCTGTTTATTATCCGGTTCAAACTTTACCTGAATGGATTAGATGGCTTTCATTATCATTTCCACAGACTTATGTGTTTGAAGGAATGCGGGAAGTTTTATTTCACGATATTTTTAGATACGATTATTTCTTAAAATCTATAATACTTAATATAATTTACGCTTTAATTGCTGTGGTAGTTTTTTTAGTATCTTTTGAAGGAGCTAGAAAACGTGGCGGTCTCATTAATACGGGCGAATAATTTTTATTAATCGAGGTTCTTAATTATTTCTTCAACCATCTTTTTTGCATCAGCAAATAACATTAAAGTATTATCTTTATAAAACAATTCATTATCTACTCCAGCGTACCCTGCTGCCATTCCTCTTTTTACAAATAAAACTGATTTAGATTTTTCTACATCAAGAATTGGCATTCCATAGATTGGACTCGTTGGATCGGTTTTAGCTGCTGGATTAGTGACATCATTAGCGCCAATAACGAATGAAACATCTGTATTTGCAAAATCATTATTAATATTTTCAAGTTCAAAAACTTCATCATAGGGAACGTTGGCTTCTGCTAATAAAACGTTCATATGTCCTGGCATTCTTCCAGCTACGGGATGAATTGCGTAAGAAACTTTAACGCCTAATTTTTTTAACTTATCACCCATTTCGCGTAGAGCATGCTGAGCCTGGGCTACTGCCATTCCATAGCCAGGAACAATAATAACTGAAGATGCATTTTTCATTAGAAAAGCAGCATCATCCGCTCCTCCTTGCTTAACTGGTTTGGTATTTTTCTGAACCGCTGCTGATGAAGTATCTCCACCAAATCCACCTAAAATAACATTAAATAACGAACGGTTCATTCCTTTGCACATAATATAAGAAAGGATAGCACCTGAAGATCCAACTAAAGCTCCGGTAATAATAAGAGCAATATTTTCTAACGTAAATCCTATTCCAGCAGCTGCCCAGCCCGAGTAAGAATTTAACATTGAAACCACTACAGGCATGTCGGCTCCTCCAATTGGAATAATAATTAAAAAACCAATTACAGTTGAAAGAATTACAATGGCCCAGAATAAATTATCAGATTGCTGTTTTGTAAAATAAAATATTATAAAAATTATTAACAATCCTAAAAATAAATTAAAAAAATGCTGACCTTTAAATGTTATAGGGCTACCTGACATTAATCCCTGTAGTTTTAAAAAAGCAATGCAAGAGCCTGAAAAAGTAATAGCTCCAATTGCCACTCCTAAAGACATTTCTATTAAAGATAAAAGTTTAATATTGCCTACTTGTCCAATTCCAAATGATTCAGGATTATAAAATGCAACGATACCAACTAGGACCGCTGAAAGACCAACTAAGCTATGGAAACCAGCAACCAGTTGAGGCATTGCCGTCATGGCAACTCTAAAGGCGATAAATCCGCCTATAAGACCACCTATGAGTATAGGTGTTAAAATATAATAAATATTTTCTTTAATTTGCTGAATGTCTCCAAGAGATAATAAAGTAACAACAATGGCCAAAGACATGCCTAAAATTCCAAAAAAATTTCCCGTCCTTGAACTTTCAGGAGAAGAAAGTCCTCTCAACGCCATAATAAATAATATGCCAGTTACTAAATATAATGAGGCTGTAATATTAGCTGAAATCATTTCTTTTTATTCTTTTTGTACATCTTCAGCATTCGATGAGTTACCAAGAAACCCCCGAAGATATTTATTGAGGCAAGTAAAATTCCAAGAATACCTGGAAACTTTCCAAAAAAACCTTGTGTAACTGGAGAGAGCCCAACTGCAACTAAAGCTCCGACGATAATCACTGATGAAATTGCATTTGTTACAGACATAAGAGGCGTATGTAGAGCTGGTGTAACACTCCAAACCACATAATAACCTACAAAAATAGATAGAATAAAAATTGCAAATCTAAAAATAATTGGATCAATTTCCATTAATTAATCTCCTTATTAATATAAACTGCTTTAATAATTTCATCATTCTCATCTATTTTTAATTTTTTTTGAGTTTTGTCATAAATAATTTCTAAAAAATTTAAAATATTTTTAGCAAGTAAAATAGATGCGCTTTCTGAAATCCTGCTTGGAACATTTTTATATCCTATAATCTTTACTCCATTTACAACTGCAATTTTACCTGGTTCAGAAAATGCTGAATTACCACCTTGCTCCACAGCAAGATCGCATATAACAGAACCGCTCTTCATCGATTTAACCATTTCTTCTGTAACAATTCTTGGAGCCCTTTTCCCTGGGATTAAAGCAGTACAAATAACAATATCCTGATTTTTAATTGTATTTTTTAATAAGTCTTCTTGTTTGCTTTTATCTTCCGCGTCTAATTCTTTTGCATAACCACCACTCGTTTCTAAGTTTTTTGAACTTTCAGCAAAAACAAATTTTCCACCCAAACTTTCAACTTGTTCTTTTGAAGCAAGTCTCACATCGGTAGCAGACACAACGCCACCCAATCTTTTTGCAGTTGCGATAGCTTGTAGTCCAGCAACTCCCGCTCCTATTATAAAAAATTTTGCTGGCGTTACTGTGCCAGCTGCAGTCATCATCATGGGTACTGCTCTATTGAATTCATAAACTGAATCTATAACTGCTTTGTATCCAGCTAAATTTGCCTGTGAAGACAGAATATCCATGGATTGTGCTCTTGTAATTCTTGGGAGCAGTTCTAAAGAAAATATTTTAATATTTTTTTTTAAAAGCTTATTAATTTTATCTTTATTTAAATGTGGGAAAAAACTTCCAATTAATACAGCGCCGTCTTTGATTAATGAAATTTCGGATTCACTAGGACAATTAATTTTAATGACAATGTCTGAACTTTTATAAATCTCATCTTTATTTAATATCTTTGCTCCTAATTTTTGAAGCTCCTCATCATAAATATTAGAATATTTTCCAAAATCTTTTTCAAGCTGAACTGAAAATCCGTTAGCGATAAATTTTTTTATTGTTTCTGGAGATATTGGTATTCGCTTCTCGTTTATATCGCCGTCAACTACTGATCCTATAATCATGCTAGATTACTTATAATACTCTAATATAAAAAACTATTTTTTAATTAGATTTCTTTGGGCTTAATTTTTGTTTTATAGTTTCCCACAATTTTGAAAATCCAAGTGGTTCATAAATCATGAGAATAATAATTAATGAACCAAATACAATTTGTTCTATAGCCGATATGATCGTTGCATCAATTGCCCCGTGAAACACGTTATTACCAAAAACATTTAAGACAACTGGGAAAAGTAAAATAAATGCGGCGCCAATAAAAGCTCCGGAAATTGTTCCAAGTCCCCCAATGATCGCCATAAACATAATTTTAAAAGATAGACTGATATTAAAGGCTGCAAACGGTTCAACAGTTTTTAGATACGTATAAGTATAAAGAGCCCCTGCTATACCGCATAAAAAAGCATTAATCGCAAAAGCTTGTAGCTTCGTTTTTAAAAGCGAAACACCCATAGACTCTGCAGCAATATCCATATCTCTAACTGCCATCCAGTTTCTGCCAGTAGCTCCTCGAGCCATATTAATTGTAAGTAAGGTTATGATAACCACGATTGCTGCAACTAAAAGATACATCATGTATCCATTAGTAAAGGCCACTCCATTTATATATATTTTTTGAAAAGTAGTTGCGCCAGAAAGGTCATAGTTCTTAAACCAACCGAATTTATCTATAACCCAAACAATAAAAAACTGTGATGCCAAAGTTGCAACCATTAAATAAATTCCTCTAATTCTAAGACTCGGCAATCCAAATATAAGACCAAGACATGCCGCTATTAATCCTGATAAAAGTAAAGCTCCTAAGAATGGCATGCCATGTATTCGAAGCATTATATTGTAACAAGCATAGGCTCCTGCACACATGAAGCCTGCTGCACCTAAAGATAATTGCCCGGTATACCCCATAACTATATTTTGACCCAAGGCTGCAATGGTTAAACAAAGCCAAGGTATTAAAATGGAAGTGTACCAATAATCACTTGTGATAACATTAGGTATCACTAAAAAACCTATCACTAGCAAAACAACAAAATTTATAATGTCAGCTTTTGTATATCTCATAAAAACAGGTTTCATAAATTAAACTCTCCTAATTATTTTTTCACCAAATAAACCTTCAGGTCTATAAAGTAAGAATAATATTGATAGCATATATGGAGCCCAAGCTTCAATTCCGCCTTTAAAGAAAGGTCCAATATAAACTTCTAAAATTTTTTCAACAGCACCTACAAGTAAACCGCCAACAATTGCTCCAGGAATTGATGAAAATCCTCCAATAATTAGAACTGGTAATGCTTTTAACGCCAATTCAATAAGAGCAAATTGAACACCTGCTCTCGCGCCCCACATCATTCCAGCAACTAAAGCAACTACTCCTGCTGCAGACCAAACTAGTAGCATGATATGCTTTAAAGGAATTCCAATTGAGCTTGCTGCTCCAGGATCATCTGCAACCGCTCTTAATCCAAGACCAATTTTTGTATATTTGAATAAGAGTGTAAGAAGAACAATCATACTAAGAGCAACTAGGCCCGCTGTTATATCAAGAGCACTAATAAATAATTTTAAATTATCAGCAATCCAAGGAAGAGGAAAGTCTCCAACTCCTAAACTTAATTTTCTAACTTCAACACCCCATTTTGCTTGAGCAAGTCCCTCAAGAACAAATCCCAGACCAATCGTTGCCATTAAAACTGTGTCTTCACTTTGATTCATTAATGGACGAAGCACTAATCTTTCAGTCAGTAAGCCAACTATTATCATTAAAAGAACAACTGCAAAAAAGGCAACAGCAAATGGCATCCCGTATTCCATAAACCCACAAAATGAAAGTACGGCAAAAAACACCATGGCACCCTGTGCGAAATTAAATGTCGAAGATGCTTTATAAATAAGAACGAAACCAAGAGCTACTAACGAATACATCGTTCCTGATAACAATCCACCAACAAGAACCTCAAAAAAGAATAAAATTGAATCAGTCATGGGAAACTCCTAAATAAGCATCTATAACTTTTTTGTTGGACCTAACTTTATCTGGTACATCATCACCAATAATCTTTCCATAATCAAGAACTACAACTCTATCAGATATATCCATAACTACTCCCATGTCGTGTTCAATTAGAACTATAGTTGTTCCAAGCTCATCATTCACTTTTAAAATAAATCTACACATATCTCTTTTTTCTTCAACGTTCATTCCAGCCATGGGCTCATCTAACAACAGCACATTAGCTTCGGTTGCAAGCGCACGACCTAATTCAACTTTTTTTTGTAGACCGTAAGGAAGTTTACCGACAGGAGTATTTTTAATATTTTCAATTTCTAAGAATTTTATAATTTCTTCACACTTTGCTGTATTTTGCTTCTCTTCTCTTATCGCTCTTGGCAGCTGAAATGCCACTTCAAGGAAGTTAGCTTTTGAATGAAGTTTTCTGCCCACTAAAATATTATCTAACACTGACATTCTTTTAAAAAGAGCAAGATTTTGAAAAGTTCTAGAAATTCCTTTTTGAGAGATAATATTAGGAGTAATTTTATCTAACACTTCACCTTTAAATAATACTTTTCCCTCTTGAGGCTTATAAATTCCATTAATACAGTTAAGTAATGAGCTTTTTCCAGCACCATTTGGTCCGATAAGGGCTCTTATTTCATGCTCCAAAACGTTAAAAGAAATATTCGTAATAGCTTTAACACCTCCAAAACTTAAAGAAATATTCTTTAATTCTAAAATAGGTTTTCCAATTTTAAATTTTCTGCCTTGTGTCATAATTTTTTTTTACCACTTTTCTTTGATACCATTATTTACTTTTTTTCTCATTATCCTTAATAGCGTCTCTGAAATTCAATCTTTTCCCTTTTGAAATTCCTAAATATAATTCTTTTACTTTATCATCACCTAATAAACTTTTTGCTGATCCTTCTAACATTACTTTTCCTGTCTCAATGATATAACCATAGTCAGAATTTTTAAGAGCAATATTTGTATTTTGTTCAGCTAATAAAATGCTAACTCCCTCTTTTTCATTTAACATTTTTACAATATTAAATATTTCCGCAACTAACTGAGGTGCCAAACCCATAGATGGTTCGTCTAGCAAAAGCATTTTTGGTTTTGTCATCATTGCTCTAGCAACTGCCACCATTTGCTGTTCACCACCTGATGTAAAACCTGCTTGGCTTTTTCTTCTTTCTTTTAATCTCCTGAAATAACTATAAATTTTTTCAAGCTCCTGATTTAAATCGCCTCTCGATAATTTTCTTGAATACGCTCCAGTAATAATATTCTCTTCAACTGTCAAATGTCCAAAACATCTTCTGCCTTCAAGAACTTGAACCATTCCAAGCTTAACCATCTCAGATGGTGTTTGATTTTCAATTACGTTGCCGTCGTAATTAATTGAACCCTTTGTAACTTTGCCTCTTTCAGAAGCAAGCATTGTTGAAATTGATTTTAAAGTTGTACTTTTTCCTGCACCGTTAGCTCCTAGTAAAGCTACTATTTTTCCTCGTGGGACATTAAGTGAAACATTGTGAAGTCCTAAGATAACGTTGTCATAGACTACTTCTATGTTTTTGACTTCTAAAATGTTTTTAGAATTTGTCCCCATTAAAATTCTGTATTATTTTTCTTGCGCAATTTAGATATTAAAATGGGGAGTGTAAACTATTTTTGTACTTAAAATAATTTACACCCCCAAATTAAATTTATTAATTTAAGGCTTAACTACACTTTTTAGGTGTAATTTTATTCTCCTCAGCATACTTAGCAGCTGACTCTTCGATTTGAGCTCTTATAGCTTTAGGATCGTTAGGTCCTGTCCAGTCCTTAACTTTCTTGAAGGCTTGAGCTTTAGAGTCCCATTGCATTAAAGCAAATCTACCTGCGCCTTCATGTTGAGAACAAGAAAGAGCAAATGGAGCTAACATTCCAGCGATGCCAAGTTCTTGCATTCTAGCATCGGTCATATTTATAGCTTCATATCCAGCTCTAAACTCTTCAGAGGTAACTGCTTTTCCAACTTTATTGTGCATTTTTTGAGCATTTCTCAACGCTTCAACCCACATAATAGAAGCACCTAAACCTCTATTATAATAGGCAGTGCCAACACGATTTGGATCAGCTAAATTTCCTTTTCCGGCTTTATAAACTTTTTCCTGAATTCCTTTGATTAAAGGATAATTTTTTCCAGGAAGAGCATTGGAAACAACGTAAGTTCCATTAGCAGATTCACCAGCAGGAATCATATCCTCCTCGGCACCACCGAAAGTAACGTACATCATTTTTGTTCTTGGAAAATTAACTCTAGCAGCATTCGTCATCGCTGTTGAATTCATTCCAGAACCTGCGCCCCAAAAAGTAACCCAATCAGGTTTTTCTTGTCTGATTTGTAACCACTGAGATTGCTGTTCTAATCCTGGAGGAGCAATAGCAATTTCTACTAATGTAAATCCCCATTCTTTAGCAAGTCTTCTCATTGTTGGAAGTGGTTCACGTCCGTATGGAGTATCAATGTGAAGGTGAACTATTTTTTTACCCTTCAATTTTTCAGGACCACCGCCTTCTAGTTCTGCCATCCATCTTAATTTAACTGCGATTTGTGACCAATAGCTGCTTGCAGCATTAAATACCCAAGGCCAAACTCTGCCGTCAGCAGCGTCTGTTCTTCCGTATCCATATTGAGCTAGAACAACTTTGTCCTCTGCCATACGATTAATAACTGCGTAAGCACCAGGAGTTCCTAGTGTATCGAACACTACCATCTTCTGACCGTCTTTTGTCATAAGTCTTTGGTAACACTCTACAGTTTTTGCTGCGTTATATTCTGTTTCGCACTCTTGCCATGTCAGCATAACTCCATTTACGCCGCCATTAGCATTAACGTAATTCATGTAGTCAATTTGTGCGCCGTAATAACCAGTACCCATTGCTGAGTATGGACCTACTCTGCTGCTTGGCACAGGAAAGTACTGCGTCTCAGCAGCAAATAAATTTCCTGGCAAAATCATTGTTATAAAAAAAGCGGCCGATACAAGTATCGACACTACTTTTTTCAGACATTCTTTAATCATTGATTATCCCCTTATTGTTTGATGAAAGAATTATATTCACAAAAAAAAACACATTCAATTCAATTATTATATAAAGATTGGGGACACTTCTTATTCAACTTACAGGTGTAGTTAAAATAACTAAAAATATTAAGGGTTAATGATAAAAGAATTGGCAACATGATTAAAACAATAAAAGAAAATTTTAAAAGAGCTCTAACTGCTAAAATATTTTCAATTCTAACAATCGGTACACTTTCATTTTTAAGTTTTAAAACTCCTTTTGGTTTATTTCTTGTTGGATCCTTTGGAGCCTCTATGGTATTGGTTTTTGGATATCCTGAAAGTCCATTTTCCCAACCTAAAAATGTTTTTTTCGGTCATTTTTTTACTTCATTAGTTGGTGTGTTAGCTTTAAATTTTTTTCCTATTGATCAGCATTATTTATTTCTACAAATTGCTGTTGCTGTGGGACTTGGGATATTTGTAATGATATTGCTAGGAATTACGCATCCTCCAGCAGGTGGTAATCCTATATTTATAATTCTTGGTGGTGCTTCTTATAAGTTTTTATTAAACCCTATTATTTTAGGATCTCTAATAATTATAGTTTACGCAATTATCTTAAATAGATTTATTTTAAAAAAAAACTACCCTGCTAGTTGGAGTAAATAAAAATTTTTAATTATTTAACTTGAACTTGATGTTCTTTTGGCTCTTTTTGTTCAAAACGATTTGAGATCTTTTTAATTTCAACTGAAGAAACTTTGTATTCTGCACACATAGTTTCTTCATCTTTACCATGACCTGTAACCATGTTGACCATATGCTCTGGGAAATGGAAAGTAGTAAACACAATTCCTTCTTTAACTTTATCAGTTACTTCTACTTTAAGATCAACTTTTCCTCTTCCAGAATATAATCTTCCAAAATCTCCAGTAATTAAATCTCTTTGAGCTGCATCTTTTGGATGGATTAAAAGAATATCTTCATCCATAAGATCAATGTTGTTCGTTCTTCTAGTCATTGTTCCACAATTATAATGTTGTAACGCACGACTTGTTGTCAGAATCAATGGATATTCTTTTTGATTATTTGTTATCTCAGTAGACTCTTTCCAATCGAAATTTTTAAGTTGACCTTTTCCAAGCTTGAAAGTTTCTTTGTATAAAATTTTAGTGTCTGTTCCATCTGCATCCACAGGCCATTGTAAACCAAATTCACCAAGTCTTTCTCTAGTAACGCCTTTAAAAAAAGGAACTACATCTGCAATTTCTTTTAATACTTGATCCGCATCATAGCTTGCTTGATTGAAACCCAATTTTTGCATCATTTCTGCAACGATAACTCCGTCTGGTTTAGTTCCTGGTAAAGGAGGAGCTGCTCTATTTACTCTTTGAATTCTTCTTTCTGTGTTTGTGAAAGTTCCATCTTTTTCTAAGAAAGTAGTTCCTGGTAACACTACCGTTGCAAGTTTTGCAGTTTCGCTCATGAATATTTCTTGAACAACTAAAAATTCTAACGAGTTCATAGCTTTAATAACGTGAGAACTGTCAGGGTCTGTTTGAACAATATCTTCACCAATAATCCAAACTGCTTTTAATTGTTTGTTAATTGCAGCATCAAACATTTCAGGAATTTTTAAACCAGGTTTAGTTGGATGAGTAACTCCGTATTTTTCACTGTAATATTTTTGATTTTTTTCATCTGCAACGTTGAAATAACCAGCTCCTTGATGTGGTTGACATCCCATGTCAGCAGCTCCTTGAACGTTATTTTGTCCTCTTAAAGGGTTTACTCCAACACCTTTTCTTCCGATATTTCCTGTGATCATTGCAAGATCAGCAATTAACATTACTGTTTTTGAACCTTGTTCATGTTCTGTAACTCCCAAACCATGAAACTCCATAGAATTTTTTGCGCTCGCATAAGCAATTGCCGCTTCTTTAACCATCTCTTTATCTACTCCAGCAATTTTTGCTAATTGATCCACATCTTGTCTTTCAATTTCTTTAATAAATTTTTCAAATCCTTCAGTTCTGTCTCGAACAAAGTCTGCGTTATACAATTTAGCTTTGATAATAAAGTGAAGCATCATATTTAACACAGCTACATTCGTTCCTGGTCTTAATTTGATGTGATAATCTGCAAGTTTAGCAAGCTCAGTAGTTATAGGATCTAAAACAATTAATTTTTTACCCTTCATTACTTGTTGTTTAATTTTAGCTCCAGTTACTGGGTGAGCTGTAGTTGGATTTGCACCAATCACTAAAAATAAATCTGCGTGATAAATATCTTCTGTAGAATTAGTAGCGGCACCCATTCCGAATGTTTGTTGCATACCCCATGCTGTTGGTGAGTGACAAATTCGAGCACAACAATCAACGCTGTTAGTGCCAACAACAGCTCTAATCATTTTTTGGAATAAATAATTTTCTTCATTAGTACATCTTGCAGAAGAAATTCCAGCTATTGCATCTGGTCCATATTCTTTAATAATTCGATTTAATTCTTTTTTGATAAAATCATAAGCTTCATCCCAAGAAGCTTTTTCAAATTTTCCATTTCTTTTTATTAATGGAGTTCTTAATCTGTCAGGATGATCATAAAAACCAAAGGCATATCTTCCTTTTACGCAAGTGTGTCCAGCGTTTACTTCTGTTTCTTTAGGAGTGTCGATTGACACTACTTTGTTATCTTTAATTGAAGCTTCAAGATTACATCCAACGCCGCAATACGAACAAGTCGTTCGAACTTTTTTATCTACATTAGCTGACTTAGATTTAAAAATATCTGAAATTGCATCAGTTGGGCAAGTATGTGCGCATGCTCCACATGAAACACATGAAGAGTCACCAAATAACATATCATTGTCTGTGGTAATTCTTGATTCAAAACCTCGACCACTCATTGTTAAAACAAATGAACCTTGAATTTCATCGCATGCTCTTACGCATCTTCCACAATTAATACAGTGATCTAAATTCATTCTCATGTACGAATGAGAAGTATCTTTTGGAATACCTTTGTGTTGTTTTGGATTATTATATCTATGATCTGAGATTCCTAAATCATTGGCAACTTTTTGAAGTTCGCAATTATTGTTCACTTCACAAGTTCCACAAGTCATTGGATGATCTGTTAAAACAAGTTCAACAATATTTTTTCTAAGGCTTGTTAAATTTTCATTATTAGTAAAGATGTGCTGATGCTCAACTACTGGGGTATGACAAGAAGCAA
>Ga0209499_1000913_pt1 | contig 21512 bp, 22 predicted proteins | sample C_130208_EF_Meta_FD_187306 | JGI IMG/M metagenome (GOLD analysis project Ga0209499, IMG submission 187306) | Freshwater microbial communities from Lake Croche, Canada to study carbon cycling - C_130208_EF_MetaG (SPAdes) (version 2) | ecosystem: Environmental > Aquatic > Freshwater > Lake... | reverse complement strand
AATTTGATAACATTTTAAAAGAACAAGGTGATTTAAAAAATTTACCTAATTCAAGATTAATAGAAATAATGGATAAATTATCCACTGATTTTGATTTTACAAGAACTAATATTATAAATCTAACTATGTATTTAGATAGTGTTGAAGAGCTTTATAATAAAGCATTAAAAGAGTACAAGTTAAGAAATAAATAATGACAGGACCGATATTTTTTCAAGTAGTAGTTATGGATAATCAAGACCCAATGATGTTGGGTAGGATTAGAGCTAAATTATTAACTGACAATTATAACGATATTGTAAAAAGTATTACTGACCCACCTTGGGACGAACAAAAAGACGTATGGACAAGTAGAGACCCATTCATTTTTAATCCTTTAATGCCATACTTTATGTACCAAGTACCTAAAGTAGAAGAATTAGCACAAGTTATTTATGTTAATAAAGATTTTAAATATCAAAATCAATATTACATTCAGAACACATTTTCATCACCAACTGCAATTTTATTTGAATATTATGTTGGTGGAAATAAATTTACGGGTACGGGTACTCAATTATCAAATCCTAAACCTTTAAAAAATCAAGATGGTACTTATGCCGACAAAGCAACTCATAAAGGTGTATTTCCTGAACCAGGTGATAATGCAATTTTAGGAAGAGGTAGTGCGGATTTAATTGTTAAAGAAAATGAAGTTTTATTAAGAGCGGGTAAATTTAAATCAGCAACTTTACAACCAAATGTTATACCAAGTGGTAATTCACAAAGAGGATTCTTACAACTCTCAAGAGTTAATACAACAAAGGTTAAACAAGAAGACAAAACTATTGTAGAATTTAATGAAAAAGTAATTGCGGTAAAATATTTGATTGAGTGGGTAATTATTAATCCTGAAAATACTCAAAACAAATTTTCAGGTAACGTTTATTTATATGGGTTAAAACCTGATATTTCTACTAACTCAAAAAATTTAACAGTTGGTAGTTTTATTGATGAAAAATTAAAATCATTAATCGATTCTGCGCCATTTACATCATTGTCAGAAACAGACACTGTAAAATTTATAAATAATTTTATAAATAAATGTAATGGAACACCACCTGTTTCAGACCGTTTAACAGGTTCTGAGGTTAAACCACCTCTATTAGACTCAGTAACTATTGGTAAATTTCCATTTTTTTATAGACCAAATAATTTTACGTATTCGTACTTAAAACCTTCGTTGTCATCAAGTTATTTAAATCCGAATGGTGTTGAAGTACAAAATATTCAAAATATATTCAATAAAGTTAAGTTGTTTTCCGCACTTAAACAAGGAGGATATGGATTAGTTTATGCTAAAAGTAAAGTTGGTATACCTTTAGAAACAAAAACAAGTCTTATTCCGAATTCAACTTTTGTTAATAGTCCAACAACCTATGGAGCATTAGGAAGTGACAATGTATTTTTACTCTCTCATCAATCGTCAATTCCAGGTAAAGGTAAAATTAACTTTGATAATACATTATATGGTATTACTGGAGACCAATTTGTTGATGAAATTATTCCAAAAACTTCAAGTTTAGTTAGAGGAGAAGAACTTATGGAATTAATTAATTTAATCGTTAGATTCTTGGTAACCCATACTCACGCATTCCCTGGACTACCACCAGTCCCTGTAACTCAAGACGGAAGTAACGTTCAAGATATCTTAACTGAACTTCAAAACGCAACAAATAAGATTCTTAACAAAAATATTAGACTTAACTAGTATTTATATTAAAAAGCATTAATGTCAATCTTAAGGTCATACATAGATAAGAATAATACTATCATATCAAATTCTTACGTCAACACGGGAAGAAATCCTGTTATTGAATTAAATTTTGGTGCGTCTGATTACGTAATACCTAATTACGGATATTCCAGATTCATTTTTGATTTAGATTTATCATTACTTAGAAGTAATATTGAAACAGGAGTAATATCAACTGGTTGTACTTCAGCAATGACTCACACATTAAAAATGACAAACACATCGTCATTTGATAATGAACTCTTAAATTCGTTTATGTCAAACGAAAGAAGACGAGCGACATCTTTTGACCTTATTCTATTTAGAATCCCTCAGGCGTCAGGTACGACAGGTCCAGCTCAATTGTGGGATGAAGGTGTTGGTTACGATTACAATGATTTTAATTTGGCCAAGAATAGCGCAATCGGAGGGTCATCCCCACTAACCTATGTGGATAGCAGAGCTTTCTCAACAAGACCATCTAACTGGTATCAAACAACAACTATTAATAATTGGTCTCAACCAGGAATTTATAATAACAAAAACGAAGGTTTAGTTAATTACTCAGGTGCGAATTCTATACATATTGTAGCAAGACAACATTTTGAATTAGGTAATGAAGACCTTAACATGGATATGACCAATGAAATCAACGGTGTCCTTAATGGTTCTATTACAGGAGTTACAGGATGGGGTGTTGCATATCTACCACAAATTGAAAACTTAACGGGTTTGACTGACAGTTATAGTGTTGCGTTCTTCTCAAGACAAACACAAACATTCTATCAACCATATATGTTAACAAATTATGATGACATAATTAAAGACGATAGAAATGTATTTTTAAAGAATCAAGTAAATAAATTATACCTTTATGTTTATCAAAATGGTGACTTGGTTAATTTAGATTCTGACCCATTTGTTAAAATTGAGGATAGAAACGGAGATGCAGTTAGTGGTATGTCCTCTTTAAACACTTGTTTAAGAACTAAAGGAGTTTACGAAGTTGTTGTTCCTAATGGGTTTACAAATCAACCTACACCGTGTTTATTCTACGATGTATGGTCAGGATTAACAATCAATGGACAAAGTCTTCCAAACGTAACAAATCAATTCACACTACAACCATATTCTTCAGGAATTCAAATTGGTTCAGTATCTCAAGACCCAACCAAATTTGGTTTTGATTTCTATGGTATCTTACAAAACGAACAAATACTTAATTCTGATATCAGAAAGGTTGGGGTTACGATTAAAAAAGCCTACACAGGACAAGTACCATTACAAAATATTTCAGCATTCTATAGAGTGTATGTAAGAGAAGGTACGACAGAAGTTCAAGTTCAAGATTGGACTCCAATCAACAGAACTCCAAATGAATATTATTTTATCTTTGACATGAGAGATAAAATTCCAAATCAATATTATGTTGATATTCAAGTGAATACATCAGGTGAGAAAGACACCTATAAAAAACAATTAACATTTAATATCGTAAATAAAAAATGACAAAGGTAGTAAAACTTACAGAACAAGATTTAAATAGACTTGTTAACAAAGTTCTTAAAGAACAAGATGAAGCGAATTATATGCTTTTTAGCAATTTAGAACAAATTAAAAGACAATGTGAAATGATGTTGGAAATGGACCCCCATATGATTGACCAGTTAATCAATAATGGACACGATTGGGCCGATGACCATATCACTGAAGCAAAGGTCAACATAGACCAAGTATTTGATTTTTTCAAAAATGAATTTGCTAAAAAAGACGAATACGTAGATTATGAAGATGTGATGGCTGAAGGTAGAAAAAAAACAGGAACTAAATTATGTGCTAGAGGTTTGGCTGCAGCTAAAGGTAAATTTAAAATCTTTCCCTCGGCTTATAGTAATGGTTATGGGGTCCAAGTATGTAAAGGGACTAAACCAGGTCTTGATGGAAAGAAAAAATGTTCATCACCATATTGTTAGAACCATATCGTTAATGTTATATTAAAAGGAAATAATTTTTTTTGTTTTTTTTTGCATGTCCGTATATTTATTACTATGGATATACAAAAAATATGTAAAATATGTGGAGTTAGTAAAAATAAAAACGAATTTTATTCTTCACAACGAACGCTAAAATGTATTGTTTGTTCCTTAGAAATAGGTAGATTAGGTAAGAAAAAAAGGAGAGAAAACTTAGAATACAGAAAATCTGAAGGAATTAAACAAAAAGAAAGACGGGTTAGGCTATGGCAAAACACATTAATACATGATTCTAAACATAGAAAAATTAAACATACCCTAACAGTTGATGATATTAATGAAATGTTTGATAACCAAGAAGGTTTATGTTATTGGTTCAATGTCCCATTGATTCCTTCAAATTATTCAAAACATCCACAACAACCTTCCTTAGATAGATTAGACAGGAATAAGGGATATACAAAAGATAACGTAGTGTTAACTTGTTATTCTGCAAATATTGGTAGAAATGAAAATGACGTTGAAACTTGGCAGAATTTTATTTCTTTGTTATTTAAAAATTAATAAAACGCTTTAAGAGATTCTATTATAATGTTCTCTTAAAGCGTTTTTTATTGATTCTCTAAGAGATTCATTTTTTGGCTCGTAATGAGTCATTTTTGGTTTGTTGCCAGTACCACTTTTGGAGTGTGTTTTTTCTGCTTTTCTTTTTTGTTGACAAGCATTTCTTTTTTGAGAATCACTCATTTTACTTGCAACACCTGCAGCACGGCATTTAGGATATCCTTTATCACTAGCTTCAGGTCTACCACATGGTGGATGTCCACCACCTTCTTTTTTACGACAAATATTAACCCATGGCCCTTTTGGTTGTGAACTACCTTTTGGAGCTTTCTTTTTACCAAACCAAACCGCCAAATCCTCTTTAAGAAATCCAACGGCTTTATCTATCACATCTTCAGGATTTTCAATATCACCAATACTACTACCTTCATCGTCGTTTTGGTCGGTATAAAATTGTTTTAAATACGTATCAACTCTTGACAACAATTCAGTTTCTTTTTCCATCTTTTCTCTTTTTTCAGGTGATTCTTTGAAGTCCCCATCGGCCTCTTCATATGCTAATTCTGCATTAGTGTATCGATAAACAGGAATATTAAATGGTCCTAATTGGTCTTCAGTCCACTCCTGAGGTGCTAAAACAATTGGTACTTTAAAATGACCCGCACTTCCAGACCCTGTTGCTTCACTAATTCTTTTATTTTTCATATTATTATAAATATAACAATAACACATTATGGAACAAGAAAAACAACCATTAGGATTACTTTTTAATAGTGTTGCATATTATAAACCTGAAGACATTGAGCTGATAGTTGACAACTTAAATTTTGACCAGGCTTTTTATATGTTAATACAGGCATTAGAATACGCTCATCAACATAGTGTATATTCTCTTCAAGAGGCCGAATTAATTTCCAAATCAATTAGAATATTAAATTCAACAAAAACTGAATCATAAAATTTTATTTGATTTAATAATATTTTCACTACCCCACATAGGTTGAAGATTATTTAACTCCCAACACCTCATAAACTCATCATCACCCACCTCACGAAAATTAAATGATGTAATGGGTAATCTGTGGTCAACATGCCATTCACCGTAATTATCCCACTCCATACCTTCTGTAAATTGATTCTCCAAATGAATCGCCAACTCCTCAGGAGAATATTTTAATATATCAAAGTAATGACCATACTTATTCATATTATTTTCTTTTAATACCGTATAAATAGCTGTCCTGAAATTAGCTATAAGCTTATAGGTGGGGTCATTGTGTTTACGGTTTCTTTCATAGTTACGTTTAACTTCACGAATTTTACCTATATTTTTTTCTCGGTATTCTTTAAGATATTCTTTACGATTGTTTTTATTTTGACTATTCCATGTTTTAACATACTCGTTAACTCTTTCTTTATTTTTTTCTCTCCATTTTTTATCGGCAATTTTTTTACCGCCAATATTTCGTCTACCTGACGGACCTAATTTAACTCCATTTTCTTTAAGTATTCTTAACACTTGTTGTTTATTTAATCCTATTTTTTCCGAAATTGTTTGACTCCCAATTAAATCCTCATTATACATTTTAAGGATATCATCTATTTCTTTTTGTGATGGGATATATTTTTTCATAATTATAAATATACAACATTCATCCGAAAAATCTATAGTATTTACAATAAATAAAAAAAAGGGACAATTTCTTGTCCCTTTAGTGTTATTCTTCAAGATTTTGATTATCTCAATTCTCTTAAATCGAATGTTCTAACACCATCTACGGTAATCCTACCATAAAAGCGGTTATTTACCATTTTTTTCGCGTATCTAGTCATGATACCCTTAATCGGTGTAAAGTTAAACGGATTGTACATTGTTGGTGTTAATTGTAATGGTACGTACGGTGCGTAGATGTAACCAGTATCTAATAAAGATGTACCTTTGTGACCCATTAACACTTGGTTAGCAGGGAAGTAAGGGTCTCTATAAACTTGGTAACGACCAGCTAAAGTACCTACTCTTTCAATACCCATGTTGTATTGGTCTTGCTCAGGAGCTGCGTTTGATACGTGGAAGTACTCCAAGTCATCAAAGATAGCACTGATTTCAGAAGAAACAACAATCCAGTTAGCTCCACCTCTTAAAGTAGACTTGTGGATTTGAGCTGAAATTTGGTTGATAGCTGTAATCAAAGTTTGATTCCAGTCTTTTTGAGTGTAAGGTACTGCACTACTGCCCAATCTCTTCCATCCATTGTAATCCCAACGTAAGTTCCAAGCAGCTCCTTTACGTAAATCTCTTAAGATTTCACGGTCAATTTCAGCAGCAACTTGCTCAGATAATAAAGCGGTTAATTCAGCCTCAGCATCAATGTTGTGGAATGCTGCAACGTCTTGAGCCATTTCTGGAGACCATTGAGCTCTTAATTTTCTCTCAGTTACAGAAACTGTTACTGACATTAAATCAAATGAAACCTCACCAATTTTATCTTCAAATTCTAAGTTCTTATAAATTCTATAAGTTGCAGTGAACGCATTGTCAGTAGCAGTAGAAGAAGAGAATGTAGAACCTGTGTAACCGTCCATTGAACCACCACAAGTAATACAAACAGGTACTTGTAAATCAACCTCTAAGTAAATTTTACCTTGAGCATCACATAAGTTGTCGTATTGACCACCGTCAGTTTTACTGTTAGGGAAAATTAAAGTTGAGTTGTTGTTACCGTATTGTACTATACCTTTACCATATCTTTGAGTTACAACTCTAAATAAGTAAGCGTTAGAAGTGTTTGCAGAAGTTGTTGTGTTACCAGCAGCTCCGTAAACAGTTAAATCAGATAAGAAAGCTTCGTTATCCATTGGTTGACCATCTGGACCGATTAATTTACCCGCTCCATCAGATGCGAAACCTGACATAACGATAAGTACTTTTCTGTAATCAGATAAAGTATAAGCAGAAGGAACTAATTGGTCAGCTAACCATGCTACAGTAGCAACATTTGCTGTGATAGCAGAATATTGTCCTTTAGAATAGTCAAATAAACCTGGTGGGTCTAAAGCTGGTTCGTTACCTTCATAGAATCTATCGTAAAGGTCTTTAGTGTTGTTATAGTCATAACCACTATTTGGAGTTTGGTCCGTGTTAGCGTTTGGTGAACCATAAGGTGCGTAGTGTGCCCCACTGTTTGCGTTAGAATACGTTGGGTCATACGACTGAATGTTTGGTACAAAGTAGAATAATTTACCGATAGGTAAGTTCATAGCTTGTACTGAAACGATATCATTCGCTAATAATTTAGAGAATACACGTCTAACAATTGGGAAAACAACTGTTTCAAATGCACCTGTATCAGATGTAGATGATGCTTCGTTAATTAAATACGATGCTTGGTTTTCATATAATTGTGCAACGTTTTCTCTCATGTGACCTTTAAGACCCTCTAAGAATCCTAATTTGTCCCATTTACTAATTGTGTCTTCTTTGATAACTTTAAGGTGTTTTAATCCGATGTTACCTACAAGACCTGAATCTAATAATGCTCCCATTTTTAGTATAGTTTGTTTTTAAGTTTTATTTTAATTTATTTGTTACTTTATCGTAACTTACTCATTAAGTCCTTCATTCTCATGAATTGAGGGTTCTCATAAGTTTTAGATTCAATTAAAGTCGTAGATGAACTTGTAGAAACTGTGTTATTAATTTTTTGTCCTACTGACTCATTTATTGATTTTGAATCCACTTTAGTTAATTCTTCTTTGATTGATTTATAAAGACCTTTAGATTCTTTAAGTGTATCAACATCGTCAAATCTTCTAAGAATATTAATTTTTTCTTTTTTTGTTGTAGAGTGTTCAGTAAACAATCTTGTTGCGTAAGCTAAATTTGAATTGAATATTGCCACTTCAGTTAGTTTTTCTCTAAAAACATTTAAAGCTTTTCTATACTCTTCATTTTTATCTCTTAACATAGAAACTTCCGATTCTAAAGATTCAACAGTTACACCATTATTACCATAAACATAATTTCTGTTGTTTGTAATACCTTTTCTTAATCCTCTACCTTCTTTGGAACCCATACCATAAGTTCTAGCAGCTTCTTTGGTTTCTCTTTTTTCAAAACCTGCGTCATCTCTACGAGCTTTAGTAGTTTTTAAGTCTTTTGAAGCAATTTTACCATGCTTCATTGCCAACTTTTCATCTTCTTTGTCATCGTATCCTTGACCTTCTTTTGTTTCTGCTTTAACAACTTTAGATTTACCTTCCATGTTAGCACCTTTCTTGTATTCAAATTTAGCTTTACCAGTACCAACTGATTTTGGACCTTGTTTTTTGTCCTCATCAAATCCTCCTTTTGCCTTATTGTCATAAGAGAATTTTGGTCCTTTACCAATTCCAACACCTTTAGGTTTAACTGAAGATTTAGATTCATTAGTGAAGTATTCTTCATCTAAATCCTCTTCTTCGGACATGTTTTCTTCATCGTACATTTCTTCGTCCATTTCTTCATCTAATTCTTCTTCTTCATCTTCGTCTAATGAAATTTCATAAACAACTTCTTCTTCGTCGTCTTCTTGTTCTTCCATTTCGTACTCTAAGTCAGAAGAATCTACATCTGAAGTATTGCCATCAAAAATAGCTGCAATAACATCATCAACTGATTCATCAGTTTCATCCATTTCATTCATTGTTTCTTCGTCTTCTTCTGATTCACCAAGTTTAACAAGATATTCTACATCGTTATTATCGTCTGATAAATGAATTTCGTTACCATCTTTTTTAACAATGATTCCGTCATCTTCACCCATCGCCTTAAATACTTTTAGAATTTCTTCGTCAGTAGCGTCAGTCAAATCTATTGGACTGTCAGAGTCAATGTTCATGTCCATATCAATGTTCATTCCCATATCGTCATTATCAGCTGCATCTCCTTCATCACCTAATGGTGGGATATCAGCATCTATTTCAACCTCATCTTCTTCATCTTCTTGTTCAGATAGAGATTCTTTTACTAATTGATTGATTTCTTCCTTCATTGTTGAAGCAAGTATTCCTTTTGCATTTTCGGCAATAGCCTCTTCAACGTTTTTCATTTGAATGAGTGCCTCTTGAACTAATGATTTATTTTCTTGCATGAAAAATTAATTTTTTTATACCTAATAAATAGTATCAAAATTTAAAAAGTTTATTTTTAGATAGTAATAAATGACCTTTTTTGATATTGGATGTTTACAACTTCTTTATTTGATTGGTTCTGAGCCCAAATAGATGAATTTTCAAATGTATCATAAATGATATTATTTGATGTTTGTGATGTTGTTATGTCTTTTAACACAATTAAATAAAGGCCATCTAATGATGTGTTATTTAATATAATGTTATCAACATTTGACAATAAAATTAATTCAATTTTTTTTCCTGTACCTTCAGCGTAAGATAAACAATTAGACCATGATGAACCACTTACAACAAATAATTCTATAGATGAGTCAACATTTTTAAGAGATAGATTAAATAACATATTCTTTGTGTTTACAATAAATATGTCTAAGCAAAAAAAAAGTGGTCAGAGACCACTTTTATAATTATTCAATAACTTCATCAATTTTACTTTCAGATACTGAAGTAATTCTCCAATCGTGTGTAAAACCTTCATACTTTTTTGTGACTTTAGCTTCCACATCTGTCACAGAATAACCTTTAACAAGTTTTTCCTCTCTGATTTTTTTAATCTTTCCTGAATTTTCATCAGGTAAATCATACTGAACTTTTGCAACAAAATATTTTTCTTCCATATTATTAATTTATTTTCCTAAATAATCGTTCAATTTTTTCATTAAGTCAAGAGATTTGTTTGATGATGAAGTATCCATTGATTGTTTCATTCTTTTTTCTTCATCTAAATTTTCTTCATACTTATTTCTATCTTCAGGGTTTGAAAATAAGTATGCTCCAGGTGTTGATGGTGAAGATACCAAATCAAAACAAATTAATTCAAAATCATCTTGTACTTCATTTCTTTCTCCTACTTTTTTTAATGACCCCACTCCTCTTGAAGAGACTCCCATTGTTACTCCTTGTCTCATTAAGTTAGCCGCTTGGTCTCCTTTTGTTGAAACAATTCCACTTTCATGAAATCCTGGCGAAGTTAATAGTTTGAGTTTACCCATCAATATATTCTTATCCCACCATATATCAGTAATGATATGAGATACTCTGTCTAAATCAATCAATGACGACTCAGGGTGGTTAAGTTCTGATGTTGATAAACCTTTAGAAATCGCCTTTTTATAATTGTCTGCTTCTCTCTTTAAAATTTTTTCAGGGTAAAATCTACCGTTTCTGTTTGGGGTATCATACTTTTGTAAAACCGCATAAAATTCAAATGGATTTCTATAGTCAAGTGTTGCAGATTCTTTTAGAATTTCAAAATTACGATGGTCTTTAGGGGACACCATACCTGCATCCATTTCAATCAATATTCCATGGCCTAATTCGTTGGCCTCTAAGATTCTTAAATTTTTCATTAATTCTTTTTTAAGATAAATATATCAAAAAACTATCTTTATTAAATTTCCTCGTTTTTTGAAATTGAAAAATCAAAATATTTGTTATTTTCAACGGCATTATTAAATATATTTTTAATAATAATTTTAACAGATTCTTTAATTTCTTGAGATTTAAAGTCCATTTCTTGATTTGTATATAAATTAACTTCAAGATTTAAAAATGATTTTTTACCATACAATAAACCACTTGTTCTTAAATCTAAGTCAATAATACTCCTTTCTTTGAATATTGACATATCGATAGAATTGAATACCGATGTTTTAATATCTCTACTTAAATTTGATACAACTCGGGTCCAATTATCATATTCTTTTTTTGGGGTTACCCAAGATTGAATATTTATATATAGTGATTTTAAATTTTTAGAATCTACTGTCCCATATGTTGATTTGATTGGATTATATAGATTTAATTTTACGCTTTTACCTTTTTTCATTAACTTTTACATTGACAATCTTTTATTTTTTATATATAAAATAACACATTTTATATTGATTGTCAAAAATTTTTTAAAAAAAATAGATATTTGTATTATATGTTAATAGTAAAAATTAAAAATAACGAGAGCATTGAAAGAGCTTTGAAAACTTTAAAGTCTAAAGTTATCAAGACTAAGCAAAATCAAATACTTTTTGAAAGAAAACAGTTTGTTAAGAAATCACTGACAAAAAGAGTAAAGAAATTAAAGGCAATCTATAAACAAAAATTAAATAACGATTAAAGACTTTCCTCTAAATTTTTTATTTTTAAAAAATTCATTTGGTCAAACTTCTCGTTTTTAATTCTATCAATTGTTTCTGATAACTTTGTTTTCATTTCAAACTCCTCTTCTTTTTCTAAAATTGTTTGAAGCTTAGTGACTGCGCTCTCACGAATAGTTTCAAATTTAATTTCAAGTGAGGCTGTGTCTTCAGAAATGATTAAGAAAAATTCCTTTTTAGAATTCTCATCAAGAGTGTCAATGTAATTTTGTAATGTTTGGTTAGCAATCTTAACCATAGATTTTAATGGAATGTTAATAGACTCCTTTAAAGTACCATTAGTTGACGATAAAATTTTAATAATATTTTTTTTAGATTGAATTCTTTCGTGAATATTTAATTTATTTAGATAAACTATAGAATCAATATCTGAATAATTATTTTGAACATTTTTGGATAATGTTGTTGGCAATTTAATACTAGGTAATAATTTTTGAATTAAATTAATACCTTCTTCTAAAAAATCTTTAGCGTCTGATTCGGATAAATTTTGGGGTTTACTTAACTGGTCATACAAAGAATATATCTTTGACATATCTTTATTACTCAAAACATTGTGTTTGAATTCTTTAAGTGACTTTTTGAAATCTTTTTCATTTTGATAAGATTCAATTAATCTGTTTTCAATTATGGATTTGATTTGTCCGAACGTCATTTCTAAAGGTATTTTGAATATAAATATTACGAGTTTAGTAACTTATCCAATTCTTTTGAAATTTCTCCTAAAGATTCTTGCCCTTGACCTAAATCTAAGAAAGTTGACCCCCTGAAAATACTGTTTTCCAATAGTATATTCATGTTAGCCGTTTTGGACTCTGGCGTTATTTCCGCCTCAGGACCTGTAGGTAATTCAGGTGCTGTTGTTTCCTCAGAACCTGCAGCAGTTTCAAAACTAGATTCACCACCGCTTAATGATGGAGTCCCACCAATTTCAGGTTCAGTACCCGCAGCAGGAGTTGCTGGAGTCGCACCATTTGCACCATTACCATATAATTTATCAATATTGTCAAATAACCCTGTTTTAGTAATAACTGTTGGAGTCGCTTTAAGTTCTTCTCCAACCGCTCTTTCAATTCTTTGTTGTTGTAAATCAAGTCTGATTTCTTCATCAGAGAATCCAAAAATATGTTTCTTAGCCCATGTTGAAGAAGTTGGTTGTATACCATTTCCTGGGTCAGATACTAAATCTTTATATAATAATACTTTTTCTTTCCATACATCAATTTTTAATAAATCGGCTTGTGTGGATGGATTTGTAAGTCCTAATGTAAAGTTTTGTAATTCATCTTCAAATCCAAGTAAAAATAAGTGAACGATTGCAATCTTATTCAATTCTGCAATCATACTTTTTTGAATTCTGTTAATAGTACGAGCAAAACGAATATCTTGTAATGATAAGTTTTTACCATCACCAACAACTTCTTCAAAACCTAAGAATGCTTTAGGTACACGAAGTGCTGTTAATAATTTCTTTTGGATATATTCAATATCGGCAATCTCAGAAAGGTTAGTAGCACCAGGTAATGTTGTAATTGGGTCTGGAGCTGCTGGGTCTCTAACAGGTATAAAATAATCTTGGTCAACAGCCATTTGATTGAATCTCATATCTACGTTACCTGTTTTATTATCGACAACTTGTTCTCTTTTAAATTTGTTGGCAACACGGTTTACATACGCCTCAACATCATCATCGTTCATATTACCCACAAATACTTTAAACATTCTTCTTTCAGGAGCTCTTGATGTACGATAAATTAACATTGCATCTTCAGATAACAATAATTGTTTCCAAATTCTTCTTGCTTTTTCTAACATAGAAGTACCATAAGGAAGTTTTCTGTCGTCACCTAATAATCTAAAGTGAGCAATCTCCCACGATTGGAATTCCATATTTTTGTTTTTCCAAGTAAAGTGTAGAGATTTTTTATCTTTATCAGGTTCTTGGGTAATGTCTACTGTAATTTTTTGGGCAACACCAACTTCATGACGTTCAATTTCAATTGTTGGTAACTGTTGTACACCGACAACACCTTTTTCAGGGTCTAATTTTAAATAAACAAAATTGTCACCATACTTACAAGTGTTTCTTGTCCACATTGGTAAGTTAGTGTTAATATCTAAATTATTATTAAATAAATCAGCTAATACCGATTTAATTCTTTTTGACTCAGAATAAATTTGAAGAATGAATCCATCTTCATTTGTTGTTGTGGATTCTTCAGAATAGATATCTAACGCTGCGGAAATCTCAGGAGTATACTCCATAGATTCATAATCATATTGCGAAGACAATCTTGATGGTTCATAATAAATTGCTTGGGAGTATAAGTTATTTTCAACCTTAGACCATTGATTAGACAAATAAAACGATTGTTGAGCTTGTAGTTTTTCTTTCTCATATTCATCACGATTTGTTGTACGCAAAAGTTCTTTCTTATCAAACTTAAAAGTTGGATAATCTTGCTTTAATAAAGAATTTGGGCCAAACGTTTTAGAAAGTCTTTGCCATACCGTTAAATTATTATCATTCATAATACAATTTTACTTAAAACCTTGAAATTATAAATAGTTACCTAGCACCAAATAACCACCCATATTTTTGGTAATCCTCTTTTGAGCTACTTCTATTATGTCCCATACTATCTCTACCCATTTGAGGTATCATTGGATTAAAAAACTCAGAAGCGTTTTTATTTTCGTTTACCGCTGTTGACCATGAATTAAGCATAGCCTTGGTATGATTAGTTACTTTTTCTAATGACTGGAATGATTTTTCTGCAACATATATTGCCATAGATAATCCCATAATACAGTCATCATGGTGTCCTTTTTGATGGTCAGGTCTACCATGGATATAAATAAAAGTATTCATTTCATTGTATGTTCTATTTGAATAGATTCTAAATCCATGTCTACAAGCTTCCTCAAGAGATGATATAATTTGAACTCTTTTTGCATTAAAATTAATTCCAGGAATTTTATCATTAATTTTTGGGTCGTATTTCCATTTATTAGTGGTATCAACACCATCAATATAAAAACCACCTTGATAAGACAATTCTTGTAATTTTCTAGCAGTTGCAACACCCATACCACCAGTTAAATCAACTACACAATAGGCATTATACATAGTACCCCATTTGTAGGCAATCTCTGCCAAAACATCTGGTGGTACTTTTCCCACATATTCCAGTACTTGTTCTCTTTCGTCAAAATCAATAATTTGGATAGACGAAAAATCTTCAGAGTCTCCTCTTGAAACGTCAACTCCCATTACGTACTTATGACCATTAACAGGCTCTTTAAATATCCATAATCCACTACCCATCAATTTAGCTTGAGGTTCTCTAAGTTGATTTTTGGCAATGTTTTGCATTAATTCAGAATCAAATACGTTATCACCTGAACCCAAGAAATTACACTCTAGTTCTTGTGCGACTTTACGTCTATCGTATTTCAATTTTTTAACCATACCTTCAAACCAAGCAGAACATGGTTTGTACCCATCCTCAATGTACTTCGTTACTATAGAGTGGTCTCTGTCATATGGATTGTCCATAGATAAATCTATTACAATATCTTTAGGATAATCTTCTCTATATCGTAGATAGTGAACCAAATCATTGGTTTTAACCATATACAAATCTTTTGTATAACGAGGGTCACGATGCCAATACATTTCAGAGATTTTGAAATCATTCATTCCTCTTAACGCTTGGTCGTAAATTTCATAATAGATTGCATCATAACCGTTTGGCGTGGATACAACAATTACCTTACCACCAGTAGATAGTGAGGCCATACAGGCAGACCAAAAATCACTATCAGCTTCAATAAAAGCCGCCTCGTCAAATATAAGAATAGTTGGGGTATATCCACGAAGTGCATCCTTTGAGGTTGCAACCGCTTTTACTTCACAGTTATTATTTAATTTAAAGTGTCTTTGTGAGTTTTTTTCTTGAGAGAATCCAATACCCACCCATGATGGCCATTGTTCTACAAACCCTCTAACTTTATTCGCCATCTCCATTGACGTATCAAGTTTGTTGGCGATTATTAGAATTTTTTCAGGTTTGGTTTTTTTAGCAAAGGCTAATTTTTTGGACGCCCAAGCGGCAGTTACTGTTGAAACCCCTGCCTGTCTGTATTTTAAGGCAATGTTTTCATTGTAATTGTCGTAATCTTCTATTAAAGATACTTGGTCTGGAAAAAGGTCCAAAGGGACATACTTCGATACCGTGTTATCGTATGTCTGTAAGTAAGTACGAAGTGCGTAAGGTGTATTCCTCATGCACTTCGTAACTTCAATTATTAGTTGTTCTTTATTCACTAATTAAGTTATTTAGGTCTTGATATACCTAAACTACCTAAGAAATCATCTAAATCGTCATCGTCATCTCCAAAGTCATTAGAATCTGAAGAATTGGAAGAATCACTATCTTCTTTATAATTTTCAAATTCATTTCTCATTTGAATAGCTTCTCTCATGATTTCTTCAAATCTTGAAGTTGCTTTCTTAATTTTTGACTCATCCTCAGAGATAGCATTTCCAATAATATTCAAGAATTCTTGGGCAGGTACTTGGTATAGCAAAATTTGAAACCAGTTTATTAAACCTTTATTTGAATTTTCAAACATTTGGTCAGGTAAAGCATGTCTTAATTTTTCGGAGATTTCAGGCCCGATTCTTAATTGCATTGGTTCGTTAGGTAATATATCAACAGCGCCTTTTACTCTATCACGCATTGTATCTGACGAAGGTAAACCGTGTCTTCCTTTTGATTCCTCAATACCTTTAATAATCTCATGACAAAGAATTGGAAAAATCATACCTTGAGCTTTAATCACCGTGTCACTATCATCTTCTTCAAAACTATCGTCACCATCATCTTCATCCTCGTCATCAGGGTCTAATTCTACTTTACCAGCAACACCATTACCTGTTTGACTCATCATTTCAATCATTTGTTCCATGGTAAAATACATGAAATCATTGATTGTCATAATCCCTAAGTAAGCGGAATATAATCTTGGGTCAATTTCGTTTAATTTTTCTTTAATATTGGGTTTTTGGAAAACATAATGTCCTTTTTTTGCTGCTCCTTGTATAATTGCATTAATAATATTTCTTTTATGTTTTTCCAGTTCAAATTCTTCCTCATCAGTTAAATCATCAACATCGAATGATGGAATTTCTAATTTAGGTTTGTCATCTTCATCTTTTTCTTTCTTTGGTTTCATTTGAAAATTTGAAGTATCAACTCTTGTACCTAGTTCAGCAATAATTTTTACCCACCCTTCAGGAATTTCAGTTTCTTCCATTGAAGCTTGTTTTGCAAGTTCCTCTAACTCTTCTTTATGTCTAGATTCAATTTGCATAATCATAGGCAATTTGGCCATCATTTCCTCATAAACCATTCTTTGAACTTGTTGAGAACTGAGATTTTCAATACCTGTTACTTGTCTTAATTTATCCGCCACTTTTTGGAATCTTTGACTTACCAATCTTTGTACATCAGCAGGACCTTTTTTCATAGCAGGGTTTGAACCATACAAACTTTCAGGACTAGCTAATTTTTTTTCTAACCTTGGGTCCATTCTTTCAGGTGTGTTACCGTAATTTAATTGTTCTTTAACATTCTTAGCCATAATTATTTTTTTAAAATGTTCATAATAGTATCAATCACCTTATCCTTTGCAACCTCAGGAGATATTTTTTTTGCCTTAGGACTTGGTTTTTCGCCAGGGTGAGGGTTTTTCATTGGGTGAGCAGGTTTTGGTCTAACATCAGGTTTTGTTCTTGTTGGAGCAATTGTTGGTGCTTTCTCAGGTTGAGCTTCATCCACATTAGTTTTTGCCTTTGGACTTGGTTTTTCACCAGGGTGAGGGTTTTTCATTGGATGTTTAGGCTTTGTTGTAGGTTTAACATCAGGTTTGGTTCTTACAGGTGCTGTTTTAGTTCCACCATCTCCTTCAGAAAGATATTTTAATAATTCACCTTTAGTCATTTTAGCGGGTAAGTGTTTTTCCACAAGTTTTGTTATTTTATTTTCTAAGAACAAAGATAATGGATTTTTTCCTTCTTCCAACTGTTTTTTTACAGATTGTACACATCTTTCAAATTTTCTTGTTTTTTTAGGTCCAACCTGTGCATGGCAAATAGCCCATGGATTAGGTTGACCTGGCTTAAGGTCTGCCTCACTTTCAAACATACCCATACCATCATCCTCATTCCCAAATCCATCATCAGACGATGGTCCAACTTGTTTTGGGTCTTGAGTTTCGGTTTCTTTGTTTGGGTCAACAGTAACTTCTTCCTCTTCTTCAAGTTCTTTTTCATATACTTGAAAAGGTTTTTTCTCACTTTTTAATTTAGATATTGTTGTAGTATCTGTTTTAGATACGTTAATTTGTTCATTAACTAACTTTTTGTGAAGAATATTGATTTGTGATTCAGTTAATTTTGAAACAGTTTTTGAAGATAAACCGTTTTCTATAAGTTCAAGTGTTTTTTTGTTAATTTTCATATACTACTTTCTGTTCAAATTCTAAAATTAAATCTCTTTCATAGAGTTTGTCTTTTATTTCTTTTTCGGTATTACCATATCTAAATACCAATCTTTTTTGGTTGTTTTGTTCATCTTCCTCCCACGCTAATGCAACCACATCGTCAATTGCATCTACCATAGAAAAAAAATCGGAGTTCTGAATCAATTCCAATTTTATATTAGTATTTCTCAGAACTCCAACTTTTTTAATGTATTGTAGTTCAGGTGGTGTCGGATAACTATTTGATGGTTTGTTATCCCATCCATCACCCCACACATCTTCTAAACTATCAGAAAATATAAACTCGTAAAGATTGTCTCCCTTATAATTAGGGCCTAAACCATTTACGTAAGTTAAATAACTCATAATATATTACCCTCTGGTGAAATCTTAACTTGTTCACCTTTGTTTTCAAATACTAAATTTTTCTTATTTGTAATACCTACAAATTTAGAGTTAGAGTTTTCTTGTAAAAATTTCTTAGCTGCCATCTCTTGTTCAAATGTTTCAGTCATTGTTACAACTCTTTCCATAACTTTTTTAACTTGTAAGTTTTTTTGATTTTTCTTTTCTTTGTTTTCTAAAATTTCTTTTTTAGAACTTTCAAAGTATTTTGAGATTACTTTGTCAACTTTAGATTCTCCAAAAATACTATCTAAGATAGCTCCGTTATCAGATTTTCTACGTGTTCTAACTTTAAATGGTGAACCATGTTTCTCTTTGTATGAGTTGAACATATTACTACCATGGTCTCCTTTAGCAAACCATTGGTGTTTTCCTTTGTATTTTTGGTCAAACGATGGAAAGTCTTCAAACTCTTCTTCATCATAATCAAAATCAAAATCACCTTTGTGGTGTTGACCAATATCATCTACCCAATTATCGTCACCAAATGAACCATACATTTTTCCTGGACGAGTTGGAACATGCCAATCAGAACCTTTTCCAAAATGACCTTCTTTTTCATATTCATCATCATCTTCACCCATTTCACCTTCTACAGGTAAGTCCATATTAGCTTGAATATCTTCAACTTCACTATCATCAGTCAAGTCTTCTCCACCCATGTCATCACCACCTAAATCAACGCTATCTTCGTCAAATTTGTTAACAATATCTTCTTTATCTTCTTCAGATAATTCTTTCAAGTTTAATGAAGATAATACCATGTTGATAACATACTTAATATCTTCAGAAGTCATTCCTTCGTTGTTATCCAGAACTCTAATTTTTTGTGTTAGTTTTCCAGTTAATTTTTGAATAGTCTTGAATGTAACTTGCTCATCATCCTCCTTATCAGTTGCGTCAACATCAATGTCTACATCAACGTCATCTACTTCAGGAGCCAATTCATCACCTAAACCCATATCATCTCCCATTGGTGATGCTGGCAATTCAGGTGAAGGTACTGCTGGAGGTGCCACAGGTATCTCAGCAGCTGGTGCTGGAGCCTCAATAGCAGGCTTTGGAGTTTTTAATGTAAATTTTTTTTGTTCACCATATAATGAAACACCTTCGTCATTTTCATTAATCCTATTTAATTCTTTAGCAACTAAGTTTAATCTTTTTAATGCTTGAGAATATGAAGAATAGTATTTTCTATTTTTCATAGGTTCAATGTAATCTGTATCAGATTCAGAAATAGTTTTTTTGATGATATATCCTTGTCTTTCTTTAACAATTTGATAGTTGTTACCATCGGCCAAAGAAACTGAAAACTCAGACTTTGAAGTTTCATTAATAGGTTGTGGAAGAACTTCGTTGAAACGAGCAATTTCCATGATTCTATTTATCTTATCTTGGCCTTGTAATTTTTCACTTCCGATTGGTTTTAAATTTGCCATATCTTATATTATTTATTTTTAATTGTTTAGTCCTTGAAATCCTCCTAATGATATTGCGTTTAATTGTATAATTACTTTATCACCATCTTCACTTGTCATTACTTGATAAGGTACAGTTGCTCCTGAAGGAACCATATAAGTACCACCACTAACGTTACCTAACATTCCTATAGTATATTGATATTGTTGGTTAACATATTTAACAAATCCGATAGTTACACTAGGCGTTGGAGTTTTAGTTGGAGTTGTATTTGGTGTGCCTGTTTGAGTATTGGTGGGGGTATTAGTTGCCGTTTTTGTTACAGTAGGGGTATTGGTTGCCGTTTTTGTTGGTGTTATAGTATTTGTTGGTGTAACCGAAGGTGTTGTTGTATTTGTTGGTGTAACCGAAGGTGTTGATGTATTTGTTGGCGTAACCGTAGGTGTTGTTGTATTTGTTGGTGTAACCGTAGGTGTTGATGTATTTGTTGGCGTAACTGAAGATGTATTAGTTGCAGTATTTGTTGGTGTTGACGTTTTGGTTGGCGTTGGTGTTGACGTTTTGGTTGCAGTATTTGTTGGTGTTGATGTATTAGTTGATGTTGGAGTAATAGTATTGGTTGCAGTGTTAGTTGGCGTTGATGTGTTTGTAGTAGTATTTGTTGGAGTATTAGTTGGCGTTGATGTATTTGTTGGAGTAACACTTGAAGTTACTGATGGTGTTGGTGTTGGTAATGGACACGAGCCTATTGAAATATAGTAACCGTTTCCTTGAATTACAAACACTTCTTTTGCACATACAATCGTTGTACTATATGGTTGAACTGGTATATTAAATGTAAAACCATTACAATCTTTACCAACAAATGATGTACCATCAGTTCCACCATATAATTCATATGTTTTACAAACATTAGGGGTATTACTTGGAGTAACAGATATAGTTGGTGTATTACTTGGTGTAGAAGTTTTGGTTGGAGTATTAGTTGTTGTTGTAGTATTAGTTGGTGTAGGTGTTGCTGTTTTGGTTGCAGTATTAGTTGGTGTAGGTGTTGCTGTTTTGGTTGCAGTATTAGTTGGTGTTAATGTTTGTGTTGCAGTATTAGTTGGCGTTAATGTTTGTGTTGGAGTTTTTGTTGCAGTATTGGTTGGCGTTAATGTCTGTGTTGTTGTCACACTAGGTGTTGGAGTTTTAGTTGGAGTTGTTGTTACTGTTGCTGTAGGAGTTGGTGTTGGATTAGCGGATAAACAAGTTGCGCAATCATTATAATCAACTGACATAGTTGACACTTTATCAATTGCCGTTGCAGGTTCTACATTATCAATAATATCGTAACATCCCTGAGTTGTTCCGCCAGTAAATGTTAAATAATAGTTTCCATTAACCGCAGGTAATGATGAACTATCAAAATCAACTAATATTGATGCCCCTCCAGCACAAGGACCTATAAGATATGTAACTAATGCCATTTAATTTTTTCTTTATAAATATATGATTAATAGG
>Ga0209499_1000897_pt1 | contig 21692 bp, 29 predicted proteins | sample C_130208_EF_Meta_FD_187306 | JGI IMG/M metagenome (GOLD analysis project Ga0209499, IMG submission 187306) | Freshwater microbial communities from Lake Croche, Canada to study carbon cycling - C_130208_EF_MetaG (SPAdes) (version 2) | ecosystem: Environmental > Aquatic > Freshwater > Lake... | reverse complement strand
CAGATGAGCGATGATCACTTTGTTGTGAGTGCCCGTGCAAATGGCCTCGGCGTGATCGCGCACGGCGGCCTCGTTGATCATGTACCCATGTCCGGCGAGGCAATCGCCAAATGGATACCACCCGTGCTGGAAGTCGTAATCTATCACCTTGCATTTTAGCTCTTTAGCTCTGTCTTGAATTTGTTGGTAAACTCGTGCTGCCAACGCAGAGACAATAGCTTTTGGGCTGGACATTAGGTTAACTAACCGCGCCTCGTGGTTGCCAAGAAGATAAACTTGAGGCTGCAATTGAGACAGAAACGTAAGTCCGTCATAAAGATCACTTTCTGGATCACAAGCCTCTTCTGCACCAGAAGCTCCCGATCTAAGTGCCGCAAGATCAATCGCATCCCCCAAGTGAATAGTCAAAGCTGGCTGAAATCGCGTCTTAAACGCCAACACTTGACGTAGCAACGCTTGATCCGCAAGGTGCCCGTGAGAACATCCAACTGCCATCCATTTGCGCCACTTGCGGGTGATGTTAGCCATGTGTTACGACTAGCTGAAGGGCATCACAGCGGTTTAACCAGCCCTTAAAAAACATGCATTGATTTGCGTTGCGATCCACAATTCGGCGGTAGTACTCACGGCGTAAATCGATAATGTTCAACGCAATGGCTTTGGCGTCGTTATCTTCTAATGCATGTTGAATGTCCTTTAGTGTCTGCGGGCCAAAGCCGCCGTCAACTTTCGAGCCCACCGCTTTTTGCAGCAGCCTGGTTGCCCCGCCCACGCCAATGTTTACGCATCCGTCAAAATGAACTAAGTCGAGTGGTGCAGGGAGTTGCCCGCATTTGCCAGACTGCCAGTATTTGCGTTCGTAAATTGAGCGCACTTCCTCAGCGGTGATGAGCCGGATCGATTGAGTTGGCAACCCACGCTCAATGCGGTCGGCATCGTACTCGGTGTGAGTGATCCCAAAATTAGTTGCGCCACCGCTATCTGCGGCATCGTTAGAATAGCCGCCCTCCTGCGACAAAACAAATTTAAGTGCGATGCTATTCATCATCGTCCTCCTCGTCCTCCTCGTCTGGTCCAGCCATCATTTCGAGCCAGTTTTCCATTTGTTTCTGCCGAGCTAAGACGTTGCCATATCCGACGTTAAAAACGTCCGTGTGATCTGAGGTTTCTGTCTGCGCAAAAATTTGCACAACCTCAAAATGCTCGCTAAGCGCCTGAGCAACTCGGCCAAGAAAATCCTCTTCAGTTTCGCCGGGTAGTGGAGCAATCATTTGGCTTGCAGTGCTTTGTAAAACTTGTAAGCCGTGTAGCTTATGGCCAAGGCCAGCGAGCAAATCCGCAAGCCAGTTTCAAACTCGCTTACGGAAATTGCGACTGCCACGCTATTTACATAGCCAACGGACAAGATGTCGTCAATGTGTCGGCTCATCGGTTTTGTAAATTTTTGATGGCAGAAACTGCGTCAATTAACTGCAACTCAAGTGCCTGATAACGAGACGCCGAATGCCACGTCTCAGCGCCCGCCGCTTGGTATGTCTGTCCCTGTTGCAGATGGAGCACTCCCGACGGCGGGTAAAGCGATCCCTGCGGCACGCGCGAAACGCTGGCGCAACCTATCAGCAAGAGCGTCGTTGCCAACGCTCCGAGCTTCCAATATGGCGTTTTCAGTTTCATCGCAGTAGCGTTCGATTTCTTGCGTAAGCTCCCAGTGCGCAGCGATTACGCGCAACTGCAACCAACTACTGAGCGACTGGAGGAGTAGGAGGAGCATTGTTTTCCCCGAGGAAGATTGCCAGTGCGCCAGCGAGCGCCGCCACCGCGTGAACAATAGCTTGATACTTAGCGTCAGGAATCTGAACGCCAGCAAGTCCGAAAAGCGCGGAAAGTCCGGCGTAAGTCGATGGTTCTTGTAAGCGTGCGAGTAGTGTTTTCATAAAATCAAACCGTAATGAGTGCCGTTTTTTTCCAAGTGTTGTTGGCCGTGCAGATGTACATAAAGCTCGCATCAAACGCCATTTGCCCCGGGCGACCAACAGCCGTTGCCGTTGCGGGCACTGCGCCTGTGCCTCCAGCCGCGCCGTTGATAAACGTTCCAATAATGCAACGAATCTGCCCAGTAATCGTCGTGGAACTAACAGTTTGCGACGCTGATACCGTGTAGGTTCCTGCGCCTCCCGTACCCGTGCCTAGCGCGGTGATAGTCGTGCCTGCGGTTACGCCCGCTCCGCTGATGAGCATCCCGGCTTGAATAACGCCCGTTGGCGTGCCAGTAACGGTCAAAACTGTTGTGGCAATGGAGCCCGTAAAAGTTGCGCCCGTTGTGACGTACTCGTTGGTTCCATCCCATTCCACGCTATGTGCTACTGGAGTCGTCTGGACTACCCCAGCTTGAAATTTTATTGGGGCAGTATTAAGCGTGCCTGCTGCAAATGTTTGCGTGGAACTTCCAGTAAAAGTATTATTTCCTAAAATTGCATTTGAAGCCCTCTGTGCAATAAGGGCACTTAACCAAGCTGTTCCTCCAGAAGCATTTGCAGTTACAGACGGAAGAGATTCCGAACTTATGCTTGGATAAATTGAATATACAATTCCTTGTCCACTAGTCGCACTGCTGCATTTTGTAATTTGAAAATAATATGAGGGAACTGGCAATGTGCCTCTAAACCAAGCTGGTCGCGTATAAACTGGTGCAATTCCAGTTCCGCTTGCCATAGTTACATTGCTTTGTGCTGTTGTTATTGATGCGGATATATTGACTGTTCCGCTAGTTCCATTGAATGTTCCAAATGCTGTAATGGTAATTGTATTTGTAGACGCTGGAATAACAATTGCCTGTCCAACTGCAACTGTTCCAGATGTTACAGAAACAATATTCAAAGAAGTGCTACCTGCTGCAAGTGTTCCAACGAATACAGCTTGATACCCAGTTGTTGCGACAACCCATGGCCCAATATTCATGGTATTAGTTGCGCCACTGCAAAGAATATTGTCCCCAGCAGTTAGTATCGAATGCGAAACAAATGATGGAACTGCCGTGGTTGCTGTATAAACATAACCTGAAGTTGTGCCAGTTCCAAGATTTACATTTGAAACCACTGGTCGAATTTGAGCAGGAAACCCAAGATTGTTTACCGCATCATCGCCGTTAGTTCCTCCTGTTCCACCATACCCAATTCCCAGCACTCCGGCTGAAACATCATTCAAGCTCATTGGTTGCAAACTCACATTTGCGCCATCGGAGCGGAAATGATAGCCGCTAGTACCCGTGAGCGACGTTGCGGATATGGCGTTTAATGCGCCCTGTTGCGATGTTGCCCCGGTGCCTCCCTGAGCTAACGTCACAGCCTGAGCCGTAGACAACGCGCCGAGCGACGCCGCTGTGATTGCCGCAACCTGTGCGGTGCTTGCTGCCCCTGCAATTTTGCTCAACGCAATACCAGCCGCCGCGTCAACGTCGGCATCCACAAGCAGGCTTGCAGGCGACTGCAAAACCCCGCTGGAGTTTTTCCAGAGGCCCGTGCCACCGACGAGCGGCAGCGAAGTATGAACGTGCGAAGGTGTTCCGTCGCCAAATTGAAGCGTTGCTGTGTGGTTGTTTGCGGATGCCTTTACCTCAATCGCAATGTAAATCCGATCTGTCAGCGCAATCGTTGTTTGCGAGATCAAAACCGAAAGCGAAAATTGCGCCGAGACGTTGTTAATAATCTGCTCGCCAGAGGTGCCGATCAACGTCGGAGCATCTGCGCCATTGTACACGTAAACCTTAGCGCGGATTACTGTTGGCGAGTTCGTGTTAGCCGTGCCTAAAGCCCACAGGTTAAAATCCCACAGGCCGGCCGGAATCTGCGTCACGTCTGGATCAATGGGAGTTGACTCGCTGACGTACCCACCCAGAAGCGTCCATGTTCCGCTTGTGAGAGTGCCACTTGTGAGGCTGGTAGCCGACGCCGAGCCAGTGCGCCCCAGTTGCTTGGGCGTCCCGGGCAAATTAGTCGTTGGTGCATCTGCGGCTATGTCCTGCCTCAAATAATACGTTAATCCGTTAGCGCCACCGCCGCCGCCCGTGGACGCCGTTGCTGGTGCCCATTGCGTACCATTCCATGCGAGTACCTGCCCGCTTGCTGGCGCTGTCGCTGCGACAGCCGAGCCTTGGAGTGCCACGACTTGCGCTGAAACTGCGCCAGCCGCGAGCGTTATGTCGCCGCCGAGTGCAGGCGTCTGCGAGGTCGTCAAATGCCCGCCCGTAAGTGTTGCAAAGCCGGATTGTGCGCTTGTGGGAATGGCGCCGATGCTCGCCGGAGTAATTGCCGCCACCTGCGCAGTTGTTGCTAGTGACGCCAGCTGACTCGTTGGGATCGCGCCAACATCGCCCGCCGATGGCATGGCGTGAACGTGGTCAGCGCGGGAGTAACTCTGCGCCGTACCAGCCGCTGCGGTGCCGAGTGCCTGCGGTGCGTTGGTTGCGCCAGCGTTGAGCATTGCGCCTGTGGGTTTTGTAAGGGACATAATTAAACTGTTGGAACTGCTGTGGCTTCAAAGTTTAGCAACAACTGTGTACCGCTTACTGCAGTCGGTAAGGTTGTTGGGACCGAGAAGTTGCTGGTGTATATTGCTGATCCGTTAACAATACGAAGACCCTGAATACCGCCTTGATAACTATATGTGTCGTTATCGTAACTTTTACCTATATAAAGAGTGCTTACATTGTTAATAGATCTGCTATCTGACCAAGGAGCACCAGTAGCAACACCGTTGATGTACAGAACAGAGTATCCTGATTGTCTTACCACCGCCACATGATTCCAAGCACCAAGTGAAACACTTCCAGATGGGCCTAGATTGCCAGAATTATTGTTGGTGACATATTGTATACCTGATGGAGTCATTCCCACATAGAAGGAATTATTTATATAGATATTTACCCTGTTATCTAAGATTACAAGACTACCATAAATTGAAGGTTTGACAAAAAACTCTACAGTGAAATCATCTGTACCAAAATTAGCGACAGTGCTATCAGCTATTGTTAGGCAGTCTGCTCCGCCAGTGAATGACGCAACCTTAACTCCACCACCCTCATCACTCTGAGTTACAGAGCCATTGAGTGTTACTGTGTGATGAAAATCAGATGTATCAGAATACCAAGGATTTATTTCCTGTTTACTAACTACTCCGCTTCCGTTTGTGGTGATATTATAATCGCCCTCGGTAAATGACACATTAGCCGCAACCGCATCAGTGAAATTGGCAAGCCATAAATAGCTTCCGTTTGCTAACGTCTGATCGTCCGACCAATAAATATTATGCGCAAACATGTGCCCCCACGGAGTCCATGCGCTATTGCGCCATGCAAGTATCTGCCCCGTAACTGGTGCCGTAGCCGCCACCGCTCGCAACTGCAACGATACCGCGTCCGCTGGCTGAGGTGCCCACCACGTTGGCGAGTTTGCTGGATCGTTGCCCGTGTTTGCGTTTTGGATGCAAATCCAAGTCTCGCGCTGAGATGTGGCTACCAAATCTCCCTCGGTGTATGTCGCGCCAGCCGCCCACGCACGCCCGCCGATGTCAGTGCCGCCACCGCCGCCGCCCTCGCCCTTCAAGATCGCCCGCACGCTGACAGCCGCGCCCGCTGGCGGCGCTTCGCTGAACGTCAACGTGGTGCCCGCCACTGTCCACCCGCTAGGCTGGTCAATACCACCAACGCTGACGAGGTACCCGCCTGCGTCCGTGCCTGTGCCGCCCGTGATTGCGAACGCAACCGTCGAGCCGTCGCCCGTGCCAAGGTTCAACGTCGTCCCAGCCGCAACGGGCATGCCGATTTGCACCACGCCGGGGTCAGCGCCTAGGTAGACGTTGCCCGTAGTGGTGTTTACGGCTAACTCGCCCAATGTGAGCGAGGTAGGATAACCCGCGCCCGTTACCGCATTGCGCTTGGGAACGACTGGAACGATTGCGTTGGACATGATTAATAAGTGCCGCCGGTGATCGTATCGATTGCGAGAATGCCAGAACCGTCGATTGCCAAGCCAGCGCCGACCTTAATGCCGCCGAGTTGCGACGTAGTGGCCGCTGGCAGTGTGTAAGTGCCTTGTATGGCGCTCAATACGCCTGCGCCGTCAATTGCGAGGTTAGCCCCAACGCTAATTGCTCCCAACTGCGCAGTCGTTGCAACTGGCAACTGCGAGCTAGTCAACGCACCTGCGCCATTGAGCGTTGCGACGCCGTTAAGTGCGCCTAGTTGCGCGGTCGAGATTGCGCCAATGTTGGCGGGCGTCAGCGTCACGTTGCCGTTTACTGGACCCACGCTGTTGACGCTGATAACCTCGGACGTAGCGCCGTTAATTTTGTCCCATGTCGTGCCGTTAAACGCGAGGATGTCGCCAGCAATAAACGAGGTTTTGCCGTCGATGGCAGTGCCCACAGTCGCCGTGTTAGCTGCAACATAGTAATCCCCAAGTCCTGCCGTGCCTGCGCCAACAACACCGCCGGATGCGATTACAGGCGCGGTGTTAACCGTCCAGGCGCCCTTGAAGTGCAACTGCCCAACAACGGACGGAGGCAACTGCGCGAGAGCAATGTAGCCCGAGCCATCAAGCTGCGGGATGCCACCAGCAACAGCGGACTGCGTTAGCCCGGGAATCTGCGACGTGGCCAACGTTCCAATCTGCGCCGAACTAATCAGCCCAGCGCCAGTAAGCTGAGGAACGCCATTAGCGGTCGCTGCCGTTGTAAGCTGCGACGTCTGGACGCTGCCAGCAGTTACGTCTACGGGTGTTGCTGCGTTGCCTTGAACAAATACCCGCCCCGTAGCGGTGTTTACAGCGATTTCACCCAACGTCATGCCCGTTAAGGCAGTTGGTGCTAAGGTTGATAGTGCGGTCGCGTTGATGCGCGGGACGATTGGGACGATTTGATTGCTCATGAGTAATTAGTAAGTGCCTGCGGTTGTAGTCATAGGCACCCATTGAGTGCCGTTGTAAGTGAGAGTCTGGTGATTTGTCGGCGCAACGTCCGCAATTGGAACGCCCTGCAATGAGGTTGCGTCAGTGCCCGTGCCGCCCGAGCCAGGTAGCCCAGGAATGCCTGTTAGAATTTCAATGGCAACAATGCCACATTCGGTGTTGCAGCTCATTTGGTTATAGTTATGCGGCCCACGAGCAACGCAAGCCTGAGTCCGTCTTCAATCCGAGTAGCCCACAGCCTAAGCGTTGCGGTCTGCGCGGTTAGCGTGCCGGTGATTGTGTGGCTGATAAATATCCGAGCGGTGACGTCATCGCAGATTTGAATTTGCGGAGTCGCCACAGATGAGCCATTAGCAGCCGTCAACGTTGCTTCAAAATCGTATGGTGCCAGCGGTAGATGACCGCCCGAGTCGTCCTGTAAACGGAAGCCCACAAACCAATCCGCGCCTATTGTCAGGCTTTGGGCTGTGCGTGCAGGCGTCATACTATAGGGCCGGATGTAAAGCAGAATCACAGCAACCGCTAACCGCCTGAGCGTGTTGCGGCCATGCCCGTTCCCAGCGGATTTCGTCCGTTGCCGATGGATGCGCCCCGATAGGACACAGCGGAAGCTCGTCAAAAAGGCTACCAGTGGCCTTGCAGCCCTCGCGCTGGGAGCAAGTCTGGCAGACGCGAAATCGCTTGTCAATCAGCCAGCGAGGGAGGGTCATACAGATTCATAAGTTGGCGTAATTTTTATTATGCAAAAATCGTCAGGCCACGGCCAATCAACCGGAAAAGTTGCTGTATTTGTGCCCAAATTTAGGTCATAAAAATCAACAGTAACGTAAGAAAATCCAATTGGAAACTGCTCCTCTCCAGGATAGGTTATAAGCGCAACTTGCAACGGTCTTGTATTGCGACAACATCCCGTTTTGTCTGCTCGAGCATAATTTATAACCGGTTCTAACGATTGAGTGTCTACGCTGCTGTTTGGCCCCGTTGGGACGTTCAAAAATCCAACATAAGATTGACGCGATCCGATCCCAGAATAAGCATCATCAAAATCAGGATAGTGCCACACGCCGTCGCTTAAATATTCCGCGTCGTTAATTTTGGAAAAAAAATTGCATGTGTTTGATGAAATTTCATTTAATGCGCAATGAAAAGTTTTCCATCCTTGAGCAGTGAAATTTTCTATTGTTGAAAACAACCTTGGAATTTTATCATCAGCAAAATCAGGGTCATTAGGAGCCCCCGGATAAAATATTGCTCCAGAACCTAGTCCTGTTTCAATAAAATTCACAACGCTACTTTTTGAATCCAACCTTGCAAAAACAACACCGTTTGATGCGTTGTAATTTTCAGGCAAAATCAAATCAATTGAAGTAATCTCGTTTTCTGTTTTCAAGCAAACAAACCACGGGTATTGGTCTTTTGGTAAATTTGAAAAATAAACATTTGGAACTAAATCATCAAAAAACGCAATAAAATCAAAATTTTTATAATGCGTTAAAATTAACTGATTATTGATTATTTCTACATAATTTTTATATTTATAGCTGTTGTTAATTGCAGAAAAATTTGGTAATAATGGAATTAAAGTTTGATTATCTATAATTTGACTGGCAGCGCTTGGTAACCTTAAAACAAATTGATCAACTATTGCAATTTTTGAACGCAATTGATTGGAGCAATTTAATTCTCGTTCCGTAAATTGATGTAATCCAAGCCCGTTTTTTGAATCAAATTTTGACTTTCCGGTGTTCGTTACTGTTCCATCTTCATAAAAAGGATCGTGATAACTATATTCAACGATAAATTCAAAATCTTTAAGTTGCCGCCTGTTTAAGCAATTTTGCGCACTCATTTTACGGCGGCGTTGGCGCAACAAAGACTAAGTCGCAAACACTAGGTACTGGCGTTGCGCATAAGTTCTGAATTAACTGCGCCTGATTTTCTGGGTCAGTCGTGTCCGTCGAAATGTACGCAATAGGATAATATGCTGTCGTCTCGGTGTTTGCGGGAATAGTTGCGTGCACCTCAAAAAGCACAGTGTCCACGTCCACTTTGTCGGTGACAAACGTCACAACAGTTACCACCCAGCCGTCCGTCCACTCCATTATTAGCGGAGGCAAGTCGCCGGGAAACATACCCGTTGGAATTTTCCCGCCAATAAATCCAAATTGAATTTTGAATTTCCATTGGCTTTGCGACGTATTCGCGGTTGTGACTTTGAATGGGCAGACTGCGGTTGCGCCGCCGCCACCTGTCGCCGACGAAATTGACAAACTCCAACCGCTTGGCGATTGATTGAGCCTGTAACCCACGCCGCTGTTGGGTTTTAGGCGTGCAATTTCGTTGCGTAGTGCTTCGAGTTCCGCCCAGCCTACAGGACGCCCCCGCTGAAATGGTGTTGAAACAATTGGGCCAGCCATACAATTAATCTATCACTCCGTAGAGGAAATTGTCCCACTTACCAGCGGCACTGTCACCAGTTTTGCCCTGTCCGTCTGAGCCCATCCACTCGTAAGTATTGCGCCATTTAGTCCCCTCCTGATTGCCTTTTGCGCCGCTCAAAATAAAATCGCGCCCGCCAACGGTGGTATCTGAAATGCCGGGAATTGCAGACCAACCACCATCAATTTGTCCGACTTTAGATTGATCAGGCGGGCCTTCTTCTAAAGCAGTGTTGCGGAGCGTGATGCGCGGCGCAAGGTAGGACTCAATGCCAGCCCGCCACCGCGGCCAAAATGAAGCCGCAAATACCGTATCTTGCTCAGTTTCCGGCCTCCAATCGGCTGGATCAAATTTGCCGTTGATTCCGTTTTTACGCCACTCGGCCCAGTTGTTTTTTAATTTGTCAGGAAACCCAGCAAACTTTGCGTGCGTCTCGAGCGGCTCCGTGGTCAGCGAGCTATCCACGCTACCTTGGTATTCCGGCGTTGACTGATCGCCGCCTGCAAATTCTTCGACCAGTGTATAAACGCCGTCTGCGTGCGTCAGCCGCCACGAGCGCGCATCCTGCGACGGTGTCATCTCCTCAAACGCCTCTTGCGTTATGGTATGCGTGAGAATCTTTTGAACGTCCATTGAGGACTCTCTGCGGACTACTGTTTGAGACATAATAGGTTAGGCTAAAGCTCCGTAAGGGGTAACTCCCATATCGCGGGTTGTCAGCGCAGTTGCAATTATTTGCAAATGCTGATTTGAGCGTTTTTGCTCGTCGAGTTGCTGGCGAGGGATGTCCATGCCGCCACCGCCGAACACATTACCGCCACCGCCAATTTTGCCAAGCGAGGTTGTAATTGCGCCCGCTTCTGCGCGGGATTTAGCGGGCATAGTCGCAAAATCAATGCCGGTATCTAACGGCTTAGGCTCGTATTTTTTGAGCATTTCGGCTTTTACCTGCGCAACTCGTTCCGCATTGCTTGGTAGCATTGGCCCAATAAAGCCTTCGCCTATTGGTGTCGCAACTTCTGGAGCTGCTGCAACTTGGTTTCTAAATTCAGCCGCACCAATCCCGCCACCAATGCCACCTTGCCCCATAAAAGCTGCGCCCGTTGCGTTTTTTGTCGTTGGTCCGCTCGGTGTAATTTTTGCAACAAGGTCGCTCGCCTTTTTAAGCATTTCCTGCACAGACGCAACGCCATCCTTTAGCATGACCACTGCTTGCGCTATGGCATCGCCAAACGATTGCCCAACCGCCGTGAGATCAATCTTTTGAATTTCTTCAACCGCAACCATTAATTGAGGAATGACGCTTGCGGCCATGCCAACAAAAAACGGAGTAAATGCCACAGCTAGTTTTCCAATCTGCGCTTGAAACATTGCAAACATGGGCGCGTAATCCTGCATCATTTGCGCCGACGGTGAAACGGCTTTTTCGGCCTTCTCAATCGCAGAGCCCGCAATAATTGGAGCGCCTCGCCCAAGCAATGCACGCTTGGCAATCAGTTTATCTGTGGACGATGTTAGCCCTTCAATGCCCGAGGAAACCATTTTGTAAGCTTCATATTGAGTTTTGCCTTTGAAACTGTCTGCGTTGAGCCCAATCATCGCAAACGCCTGCGAAGCCTTACTTGCCGGGTCGCTAAGTTCGCCGAGCGCGGACGCGAGTTTCTGCATTGTGGCGGGAACCGCTTCCGAGGATGCGCCCGCTTTAGTAAATGCTTTTTCCAGAGCCATCAACTCAACTAGGGTGATGCCGGATTGCGTCGCAAGATTTGTCATTTCCTTGGTCTTGCTCATTGCTGACCACATGCCCATTGCCGCTACGCCAACAACCGCAGCCCCAGCGGCCACGCCGCCCATGACTGGCCCAAGCGATGACATTGCAGCGCTTGTGCCGCCGATTGCGCCCATAATATTTCCGCTTGCTAGGCTTTGTCCGACATTTGAAAATGCCCCCTTGATGCCTTCAAAGCGCGTTTGCAAGCCGCTAAAAAGTGACGGTTGAGAAACTTCAGCAGCAGTCTTTTTAACCTTTTGCCCAAGTTTATCCATCTCCGCAATCAGCGGTTGGACGTTGCCTGAAAAGACTGCTTCAAATGCCATAAAATTAGCTCCAGTTTACGTCGTCGCGATTAACTACGCCCGCAGCAATTCCTGCAATAATGCTCGCCCGCATTTTGGTTGCTTGGTTATTCATGGAACTGATAATTGCTCGATTGATTCGCTCTTGAATCGCCGACGAATTAGAATGCAATGCGCGGTTGGTTGCTGCAAATTTAAATTTGCCATTTTGCTCGTAAATGCCTACCTTGCCACCATTTTTGGATGCCCAACGTCCCATCCAATCTGGATATTTAATGCCGAAATAATTACAAGCAGCAACCCAGCCGCCTGCGGTTACCCCAATTTTTAAAAATAACTTTTCAAGAATTGGTTTTCTCTGGTCGGCCCAAATTCGGCGTTTTGGCCCTCCAACAAAATGCTTCTTACCGTCAATGTTGGCATTATACCACCGCACCGCATCATCAACGGATTGCGTTAATAAATAAGGAAATTGCACTTTTGCTTTTGCAATAAATTTGGGATCCAATCGAAGCCTTGGATTGTGCCCAAAAAATGCCTTTCCGACGTTAACCGTGATAGAATTGCGAACCTTGGAATACCCTTTGGCGTAAGACGTTTGATCCATTGGAGGCGTGATTGCAATCACGTCTTTCATGATCATTTTGCCTTGCTCTTTAAGCTTTTCCCCCATTGTCTTTTTGGAAATTGCAACGCTATTTGCAATCCATCGGTTAAAACGCTCGCTTGCTTTATCGAGTTGCATTTCAATTCTCATAATCGTCCTCCTCACTAATACGGACGGCGGCAAGTAATTCCTCCACGCTAGCCCGCTGCTCTGGATCTGCGTGCGTTTCTTTGGTTGTCCAGGCACCTTGCCCCCAGACCGCCGCGTGCCAGTATTTTAAGGCTTTGCTCATGGGTATTCGTCGCAAAATGAAATCTTCAGACCATCCAGTTTCGCGGGCCAGAGTTAGGACGAAAGATTCCGCCCACCCCGGCCCTACTAGTTTTTTGGCGCTTTAGGGTCGGCCTCGTCAGATTTGGAAATGATTGTCACTTGCGCGTCAGCCTGTGCCGATTTCTGGGCGGTTACCCATGCGCCCGCATCTTCCAGCAACCGGAACGGAAACACCCGCACAAACGCCCTTATAAGCGCCTCAGCGGTGCCATCTCCGATTGTCTGCTCAACGTCTTCGGTCGGTTGCGACGCTAGCCATATCATTGCGACGATTGTTTCGAGGTTGGAAAACCCAGCGGACTCCAGCGCCGCCATGCTGATGCAGTCCTGCGCGGTAAGGTCGCGCAACGTCAACGGCCCCAGCGTCGTGGTGGATGTGATAAATGGGTTTTTCATACAAGTTTTGCAGCGTCCTGTTTAAGCCATTCGGGCGAGTGATCGTACACAACCGCCGTTGTCAGCCCCTTGCGCAGCCGCACGCCCGTAGCCATCTCGTGCGCCTGCCGCTTCATGTCGCGAGAGTTGTCGCGAAATGCTCGCATGATTGCCACAGGATGCCATTCGTTAGCCTGGCACCATTCAAGCGAGTTCCAAGCTTTTTTAAATTCTTCAAACGTCATTGCGCCCGACGGAAATGCAAGCGGTTCTGTGCCGTCATAAACCCATGTTGCGTATGGTTTGCCCGCCTCCATTACTTTTTCAAGCTGCGGAGTGCCAAACGCGCCGCCAAGCGAATGCCAAGCTGCCGCCATGTCCGTGTTAGGCGAACGCCTAACGTCGTCGTTATCTACCACCACGTGGTATGTGTGTCCTTGTGTTATCATGCTAATTGGTAAGCTACCCCGCTGTAATTCCAGCCGGGAAAATCTGTGTTTTTGGTCGTCTGCCTCGCGGTTTCTATAAACGCCGTCCCGTTGACTCCAAATGGCGGTTGACTGGTTAGCCCGGTTAAAAACGGCACCGTGTTGCCGCGTCCCGAAACCGAAAACCGTTGCGTGACATAGAGCGTTCGTGCTTTTGCAAAATTGCCGTCTTCGTCGATGATCTGCTTAATCTCAGCAACGTGCTCAACCTCAGCGGCCTCAGCAACGCCTCCGTAACTGCTTGCAATGGTGACGCCAAAGATCATTGCAGAAGCGTAAAAGTTGCCGACGACAGGCTGAAATCGTCGTTAGTCTGGCTGATTTTAGCCCCCGTACATTGCTGGCCCGACCAAGTGCCAGTTGGCACGGTCAAAAGCGCAACGTCGCCTTTGGCCTGCACTTGTGTGACCGTTTTGGTTCGAGGCTTTGGCAAAATTGCAGCAACCGCGCCGTCTTCGTTTTTGATGACGTTCAATTCTTGAGTGACTTCAAACGATGACTCTTGCAAATAACCAGCCGGAACCGTTGCGCTAAATGGCGACGCTCCAAAGTTGATGCTCATAATTGTTTGCGCTGTGCGCGGTTAGGTTGCGTACTGATAAGAAACGCCCGACGCTTCCCAGCCGATAAAATCATCGTTTTTGGAATTGCGTTTTGCCGATGTAACAAACGCTTTGCCGGTTACTGCGCTGATTCCAAGATTGCCTACCCCGACGCTGAAAGGGTTTGTGCCTTTGCCTCGTGCCGAAAAATCAAAAGATCCATCGTAAATGTGCGTCTGAAATTGAGTCCCGTCGCTACCCACAAGCCGTTTAAATTCGGACTTGTGCTCGACGTCGACGGACTCAACAACAATCCCAGACGATGAAACTAAAGTGACGCCAAAAGTAGCCATAAAATGTTATTCGTGAAGAGTGTACGTTGCTTCGGACGTTGAAAAGTCGTCGTTGGTTTGGCTCATTTTTGAGCTTGTGACCGTTGCTGCATTAAAATCCCCAGACGTTGGCACCGTTAAAAATACTGCGTCAGATTTGGTCTTTACGGTCGTAATGGTTTGTGAGCGTGGTTTTGCCTGAGCCACAAGCGTTTTGCCAAGTTCGTCACGGATTGTGGCAATTTCAATTGTCTTATCTTCGGACGACTCTTGCAGGTAGCCGGATGGTTTTGTTACGCCGAACGTGTCGGCTCCAAATGTGATGCTCATAAATTTTTAGAGAGGTGAGAATCCAACTATGTACTGCAATGGAGTTTGCCAGTGTCGCTCGGCGTGCGCGGAATCGTCTGATATTGCCACGATCCCGGCGAGCTGCACAACGGTTGACGTGATTGAAATGGTGCGCATGAACGTATCCACAGCCGCCACAAACGCAATGTGAGCCGCTGGCGTTGTGTCGTCGGCCTGCGAAACTGCAATGACGGTTAACTGCCCGCGGCCGAGCGGCGAGCCCACAACAGAGTCCGAGCGAAGCTGCAACAAAATGGCTGGCGAGGTCACGCGCTCATTTTCCTGCGGTTCGCCAACGTAAACGTCGGGAAACTCGACCTTAAGCGCGTCTGCAATAGCTGCCGCTAAAATGCCACCAATCATCGGGACACGTCCTCCAGATAAATGCTCCACGCGGTCGGATGATCTGCGGTCCGCACAATGCGACGCTCAACGCCACGGATGGTTAGTCGGTCGCCTTTCTGCGGTGTTGGAAAGCCACGTTTTTGCATGTAGATTTCGCAACTGATATGCGTTTCAAACCCGCCAAAATTAAGGACTTCCGACGTGTTGGTTTCGTTGATCACGCCCTTGTAAGTCTGTCCAAGATAGTCAAATTCCTCGCCCATAAAGTCTAAGGACTGAGCGAGTGCATTTTCTGCGGTATCAAACCACATTCCCATTAGTCGCGTTTCCGTTTTGGCGTAAGTGCCACTGGCTGCGGCTTGTTGCGTTTTTCGCGGTCCGGCTCGGCTAGAACAAATAACCGAATCAATCCGGCGTCGTCGCATGCCTTGTAAAGCTCCACTGCCTCCCCGTAATTGTCGGAGGTCAGGATGATTTCGTTGTCGCGGGTGACGATTGTCAATTTTGCGCTCATAATTGTTGAGGGGGGCGGAGGCGATTAAACCCCCGCCCCGGTTAAGTTTACTGGGAAACGATACGCACGCCCATTTCAGAGCGGCCCTTCTGGATCCCGTAAAGGATACCAAAGCTGTAAACCAATTCCGCAGTGTTCACGTCGTAAAAACGGCGCATCTGCACGGGCAGGTTAATGCCGGGAACCACAACGTCAGCAATCTCAGCGCCCATCTGTACCGCGCCGTCGGCGTTGACCGAGCGGCCAGCCATCAAAAGCGCCGACTTGTGGAACGCAAACCCAGCAAGGTATTCGCCGTTTGCGTCTGCAAGCGTCGATTCATAAACGTCAAATCCAGCAACGCGAGGAATGAAGCCTTCAGCTTTCTGCGCAATGAAGCCGGGGAACTCAGCCGTATTAAGCGACTTAAGCAGGCTAGCAAAATACGCGGGCGAAAGAACCACCGCGCGGCCCTGTTGAGGGGCGCCAGCAAGGTTAAGCTGCGCACGAAGGTCAGCGAGGTCGTTGCGGTCGAAGTTTGCGGCGGTCGAAGTCAGCGGAGTCGAGGTGAAGTTTGATGCGGTGATCAGATTCCACAACGCGCCAAATACGCTTTCCCCAACGGCTTGCATTGCTGGCTGCACAAACAAATCGTTGAGGTTGATCGAGGACTTGGATCTTTCTAGGTCGGTGAAGCCAAAGACAAACCCGGGGTAACTATCGAGCGTTATGGTTTTTGCAGTTGTCTGAACGCCAGTGCGGGAGAACCCAGAGGTCAAATCCTGCGCTGTGACGTTTACGGGATAGCGGGTTGTGATGCTTGCGCCACGATCAGCGATCTCGGAAGAGAAGTCGTAGGTGATGCCGTTGAGCGGAGCAAACAGAACTTGAAGTGCAGGAAGCGACTCCTGAGCGATTTGGGCGAGATTTACGCCTGCGATTGTGTTGGACATATAGTGTTAGTTTAGAGTGGTTTAGCTGCGGAGGGTGTCACGATGCTTCGTGTAAAATTCATTGCGTGCTCCAACTGGGAGCGCGTTATATTCCGACCAAAGTTCCGTTTTGGTTTTGGGCACCGAATCAGCGGCGACGATGGCAACTGGATCAACGCCAAGATTTGCGACAATTGCGTTTGCCTTAGCAGCGGCGTCGAGTTCGGCAGCGGCCATAGTTGCGAGCGTTGCGGTGTGCTCGGCGGTAAGCGATTGGAACGCCAACACTGCTGCGCTTAGGTCGGCCTGCGTTGCAGAAAGTGCGGCTAAAGTCGCCGTGTGTTCGGCGGTGAGGGTCTCAACTGCCTGCGCGTCAGCACGGGTGGCGGTCAGCGCCTCAAGCGCCTCGGCGAGGGTATTAGGAAGCTCCATATACCAATGGCCACGATGTAAAGCAAAACGCCGCGCGAGCGTGGAACTCGGGCGGCGGTTAAGATGTAATGAAGGACATCAACGCTAACCCACAAGCGCCAACAGTCGCGCGTACGCTAACTCCTCGGTGGCAACCTTGTCAATCAATTTGTTTGACAGTGCCCGACTTGCGAGAAACGCCTGCCCGCGCATTGCCTCGGCGGGCACGTTGCGGTTGCGTAACACGTTGGAACGGAAGAGGTCAAAGTTGTCTTGGACGTATTCGGTCAGCGACGCACGTTGAGCAGCCGTAAGCTCCGGCCCCATCATGGCGCCTTTTAGATCGCCCTCGGCGTTGGTTATTGGATCCCATTCCATGCCCTCCTCAGCCCACATCGCGGACGTTGAAATCCACGGAATGATTGCGCCAATGCTGCCCACGGTTGCGCTTGGTGACGCCCAGATTTCGCGGCAACTTACGGCGATGTTGTACGCCGCAGAGCACGCCAGCCCATCAGTGTAGGCAAGTGTTGGGATCTGGCGCGAGATTACTTGCAGCGCGTCGGCCACTTCAGAATTACCATTGCAAGCGCCGCCGGGAGAATCAATCTCAAGCCAAATTCCACGGCAGCGTGCCTCCATAGCGGCTTCGAGTTCGTCCTCGATGTCTTCATAATCGGTTGCGCCACAGCATTTTTCAATGGGGGAAATATCTCGTGCCAGCGTGCCGCAAATCTCGATGTGCGCAATTCCGTTAGAGTCAATGGTCATCTCCTCGCGAGGATTTACCATCATGCTCATGTCTGGCATCTCGTTGTAATCGCCGTTGATACGCGGACGCAAAATGCGGTCGATGGCTGCAAATCCCGCAGGGGAAATAAACCACGGCTCGCCGTAGACTTTGGAAATAATGCGGGAAAAGCTCATGGCGTTGTAGGTGGTAGCATGTCAGGCGGTTGCCCGTTAGGTGTGAGGATCCCGAAAACACTTCGTGGCAGATTACTGCGCTCCATGCGTGCGCGGATATTAAGCTCGTCTTGCTCGATAGCGTCAAGATGCTCGTCAATCGTCAGCCCCCCCTCGCCTAGGATTTCGCTCATCGAACGCATGCCCGCACGGTAGCCTTCAATAGCGTCGCGCGAGGCGTAGCCGCTGTCAGCGGTTAAGCGCGGAGGCGATGTAAAACGGAACTGGTATGCGCCTCCCTTGTCTTTGTCAGCACCTTTGTAAGCTGGGAGCAGGCCCAGTTCGACAGCGCGAGCCACTGCAAAAGCACACCGACGTTTGCACGCTTGCGAGAGGTATTGATGGCGGTCAGAAGTAACGCGGTTGACTTGCTCCAACACAATTCGAGCGTTAGCCCCGCCCATTTTGTCCAGTCCCCAGACGTACTCGACGGGCCAACCCATCGCAAGGCACGCATGTTTTATAAGGCGCTCCTGCAAGCGGTCTTGCGCTTCGGACGGGATTTCGGATTTAAGCTGCGTTACATTTTCGCCGGGTTGAAAATACTGGATCGTACCGCCTTGCATTTGTTCCATTCGGATGCCGGTCGGATTAATTGCGGCCTGTTCGGAAAGCGCATACGCTGGGTCGCTAACGTCGGCGATGCCCGTCTGGTTGGTAACGACTAGACCGATCTTAGCAGCCATCTGCGACGCAACGCGAATGTCGTTTCCGAGCGTCGCTAAACAGCGAAGGTCTAAGATGGCTGGCGCTAGAGCCGAGATGCCGCGAGCCTGCCCCACTTCGCGTGGATCACGGGTTAATTGTGCGGCTGTTGAGGGAATGTCGCGATCATCCGCAGGAGTCTTGCCAAGCACGCGGTAGGCTACAGCCCGACCGAGACGCGAGAGGATGACGCCATTGACCATTTCAAGCCCAGCGTATGGGCCTTCAGTCAGCGGCCCCGTCATTAGATCCCGCACCCCCATCTGATGCCACGGGACTTGTTGCAACTGTGGAAAGCCCGTAGCGGTCGTGGTTAGGATCGTCAGCATGTCGCCGTCACGATCAATGCCGACGCTCTCAAGAAATAATCCATCCCACCACGAAGAGCCGTCAACGTAACAAATCTGCATCCAGTCGTTTAGCCACGCCTCGGCGAGTTTGCCCCATGCTTTATCTTCGCCCGTAAAAATAGGACGCATTGCCTTTCCAATAGTCAAAAACGCACGTTGATCGATAGCCCCGTTGACCACGCCGACGTTCCAGTAAAGTTTTCGCGCTGCGCTAGTTAGCGTTCGCCACTCGCCAACGGGTAACTCTTGATTGATCCCTTGCGTGTGATTTTGTTGAAACGGTTGCAGGCCCCACGCCCCGCCTTCCACAAGTCGCTGGCGTCGATATACATCGTACTCCGAGCGCACGCTTGGCGCGGTCGGTTTGAAAAGTGTTTTGAGTTGTTGTAGGAAACTCATACAAATCGGGCGGTTGTCCGCGTTACAGGTGCGCAGATCCCGCGCTCCTTGTGTTCGATGGCGGTCTGCGCGTACATCTGGATATCGAGTGCGCTCAGTATCGTCCCAATCCCAAACGTAAACGAAGAGCCGTTGACCGTGGAGCCAATTAGAACGCCTTGCCCGCCAACGCTTAAATCAAAGCGCCCATCCCGCAACTCGTAAAGCTCCTCGGTAGACCGGGAGAGAAAGACTTTGAGAATGATGCGAAAAACAGCCGTCACAATAATAAGCCCAGCGTAAAGCAAAAGGGGCGCGGGCCAATGACCTCCCGCGCCCCCAAACAAAAACAACCCAGCCCAGAGACTACTCGGTTGCCTGCGGTTCGTCAACCACATCTTCGCTAAGGTCCGGCAGAGCGCCCAGCATCATCGCCACGACAACTTGCATTGCCTCGCAGTCCCAAAGGTGATTTGGTCGATGCGTTTTCGTCCATCTCTTGCGCGTGCGTTTGGTTATTTTATCGACGACGTCCCGCTTTCGCTCGCTGTTGAGATGCAGCAAATATTCACGTGGTACGTCGTGCGGAAACTCCCACGTTGGCGAGCCGATTGTGCGGAGCCGAGCCAGGACATCCTTAACCGGGTCAGACGCCCAATGAAAAAAAAGCACCATTGCCGCGCGGCCCGTTTGTTTGCTCTTAGTCGTTGGCGCCGGGACGTAATCCGGCTTGGAAAACAACCGTCGCACCGTCCGGCCTTGTTTGTTTTTTGCCGAGAACCAATCTTCTCCACGTCCAATGAGCGCCGTCCAACCGTACTGTGCGCAGCGGTCATACACAACGCCGTGGAACGAGTTGCCAGCGTCCATGCACGTTTTTTTGTCCGCGACTTTATAGCGCGTTTGAATCTCTCTCAGTTTATCTAACGTAAGGACGCGCCCGCAATAAAGCAGCCGAGATGTCCCAGAATTTGTCCAAGCTCTGATCACAGCCCAATAGTGGTCCTGCTGAACGTCGATGGTCATCAGCCTAATCATCTCGTCCGTGATGGCTCGCCCGTCCTCCATGTCGGCAGCGTTGTAATCAGCCGCTTCCATTTCCACCGCGGGCAGTTCCAGTTCCTTTGGCCACGGTTGCGCCAGCTTCTTCATCTTGAAGTCTTTCAGCGGTTCCAAAAGCCCAAGGTGCTTGGCGTCGTTTGCGCGGACCCAGCTAATAACAAGATCCGCCCATTTGATCCACCACACGCACTGCGCGGGTAGCCAGTACGATACGTGCCCGTCCATTGCGTCGCCATCCTCGGCAACCCAGCGTGAGCGGTCAGCTAGTGCGCGGCGTGCCTGCGTCGTGTCAGCGGTAACGTGCTCGCAGTGCGGGCAGACGTGACGCACCGACGCGGACAACGCTCCCCATTGCCACTCCCCGTGTTCGTTTTTTACCTCGTCGTATTTGTAGTTTGTCCAATCCGGCTTAACCAACTGCCCGCACGCTGAGCAGTCAAACGCCCAATAGTGCCGCTTTCCGGCGTCCCATTCGTCATCGAGCTGATGCGGCTCCTCGTGCGCCTGGCTGACGATGACGGTCTTGCGGTCGAATCGGTCGTGGTGGCGTGCCTTAAACTGGCCAATCAAGCTGGAGTACGTCCACGCCTCGTCCAGAAACAGGTGCTTAACGGACTTTTCTTGGGCGTTGCTGACATTGGCCCCGCCCGCCATCAAAGCAAGGTGAGGAAAAATGATAGCATCCTTCCTGATTTTGAATCGGTTGCTCGGCATCAGCGCCGCCACTGGCTTGCAGGCGTGCAGGACTGGAAGCAATCGCTGCTCCATCCAGTCCACGGCGGTCTGGTCGGTCTGGGTAACAAACAAACTTGGTCCCGGATCGTGTGCGACAATCAAAGTTGAGAGCGCCTCAAGCAGTGTGGACTTGCCTGCGCCCGTGCACGCTCGAACGTAAATTTGCCGAGTGCGCGGATTGGAGAACTGCGCAATAACGTCATTCCACCACGGGCCTTGCTGCCGAGTGAAGCGCGTACTACGTGCGCTGTGCGGGAACTGCACGTGCTCCTCTAGCCAATCCAGCGGGTCGCCTTGAAACGGCAGGTGAATGCCGCAAGCAAATCCCGCTAGCCTAGGCCGAGTCGTTGCTGCGTCCGTTGTAACAGTTGCGTCCATCGTGCCGTAATCCTTTCGCCAATCGTTATTTCGTCTAGCCCAGCAAGCTGCCCGCGCAGGTCGCTAATCATGGCTTGCCCTTCGCTCGATAAAATGGCGGCAATCATCTGGCTTTCTTCAACCACTTGAGACGCCAGCACGAGTTGACCTTTCTCGTGCTTGATTTTCAAATCGAGCATTTCAATTTCCCGTTGAAGCTTCTGTTTGCGAACTTCTTTAATATCTGAGCCTTCAGATCGTTTGAAAGCAGCATACCACGCTTTTGCTTCTCGCGGTGTCGTCATTGGCAACCCTTTAGCCACCAGCTCAGAAACCGCTTGTTGAGAAATTCCAAAAGTTGCAGCAATGCTCTCTTGCGTTAAGTCCTTTCGTTTCACAAGTACAGGTTTTTCAATTTTCGCACAAAAATAGAGGTCACGTCTGGACCAACAC
>Ga0209499_1000895_pt1 | contig 21717 bp, 12 predicted proteins | sample C_130208_EF_Meta_FD_187306 | JGI IMG/M metagenome (GOLD analysis project Ga0209499, IMG submission 187306) | Freshwater microbial communities from Lake Croche, Canada to study carbon cycling - C_130208_EF_MetaG (SPAdes) (version 2) | ecosystem: Environmental > Aquatic > Freshwater > Lake... | reverse complement strand
TCCCAATACGCCAGTTGCAGTACTTGCTGCGCCTGCACTACCGGTATATCCCAATACGCCAGTTGCAGTACTTGCTGCGCCTGCACTACCGGTATATCCATTACCTCCAGTTGCACTAATAGTAACAGTAGTACCCGATGTAGATACCGTTATGCCAGTACCTTGTGTAATAGTTAATGTTGTGCCAGCACTACCAGTAAAACCAATTACTCCTTGTGTACCAGTACTACCTAAGCCAGTACTACCAGTAAAACCAATAATACCCTGTGTACCTGTATTGCCAGTAACACCTTGTATGCCTTGACTACCAGCAAACCCAACACTACCAGTAAAGCCAATTATGCCCTGTGTACCTGTATTGCCAGTAACGCCCGGTGTGCCTTGACTACCAGTAAACCCAGTAATTCCTCGGCTACCCGTATAACCTGTGCTACCCGTATATCCTGTGCTACCCGTATATCCATAGCCTAATGTAGTTCCGTTAAGTGAAATACCTGTTGAAGTTGTGCCATTTGTTACGGTAGAAAATGCTGATAGTGTTGCTCCACCAAGATCTAAAGTTGCACTGCTAAGATACAGTGTTTTAAATCTTGATGTAGGGCTACCTAAATCAAACGTGTCCGAGACCGTTGGTAATATTGTACCCGAAACTTTAGTATTTCCGCCAATATTTAAATTGCCACCAATACCAACACCACCTGTAACTACTAATGCACCAGTAGTAGTTGACGTCGATGTATCTGTACCTAGTATAGACATCGAAGTGCCTATAATTGCATTGCGGTATGATGCAATTCCTCCCACTACAACTAATCCTCCTGTCATAGTACTTGTGGATGTAAACGGCCCAGGTGATGTGATTGCAGCTGGGGTTCCTAATCCTACATTTAATTCAGATGCAATATATGAATACCCTGCACCATCAAAATAAAATACACTTCCAATATTAACTTGATTATCAACTCCGTCGACTAAATTATCGCCGCCAATACTAATAATTCCAGATCCAGTATTAATATATTTTGCTGTATTTTGACCAATGATAATGTTATTAGATCCAGTTGTCCAGTTTTGTGCAACAGAATGAGCAATGAATACATTATTTTGACCGTTAATAAGTTTAACGGCGCCGTCTACTCCAATAGCAATATTTTGATCTTGATACAATATAGTATTAACAGTTCCTGTACCTGAATATGCAGCATATCCAGTACTATTAAGTAAGGTGGTCCTAGTTATATCTGTATAAAGAACAAACGTACTAGTTGTTGGAGTTCCCACATAATATACATTGCTATTAATTAATTGTGTAGGTTGTACAATGTTTAATAAACGTATTGCTGTACCTGTTGACAAATTATGTCCAGGTGCTGTAACGATGGTAGTAGTACCTGTGGTAATATTAGTAATTGTAGTTACAAAAAATGTTTGGTATACACCTGCATTTTTTAATGCACTATCACCAATAGCAATGGAATTAGATATATTTGTACCTGAACTTAATGCGTATCTACCTATTGCTATACTTTTATAAACAGATGTTAGTCCCAATAACGCATCGTATCCAATGGCAATACTTTCTTGACCATTTTCAAAATTGTCTACCGGAGTAGAGGCTGATCCTCGAATAACAATATTATTAATACCTTCATATCCTCGACCAAAGGTAATGCCATTAATAACAATATCTTTTTTAATATTCATAGCACCGCCTACACCGATGCCGCCTTCGACCACTAATAATCCTGTATTTGTACTAGTTGAAATTGTATTAGTGCCAGTTGATAGTATTCTAATACTACCCGATGAAGTATTACTTTGTAGGGTACCTTGATAAAACTCAATATTTCCTAAACTACTTGCGTATGTAGTTACCAATACATTATTTGTTTGTACTGTATACCCAGTAGAAGTAGTAGGCGTTTGAGGAAGTTGTGGTTGAGCACCCGCAAGATCGATAAAATTACCGCTCCCCCCTGTACGTAATACTGATCCGCTTACTAATCCTGTCATGATTGTTTCCTATTAATTATTAGCAGTTTCTAATATACTCAATGTTAACTGGCATGTGCCTGTTGTACTTGAGTATGCCTGGATGCTATCTAAACTTTCTATGATAAGTTTACCTGAAAGAACTGTGCCTGCGTCACCTGCGGGTATTGCAAAATTTTTTACTAAGAATGATGGAGTATTTCCTGCTTGATAACCGTTGCCTTGTGCATCTTGCAAAACTGGTCTTTTTCTAAAATGTATAAAACTAACAGTCTGTGTTACTGTACTAATATTTGCAACTTGAGCCATTAGTATAATTGAAGTGACTCCAATTGGAGTAACATATGCCGTTACAGTTTGTGTCGACAGCGAATATGCTGGCAACATTTTAGTTTTTGTTTTAAACGTGTTTAATGGAATCAATGCCATAATATTTTCCTTTTATTTTCCAAACTCAATTGCTAATATAAATGGTGTCATATTGGCAAATAATGATTGGGTAAATGTTCTACCACTTAATACTCCGGTTGCTTGACTAATAACTAGTCCCGGACCGATACGGAAATCTCCGTTTTGATCAGTTGAAGTAAAGAATACTTTTCCTGTATCTATCTGTACAACTTCTTTGCTTTGTACAGGATCAGCTATCCCTCGCTGCGGTAATGCACCGTAGTTGGTTCCAGCACCCACATATTCAAATACATAGCCCGAAGCACTGATGTAACTGCGTTGGTAGAAGTTGACTGTAGCGCCATCTGGGAATAAATCTGTTCTAGTTACGCCTTCACCCAGTTGAACAATATGATGTGCGCCGTCCCTTGACCAATAACTCAACCCGACCAATGTCGAATTATATCTGCCACCGGATTCAATATCATATATCAATCTCTGAATTATAATTCTAATATCACGTTTGCATTTTTCTTTATTGTAAGTGAATGCGCCGCCAAATTCATCATCAATTGCAACAATCGTCTTGGCAATAATCGTGGCCGCTTGTGCTACTAATGCTGTCTTGGCAGTGGTAGCATTTCCTGCAGGAATACTTGGATATGTAATTAACGGATTGCTAGATGCAGGATATACAGGTAATGCATTTATATTTTCTGCAGCTATAACTAACCGTGTATATTCAACTAAATCACTTCCTCTAGTTCCTTCTGTTGAAGTTGCTGGATTAGTTTTAATTTGAGTTAACGTATTTCCTGCCGATGGTGTAACAGTTGTTCCTTCGATAATACTTGATACTACTGTTTTTAATCTAGCATAGGCTGCTAGAGTAGCAGCTTTCTGATTAGCTGGTATTACTGCGGTTGCACCAACTACATAAGCTTCAGCAGCTTTTCGGCTTGCAGTATTCGCACCATATAAAACATCGTAACATAATGCATCAACAATGTAACCTATATCTCTATAGCATTTGTCTGAACTAAATGTCACGCTAGGATAGTTAACTGCTAACCATTTAATAATTTCTGTTTGAATATAAGTTTTGTTAGCAATTAAAATATTTTTAGCTTTAATTGTATTTGCACTGGCTGCGGTAGCATCATTGAATACCAATGTAGAAGGATTATTTCCGTCAAGTATATTGAGTATTTCATTGAATGCCGCATCACTTGCAGAAATCAATGAGCTTGCAGTAGTCACTGCTAACAGATTAGCTGCCTGTACTTTTAAGTAATTAATTGCAAAATTAGTTTGCACATATTCATTGTTTATTACATTTTGTGCAGACGTTGTTCCTCTAACATATGCGTTTCCTGCTGTAACAGAATTATAATTTGTACCTAATGCAATGTCGTACTCAACTGCTTCTAGAATATAATTTGAATCCCTAGTACACAAAGTTTTATCGTATACAAATATTGATGCAGGAGGATTTGCATCAACATATGCAGCAATTTCATCTGCTAAGAAATCAGTATTATCTGTTAATAGGGTAATTGCTGCACTAGCACCCTGTACCGCCGGACCTTTCTTGGTTCTCAAAGATTGCGGAATAGTATTCTCGGCAAACTCTAAGTTAGGTGCATCTAATATGTCAATTATTTCTTTAAATCTCAAATCTATAAACGATATAGCATTTGCGCCGCCGACTACTAGTGGAGATATAACTTGAGTTGTTGCAGTTTGTAAATACGCCACTCGACTATTACTAATAATTTGATTAGTTAATGAATTTAAATATTTCAACGCAGCAATATGTGCAGGTATCTGACTAATTGCAGCACCGGTCGATGCAGTTGATAAGATATTAACTCCTGACGGTTTAGGATTATCTCCGATTTCACTGCTTAAAACTGTATAGTATGCATTACCACAGAAATACATATTAAAATAATCATTGTTAACATAGTTGTTGATTGCATTTTCAGGATCAAACCCGCCAGCAGTTAACGCAATATTCAACGTAACACTTTGATAGCCGATGTCAGTAATAATGGTTCCTTCTGCTGCGTATCTTGTACCAGCCGCATTAGTTAAACTTGAATTTTGATCTCTAATATATATTGCATTACCGATAGCAATACCAGTAGTATCAATACCTGTAATTGTGATTGTTCCTGTGGTTAATATTCCAATATTAGTCGTAGCATTTAAGAATCCAGGGAACCCTTGATCATTGGTATACGGACCAATCTCACCTAAATAATTTTGATACGAAGCAGGAGGAAGGACCTCCATCACCAATGAAATGTGTGGACGATCATCTAATTCTGGAACATAAATTCTAACCCTTGCATTGTTAGGCCAATATCCAGTCGGATAGTATTGATTAAATTCTGCGCTGTCTGGATACGCCTTATATGGCGGGTTGTATACGGTACCACTAAATTTCCTAGAACCGTAACCTTTGGCTAATAAACAAATATCACCAAAGTTAGCATTACTGTTAACAATAGATGCAATGCCGCCATTGTCAACTTGCACACCTACGCTGGCAAAGATTGTAAACACAGAAACTAGCTGTGCATATCCGTCATTGGTAATATATACACCGCGGCCGCCTTGTGTTAATTGTGTAAACGCATCGTAAACAAAAGACTGAATAGGACTACGGTCACTGACCACAGCACCATCAACTAAGCTGCCGCCCATGCCACCGATAGGATCTACTTTACGTTGATTCCATGTGGTTGCATTTCCTGTATATAATAAACTTAATGCTTCTACTTCTTTATCTTGTTTAGGATATATTAAGGTTTCACCAAAGTATAAAGTTGCGTTATTGCCAAAGCCAACAGTTGGAGAACTTAATCCTACACGATATGTGTTTGTTGTTACAGAAACTACAGATGTTACTGTCGGTGGTTTTTGTACATCTGCACCATTGGTTCCTACAAGCGCAAATAGGCCGCCACCGTAATACTTAGGCGGAGCATATAATGTACCCCGTTGTATAATATCAACAATGATTCCGAAACTACGAGTAACTGATTGTTGAGGCATATAATCGCCACCGTATTGGAAGAACGGGTTGATTATTTGTACAGCATTTGTTGCAGTTTGTAGTGTAACTGGTGTATTTGCAATAATTTGTAAGGAAATATCCCTAGCATGATTAATTGCTAAAGTTGTTGTGCTTATTTGTTTAGCAATGGCGTTATACCCTGCAGACCAATATGATGCACCTGCTTCGATAGATTTATAATTGCCACCCAATAGTATGTCTTGACTTACTGCATCAACTATTAACCCTACATCTCTAAAACATTTTGCTTCGTTATAATTAAAACTAGTTGGATTATATTTGTTATCAATATAATTTGTTACATCGTCTATGATAAACTGTCTATTAGATTGTAATAAATTATATCCGTATAATGCAGTTGTAGATGTAGTTGCAACTAATGCAATACTGGTCAATGAAGATGCACTGCTAGTTCCAAGTTGTATTATGTTGGTAATAGTGTTTAATGATCCAATTACTTGTGTAACATCATTATTAGACGCAACTGATGATGTTATTGTCTGCTGTAATTTTGTTCCCGGACTGGGTAGTACATAAACGCCTACTAAAATACCAGATACTAAATCTTTAATTCTATTGAATGCATCGATAGTTTGGGTTTCTTGGCCATGAATAGTACTAGATGAAGCAGAAAACGCATAATATGCCAACCCAGATTGTATTGATTGTCTATTTCCGCCATGCACTAGGTCAAAAGCAATAGAATCTGTAATAAAACCAATATCGCGTTGGCAAGTTGCTGTAGTGTATGAAATATTAGGATGTATTACATTTATATATGCTACTACTTCTGCAGCCATATAAGGTTTATTTGCAACTAATAAATTAAATGCATTGAGTTTTGCAGCCAATGCGGTAGTAGGACCATTTGGTACAATTTTATCAGTCCATCCAGTTTTATTACCTGATAATATGGAAAGTATAATATCAAAATTAGTAGATATTAATGCAGCTTCTACAGTGCTGGCAGGTTCTAATGTAGTAACCTGTGTCACAGTAGATTGATATCTAGTAACTAAATCAACTGTTGGAGTTATATTTTGAATAATTTTTACTGATAGAGTTTTTAAATATTTGACAGCATCAATTGTTGGTCCAATTTCTCCAGAAATATTTCCTGTGTAGCTATTTTGAGTATAATACTGTAATCCAGCAAAGGTACTTTGACTACGATTAGCAGTAGGATATAATAGGTCTTGACTGATTGAGTCGATGATTATTCCAACATCGCGTTGGCAAGATACTTTATTATATGGGAACTGTTTAACAATACCATTAATATAATTAATCGTATCTTCTTGAATCAATCTTCTATTAGCCTGCATTAATATTTCAGCACTAACATAGGCAGCATCTGGGCCTGGCGATGTATATAATGCAGGAGCTGCATCTGGTCCATTTAAAATAATAGTAGTTACAGTATCAAATAAACTATTAATAGAAGGCGCCGCGATTGCACCACCAATTAATACAGTGTTTATAACTTGACTATGCGGAGTTCTTGCTACAGAAATCGGCGGGGTATAAATGGTTGCAATTGGAGTATTAGTAATAATTTTCTGAGCTAGCTCGTTCAAATAATCAATTGCCGCAGACGTCTGAGATTCTTGCCCTGTAATTTTACTAATTACACCATTATAGTAAGCTAGGCCACTTTCAACTGCTTTTTGGTTGCCGCCAAAAGCTGCATCATATGAAATATTTTCTACTAAAATACCAACATCTCTAAAACAATATTCTCTAGAGTAATCAAACTTGCTAGATGTGCTGTTTAAAAATGCAAGAACTTCTGCTTTAATAAATGCTTTGTTAGCAGCTAAAATAGTAAATGCATTAGTTGCTTCGTCAGCAGGATTAATAGTTAAGTTAATAGGAGTTTTACTAGCAACAACAGATGGACCATTTCTAATAATGTTTGTTATAACATCAATATTGGCTTGCAATGTTGCGGCTTCGTATGAACTAGCAATTCGTTGACCTGTTATTATTTGAGTCGTTGCAGTTTGATATACAGTTGTTAATTGTTTCCCGGTTATAATACTTGGAATAATACTCTTGATATAATTAAATGCACCGGTTGTTTGAGGTATCTCAGTTGGAATCTGACTTACTGTTGAGCTATATCCATAGTAGTAAACTCCTGATTTTGTACTTTGTCTATTGCCACCGTGTAGTAAGTCAAATGCTATGCTATCAATAATATATCCTACATCTCTTGCACAAGTAGTAGTATTAAAATAAGTAAAACTTGGATAATTTGTTGCAAGATAATTTAATGTTTGTGTCTGTAAAGATGCTTTATTATTCAGCATCGCATTGTATGCTGTAATAATAGAAGTAGATGTGCTAGCTAATCCGTTAGCAACGATCTTGTCAGTTATACCAACAGTGCTATTTGCAGAAAGTATGCTTGTAACTGTTGAAAACAATGAATTTATTGTGTTTATTATTGCTGTTTGACCTGCAATACCTGATAAACTTATTACCAACGATTTTAAATTATTAATAGCTGCTGTTGTAGTAGTTGCTTCTCTTATTATATCTCCTGTATAGCCTGTCTGGCTCCAGTACTGTAAACCTGCAAAGGTACTGTCGCTGGTGCTATTGTATAACAAGTCCATTGATATAGCGTCTAATATTAGACCAACATCTCTTGCACAGGTAGTAGTGTTATATACAAATGCGCCGCTATTAAATTTAGCTTCAACGTACCCAACTACTTGTTCTTGTAAGAATGCTTTGTTGGCCAACATTAATGTTCTAGCGTTAAAAAATCCAGGATTTTGTTGACCAGCATTAATTGTTTGACCTATTGCAATAGTACCAGTACTAGCTTTAACTACTATACTAGTTGTGTTTGCTGCCCATGTTCCTGTACCAACAGCCATAGGAATTTGAACTGTTTCGTTTGGTACAAACATAGTACCGTCTTTTAACCACGGACCGGATAAATTGGTACAGTTTTGAATATATGGTGAATGGAATAAATCAATTCGTTCGCCTTCGGGTAATGGAGGAAACGCTGTGCAATATGCACCTCTGTTAAAGCCTCGAGCATAATCTCCTTCTAGCAAACCGCTACGACCATTTAAGAATTGCATGAATGCAAGATAGCAACCAGAATTTAAATGGAATAAATCTTGTGTCTTATTAATAGGTTCAACACTGCATGTTCTTAAATCTGATCCCATAATACTTGTATATGGTTTCAATTGCAATGGATTGTCTTCCATGTAATGGCCAGGTGCTACACGAATTTGTGTGCCAGATTGGTAATATGGACTATTCAATGCTGCACCAATTGTACGGCAAGCACGACTTGGGTCCATGGCTCTACCATCATTTGTGTCATTACCATCCATGGTAACATATAAAATATTAGTAACAACTGGAGCAGTTCCTGTTGGATTGTCACCGCCGCGAACTCTTATATCTCCAAAGATATCAGTTCTACCAGCAAATGGTTTAATTTCAATAGTTCCTGTAGTCGATGCTATAATTTTAGTGTATATATTATCTACATATCCCTCTGCCCAATGATTTGAAGCATTTCCAATAAAACCGGTATTATCTGCTGGTGGTGATACTTCTGCCGCAATTATATTTTTACCTACACTAAGGCCTCCATTAATTCTTGCTGCACCATCAGCAGGAGTCGCGGCAGTTTGTGATTCTACTTTAAGTAATTCTGTAGTTAGTTTACCTTGATATGGATTATAAGTTAATCCTTGATCAATGCCAGTAGTATCAATGTATAGAAATTGATTTCCTTGTGTTAGCGCAAACACTGGATGGAATACAATATCTACGTTTGTTGCAGTTACTTGAATTTGTACTGAGGTGTTGGCATATTCAATTCTACCATATATACGTCCACCAACGTTTAAGTCTTTTTCAATACCAACACCACCGGAAACATATACTGCTCCTGTTCGACGATGTGCTTCTGTGTCATAAATGTCAGTCGGATCATACGGGCGGCCACCGGGTCCATATTGAAGATACGGATTTTCAACGTTAGCAGGGTTAACATATTCACCTTTTCCAAACCATCCTTTTCTCCAAACGGTACCGGCACTTAGTCCTATATCATACGCATTATTTGTTGATGGAATTATACTACTGTCAACTTTTGATTTAAAAACAGTAGTATCTACTGCTATATCATTACCTAACTCAGTATTTCCAGTTATTACAGTGAGCGGGGCAATTAATTTTATAGATGCATTAGATGTTACCTCAATATTTAATTCGGCTGTGGCTAAAATTTTTCCTCCTGTTGCAGTAATATTAACATTTGCTGCCGTCGAAAGTATAGTAGCATCTTGAGCTGCTATTATTCTAACAATTTCTCCAGTAACTTCAGCGGTTGTACCTGCAACAATTGTTACTTTGCCATTTTTAACACTTAAATAATAATCTGCAGGTATAGTAACAACATTAGATATTGTTGAATTCGAAGGGGGAATTGATGAATAATAAGTAGTTGCCATTTTTGATCCTCAAATGTATTTATTTGTTTTAATATATCCTTAGTTAACTAGCAGACTACATTAGTGGTAAAAACATGTTATTTTTTGATTAGCTATCATAGTTAAATTAGTACGATCCAAGTTGTGGTCATACCATTATTTACCTATAAAAAGAAATAAGGGAGACAGGCTCCCTTATTCTTAATTAATATATTTAAATATTACGCATTAGCAATTTTTACAGATTTGTTTACTACCGCGCTGCCAAATGTCCATAACACTCTTTGACCAGTTGTAAATTGTACACCTGTGCCTGTGGTTATTACTGCTGTACGAGAAAACAATTTAGATACATAATAAGTTCCGCCTGCACTATCAGTAGCCTGAATATACATAGTACCAGCAGTTAATGTGGATGTACTTATTAATTTACATTTTCCAATACCTTGCTCTGTCTCAACATTAAACGTGATTTTTCCGCGTTGTTTTACAATATCACCTATCACAGCACTTGAACCACCTGCACCACTAATTAATCCAGTAGCAGTATAAGCTGGCAAATATGCATATGTAATAATGGCATTTTCGTTATTACCAATTGTTGTACTAGAACCAAATACCACAGTACCACTTGTACCCTGTGTCATTCCAACTGCACCAACTGCTACGGAACTGGCTGTAATAAGAGTAGCAGTAGTGTACCCAGATCCTTTATTAGTCATCGAAACTGATTTAGCACGATATGTTACCACTAGTGTACAACCTGTACCAGTTGTCGTACCTGCACCAACTACTACTGTAGTAGCTTGAGCACCTGTTGCTAACGGGCCTGTAAAAGAGCCCCGATCTAATGGAGTTACCGTAGCAACGCCTCCAGACGAAGCGGTAGCAACTGTAAATGTTGCTACGCCAACTGCTGTAGTAACTGTTAAAATGTTATTAGGTGTGTATCCGCCTGATCCTGCTGCGCCGCCGGTGATTGTTGCACTCAGTACTTCAGAGATCATTACCGCTGTAGCAGTGGTAGCACCTAATGTTGCATAGTCTGGAGCAGGAAATGTAATTACTGGTCGTGCTGTGTATGAACCAAGATAACTTGCATTTAATGTTATACTATCAATTTGGTTACCACCGAGGCCGCGGTCGGAGGCTGTTGTTCCGACATTTCGATTTCCGAAATATTTTTTATTTAAAGGACGTCCCATTTTATTTTCTCCTTAAGAAATTACAGCGTTCTAGGCTGTACGCGGTTAGATTTCCGCATAAAATCTACAGTATGTAGATTGTTACCATATATTTATATTTTTATCAACAAAAAACCTGCCGAAGCAGGTTTTTATTTTATTACAAGTAACGTATTACTTGAAGCTAACGTTGCTAGAAGCAATAGCAACTTTACCTAAGTAGTCAGCAGCATTACCTAGAGAAGAAGCAGTGTTGCTCAACTCTACATAACCGTAACGTGTTAGGAAGCCAACTACTGGTTCAAATGTAGTTGGATCTAGAACAACACCAGAACTCATCAAAGGAATATATGGGCAATAAAACGCAGCAGCATCTGCTTCGCTAGCACCTTTGTATCCAACTAGAACTTGGTTGTTATCATCTGTATCGCTTAGATAAGCATCAACATAGATTCTCATTGCGCCATTCAATGTACCAACAAACTTAGTATTTGTAGGAGCTTCGAATGTACCTTCTGTTGTACGAGCAAATGCGCTTGTAGTAGCAGATTGTAGAATTGTCAATGCTTGGTTAGAAACAACAGCCCAGTTACCAGCACCACGACGTGTACGTTGAGCAATCAAGTTGCTTACGCGGTTGATCTGAATAGCTAGAGCGGCATGCTCGTCACCAACGAATGTAGCTGTACCAGAAACTAATGACTGATCATAAGTCTGTTCAACTGTGCCTAGAACACGTAGGCTAGCTAGGATTTCTTGGTCGATTTCAGCAGTAATTTCTTGTGCTAGAGCAGCCATGATTTCTGCTTCGATGTCAATGCCTTGTTGGGCTTGTGCATCTTGAGCAGCCTCGAATGTCCAACGAGCGCTTAGTTTACGAGACTTAGCTTCGACTGGAGTCTTCAAGATTTGAATGCTCATACGCTTGCCTGGTGTGCCTTCTTTGGCAGCAGTTGTGTCAGCTTTTGGAGTTGCATCAACGTTGTTACCAGAATAAGCAGCAGCAATCTTGAATGGGCTTAGTGCTTCTTCGCCAGCTACTACGCCGTCACCGGAATCAGCATAACGAACACGTAGAGTGTGGATCTGTGCAACAGGTCCAGTCATTGGCTGAACACCAATAATTTCGTTAGCGATAACAGTCGGCATAACACGACGAATAATTGGAAGAATCACACGGTTTAATGTAGCAATATTTCCAGCGCTGGTTGAACCAGCAGTTGCGCTTTCAGCCAAGAAACGGCGTGTATTTTCTAGGCAAACTGCCATAGAAGACTTACGAGTACCGGATAGGCCTTCAAGCAGAGCGTCTTTGGTCTCTGACCATCTTTCATTTAATAGTTGTGACATTTATTGTCTCCTTGAATATAAATTATTTTAGTCCCGCTAATTTGCGGATGTCTAAAATGTTGTCTACTGAGCCTACCTCAGGCTTACTCTCACGATTGCCAGTTATTTGAGTGCTTTCATTTAGAGTAGTTTTAATTACTTTCTTTTGTGCACCGTCCATTACTGCGGGTAGGTATTTGTCGAATGCAGAATGTAATCTATCTGTTTTCACAGACTCTAACAATTCCTGCATCACGGCTCTTTTGTCTCCATTTAACGGGGACATTAATTCTACCATTACCTGTTTACGCTCCATTAAATCTTTAGTAACACGAATTTCGCGTTGTGCAGATTCAATTAAGTGAGATTTTTCAGTAACGGTATTGTTTGCTTCTGCTAATTCTTGCTCTTTTTTAGCAATAATCTTTAACAATTTACTTGTCTCAGATTTTTCATTTAAAAAGGAACTTGCATACTCCTGTGCAAATGCTTCATACAAACGACGACCAAAATCATTGTTGCGAGCACTATCAACATCTTCTTTCAATTGCTTGAGTTCAGAGGTTAGTTTGTTAGTAACTACGCTTTCAACTAGTTGTGCGCTTTGTTTGATAAATCTTTGTCTAATATCATCGAATTTTGATCTAGCTTCACGTACTAACTTAACTTTTGTTTCAGCTAGGTCACGTTTGTCTATAGCAAATTCATTGATTTCTTTAGCTAGAGCATGTACTATAAATTGCTCCAACTTACTGAAATTCTCTGCAACTTTTTTACGGTCACTTTGAAATTCAACAACTTCTTTGCCTAATTGATTAATAACAAACCCTTCTAGTTTCTTAGCATCTTCACTAATACGTTGTTGGTATTGTGCTTTTGCTTCGGCTAGTGATTTTTTGTCATTATGCAATTCGGCCATTTCTGCGGCCAGTCTCTCGCTTAACATCTTGTCGATTGCCTCAACCATAACTGTTTTGTCATGGCTGTATTTCTGTGCAAATTCTTCACGAAGTTCAGCTGTTACTTGGTCGCGATTCTCTTGAATTTTAGTAGTGAAGGCAGTCTCAACGGCAGATTTAACTTCTTCTGACATTAGGCCTGACTCAACTAATTGTTTGAATGCGTCCATTTATTTTTCCTCGGGCTTATTTTAGACCTTTAATAATTTGTAAGAGACTCTCTTTCAAATATTTTTGGGCCTTTGGATCTTCTTTTACTTCTGTAGCGACTTTAAATGCTTTCATTCCACCACGAGCATTCATAAGATGCTCGTACACCGGTGTAGGATAAGCACCTGGGGCGCTTGGCTGTGCAACTATATCAACTGTAATGATTTCGAAATCAGAAACTTTGCCGCTCAGTTCGTCAACGTTACCGCTGCCTCTTGAGCTAACTCCAAGTTTTACACCGGCTTCGAGCATGGTGCGGATTAAGTTACCCATTGGTGTAGGCAAAATTTTAAATTTGCCATAACCGTTAGGACCTTCCATCCACATATTTGTTATCATGTGGCTTACTCGGTCCAAATTCACTTTTAAATCATCAGGATGATCCACTTCCCCTAATACAGAGTAACCGTTTTGAATTTGATCATTTAGTGTTTTCACAGCACGTTCAATTTCATCTACAGGATAGACACGTTGATTTGCATTGCGAATACCGCCTTGGATAGCAATTCCCTTCAAGTGAAGATTTTTGCCATCCTTGTCATCCGACTCCATAATGATGCCGGACTGATCAAAACTTAGGTGTTCTCTTAGATAAGATACTTTCATCCAGGTTCTCTAATTAACTGTTGCGATTAGGTGCGCCGTTGATCGGGCTCTTAACTTGACCAACGCTAGTTTGACCAGCTTTGTCACCTGTACCAGAACCTACTGGACCCGGAGTCTTGTTATTGCCAGGATATCCGGAACCAACTTTGCTTAAATTCTTAACGCCCATTTTACCACCAGGAACGTTACCATTACCAGTGTTCATATCTTTTTCTTTGCTTAGGAAACCGCCTGCTTTACCAGCTGGGCTTGTTCCTGTGTTAGTACCACCTTCTTCAGATTTTTGATTTAATCCACCAGCATTAGCACCTGTTGTTGGCTTACCTTTACCACCGGTACTGATTAAACTTTTACCTTCAACTGGAGCACCATCTTTTTCACCAGAACCAGAACCTACGTACTGACCTTGGCTTTTTTGGCTACCGGACTTTTCCCAGTCGTTACCAACTTTCTCAACGTATTCACGTGTCATGCGACGACCTTCAAATGCTGGCTTTCCCATCATGTCATCGCTTCCTCCCATGTCATCACCGCCCATTTTTGGCTCTTCGTGATCACCGAAATCGCTGCCCATATCGTCACCGCCTAAACCTTTAGCTTGCTCTAATTCAGCAAATGCAGCTTCTAGTTCTTCAATGGCATTCTTGATGTCCATGATTGCGCTATCCTCAGTTGGCTCTTCGTCATCCATGTCAGCATCAATATCACTATCAAAATCATCTGTTTTATCTTGCACAGGCATATCATCATCTTCATCATCATCTGTTTCCATACTGTATGAATCTTCTAGATCTATATTTTCTTCAACAGGCTCGTCGTTTGTTTCTTCGCCTTCTTCCATATCTGGATCTTCTTCAGAGGCGTCAGCTTCTTCTTCTTCAGCAATTAAATTTTCATATATATCACGTGACTTTTCAACAACGATTGAGTGGAATAGCTCATTAGCTTTATCCATTTCTTCATTGACGATTAAGTCTAATAGTTGTTCGAACTTTGTAGACATTGCGGGTATTCTCCTATGTTATGTTAGCAGCAAGGCTTTGTGCTACTATTTAAACACTATTCTATAAACATAGGGGAAATAGGTAAAAAACAGTCGGTTTTTTACTTTAAGGACTAATTTTAGAACACTTTTTTACAAAAGTATTTAATTTTTAACAAAAAATATTAACTCAGTAGTTATACCGGTGGTGCGCCTTCTTCGGGGGTTGGGGTAGCATACATTTTTCTCACTAACGCTAAATCTTCTTTCTGCTCACTTTCTCTAGCATCGCCTGCTTTGCGTAGATCATTTAACATTCGAAGTGTTAATCGAGTTTTACGCACGTCACTAGATTTTAATATACTCGTATCATTCTGCGAGTTATATCGTTGATCATCGGACATATCTGCCTGAGTGCGATCAAAGTACATAAATTCTGTTAAAAACATATCAGTATTTATGCTGGCGGTGGTGCTTCTGCACCGGCGTCGGGAGGAGCTACGCCTGCATCGAGTGACGGCGCTGGTGGAGGCGTTGTTGCTCCCCCAATTGAATCCATGTCCGCACCAATGCCTTTTGCTGTGATTCCCACCGTTCTTAATTCTGCATTTGCTGGCAATGTTTCATCAATGTCAACATTTTCCTGGCGCCATAGTGTTTCATTTTCTGTAATTTCTTCTTGACTTAGACCTAGGAATCGTTTTAATGCAAATCGTTTACTGATAAATGGTATAGTTGCAACTGTAGAATATGTGGTTACTCTTGCAGTGTCCATTTCAGTTTGACGATATGCTGCAAAGTTCTGTGGTGGATTAAACTTAAGATCAAATATATTTGAATCAACATTTATTCCTTTATTGTGCAGGTACAATTTAAATTCAACATCAAAGATGTCATTCATTAAACTTTGTAATCGTTCACAATATTTGTTGAATCTTAATTCCTGTATGTAAGCAGTGCCGACTCTGCCATCATTGAAACTGCTGCCACCATCATCTGGTCCAGTAGGTAAGTAGCTACTCGGAATACGTAACGCACGGAACAGCTTGTTGGTAAAGTAGCGAAGATCGTCAATTTCTCCTAGGTTAGTACCACCGGGTAATGTTTCAACTTTACTACCTCTGCCTTCGGCCGTTTGTGGGAAAAAGTAATCTTCATTGATACTTAATGGGTTATATCCCGCGTCTACTACGCTCTGGCCGCCCCCTGTAGCACTGGGAATTCTACGTTGATTAACTTCATTTTTAACACGTTCTACGAAGCTCATTGCCAAATGACTTGGCATATTACCAACGTCAATATAGAATATTCTACGTTCTGGAGCACGTTGAATACGATAAATGATAATCGCATCTTCCAACAACTCTTTTTGTTTATAAACTTTAAAAATGCTTTCTAACAAACTACTTCCAAATGGATAGTTGCTGTCTAAGCCTTCACTTATGCTAATATGAATTACATGTTTAGCATCAATATTGTACTGTGTATCCTGTCGGCTAAATCTATTGCCCTGGGTATTTTGTGTGAATCCACCGGTATATCCTTTACTATTTCCTCCACCAGTAGTACCATATTGTGTACCACCACCGGTAACAAGATCAGGACTGATAGCTGTTGTAGACAGTGTTTCTAAGTTTGGATTAAAGTCACGGATAACATATTGTTCGGGCAATTTGCCTTCACTTTCATTAACAATTACTCTATCAACTTTTTGTGCATCAACATACATCCATGACTGAGTTTCAGGGTCTCTCACAAAGAATGTGTCGCCATATTTGAAAGCATTTCTTACTATTTTAAAAATACGTTTATCAAATTTGTTTAACTTAGTCCACTGCTGCATGTACTTTTTAATGATTTTTACTTCAGTACTAGTTGCCTGTTCGTTAAATTTAATTTGAAACGGGGTTCCGTTGTCATCGTTTACTTGACTGCAAAATTCTGCTAAAATATCAAGGGCAGCATTAACCTCACTGTCCTGATCCATGATATTGTATTGCTCGTAGCGTTCTAGACGATTAGGATGACCAGAATACACGTCAGGCAAATAGCTGGAATAATTACGGTGAGAAGGATTAGCGCGGCTGTCTGCATTTTCAGAGCCGTTGATAGGGCTCATCGTGCCCGATGTATCAACTAACGTGAAGTACTTGCGCCAACTCATACTAAAACTTCCTTACTTTGTTGTTTCTTCATCTGTGCTTCTCTCCTTGCAGGAAATTTGATGTTTTTACCGTGATATTCATTTATGCGGTCGTAGCTACCTTTTCCGATGTAATACGGCGTATTATCTTCCCTAAGATATTGATAAACATAAAAGATATTATCTTGCATAATTTAAAATTTAAAAAGATCCCCGCCTAACTGCTTAGTAGCATCAGCAGTACTTCTTGTATACTCTGCTGTTTCTCTAAGATATCGTAACATTTCTACTGTCTGTTTATTTAACGTTTGCAGCTCTGATTGTAAATTTTCAAAGTATTTGACTGGAGAAATAATTTCTGCTCCACTTTCGCCTGCAAGAATATTTGTGGGTTTTGATACAATTCCGCCATCAGCTAATTTTGGTTTTGGTGCAGACGTTTTTGGAGTATCACCTGGTCCCATTACTCCTTCGCCTATTGCTTTTCCTGCGGCGCCGCCACCAAATGCACCTATTGCCCCGCCAAGTAATCCGCCTATAACTGTACCTATTCCTGGTAATAGCATAGTACCCAATGCGGCGCCTGCGGCCGCTCCACCCCAACCACCTGCTGCACCACCTGCTGCTTCTCCAACTACTCCACCTTTTTGTTTTGATGCTTCTTCTTTACTAATTTCACCGGCTTTTAATTTAGTATTAATATCCATAATGTCGCTGCCAGCACTCACAATTCCCGCTAATGCTCCCACTACGCCGGCGCCTTTTAAACTTTTTAAAGCACCTTGTGTTGCACGGCCTTTAGCAACCGCAGCTAGTCTAGCTTCTCTATTTGCAGGGACTCCTTTTCCTCCTGCAGGCTTTGATCCTGACTTACCTTTACCATCTAATAAATCTTCAAGACCTCCTCCTGCACCACCACCACCCACAATCTTAACCCACATTGGATTATCGGGTGATGATCCCAATGGCCCTCCTACTTTACCTCCTGCTAGTGCTCCTAAAACTCCGAGACCACCAAGTGGTCCTTTTCCACCTGCTGATTTTGCTGCGTTAACAGCGGACAATATCTGTTGTGTTTTTTGTATTACTAAGTAAGCAGCAGCAGCCGCAGCAAGAGCAATGGTAACAGTTTTGTATTCGTTCATTGCTTTTACAATTGCACCGAATACTCCAACTACAGTATTCATTATAGGAGTGAGTAATTTAATTGCAGGTAACAATGCTGCTAATACTGTTTGCCCTAGTTCTTGAACAGCTTTCTGTGTGTCAACTGCGGCCCTTGCTTCTGATTCTTGTCGTTCTTTCTGTTTAGCCGCAATTATCTGTAATTGTTCTTCACCTGCTCTTGCAGATTCTGTACCTTGTGCTCTGGCTCTATTTGCTTCTTTGGTTAATCCCATTAAGGCTTGACCAGTGCTGTCTGATGAAAAACTTAATGCTCCTGCAACTCCGCCTAGTCTATTAGCTGCTTGAGCAGCACCTTCAGTAGCTTTTGCGGATAGTCGTTGTTGTGATGCTAAATCTCCTCCTGCTTTAGCATTATCAACCATAGCTTGACTAGCTTTAGCGACTTCAGGAGCCATTGCTGTTAATTTCTGTGAAGCTTCAGTCATAGGAGGTAATCCTAACATCTGGGCCATGTACATTTCTTCTCCAGCTTTACCAAATTTAGTTCTCATCTCATTAGCGCCTTGCTCCATAGCCTTGCGTTGAGGTTCAGTCATGTTCATTAATGCTGCCTGATATGCTGCATTTTGATTTCTAGCCTTTTGTTCTTTTTCTAATTCTTCTCTACTCTTGCCAGTAATTTGAGCAAGACCATCTAACTGTGTCAAATACTCTGCTGCACCTTTAGTAAGTGCTCCAGTATTCTGCATTTCTTGTCTAGTACGAGCACCGGTGTTAGTTAAGTATTGTGCAAGTCCTTCATTAACTTGTTGAGATGTGTAGCCTAATGCTCTTAATTCGGAACCAGCTTCACTTTTTTGTAATGAACTACTTAGGTTAGTAAATGCTTTTGCACCTTGATCAGCAGTGCCTCCCATTTTTGCAAAAGCTTCGCTGTTATTTTTCATTACACTAGTAAATTGATCCAATGTCATATATGTACTAGCGGCAGCAGTTCTCATATCAGTTAAACTACCACCAAATGCAACTCCTGCGCTAGACATCTTCTGATACGATTCGAGTCCGTCTTCTTGGAATTTAGCTAATCGGCCAAATATATTAACAACAAGACCTAATGGTCCTGCAAATTTTTCTAATGTTCCAAAAACTACACTGGCTTTATCTGTGCCCGCTAATAGTTGACTTATTAAAGGAGTTAACGCTGTATCAAGTTTTTTAAATCCTTCTACAGCAACACCGGTGCCAAGGCCTAGTGTATAAAATGCCCCTTCGGTTTTCTTACCAGTGTCGGCTACTTTATTAAGATTAGCATTTGCAGCAGCAACTGCCGCAGGATCAAGCCCTGCTTGTTTTGCCATTTTGGCAATGTCGTCGTGATTTTGTTTATTTGCTGATAGAGTTGCTGCTAGCAGCATCCGTAAGGTAGCTTCAGTAGCTGCATTATTCAGTTCTACTTGTTCTGAGCCAATTCTACCGGTTACATCTACCATTGTTTTTTAGTGATTGTATATGCACATAAATACATTTAATATTCATATTGTTTATTTATCGGAGATAAAAATCATGGCAACAGCACATCCAAACCAACATAATCCACTAGTTTCATTTATGAGACAACCAAAGATCTATATCAGATTACCTAGTGGTGGAGAGTATTGGCCCAATAATAGTTTAGTTGTTTCGGAAAATGAAGAATATCCAGTGTATTCAATGACAGCCAAAGATGAATTAATGTTAAAAATTCCTGATGCAGTTATCAGTGGTCAAGCAGTGGTTGAAGTTATTCAGCATTGTATGCCTAATATTAAAAATGCATGGATGGTACCTAGTATTGATCTTGATGTTATTCTTATTGCTATCAGGTTAGCTACCTATGGTGAACAAATGACCACACCTATAACCATAGGCGAAGATACCGTTGACTATGTGGTTGATCTAAGAGTGGTTATGGATAATTTACAACAACAGATTACTTGGGATCCAGTAGTATCCATTAATGATGATCTTACAGTATTTGTTCGTCCCATGAATTATAAACAAATAAGTGAAGGAGCAGTAAAGACATTTGAAACACAAAAGATTTTACAATTAGTTAATAACGAATCAATGTCTGAAGAGGATAAATTAGCTGCATTTAAAGATAGTTTTAATAAATTAACAGACATCACTATTGGCATGGTTCAAAGTTCAATATATCGTGTTGATAGTTCACAAGGCAGTACTGAAAATACAGAATTTATTAAAGAGTTTGTTGACAATGTGGATAAAGATTTGTTTAATGCTGTGCAAACACATGTTGAAGCATTGAAAGAAAACAATACTATCCGACCGTTATTAGTTGAAGTTACAGAAGAAATGAAACAACAAGGTATAACTGGTGATACTGTTACAGTACCTTTAGTATTTGATCCAGCAACTTTTTTCGTATAAGGCTTTTGAATCTTAGCTTAGAGGGAATTAACGCTTTAAGTGTAGAATACGATCGAGAATCAAAAGCCTTAAAAGAAGAATTGTTTAGATTATGTTGGTATATGAGAGGAAGTCTTTCATTCACTGAATCATATCTATTAACCTATGAAGATAGGCTTATTATTTCAAAAATAATTGAAGAAAATCTTGAGACTACTAAAACGTCTCAAATGCCGTTCTTTTAAAGATCAATACCTAAGAAGTTACTTCGGAATTTTAATTTCTTACCTTCGCCCATATTGCGAACTTGTAATCCATTTATTTTAGGACCATTTAATGGCGGTGTTGCGGCGGGTGCTGCTGCATTTGGATTACCAGGCTTTGCAACATTAGTCTTACTCACTGGTGCGTTAGCCATGGTGTTAGGCTTTTGTCCTCCTAATTGAGCGGACATTTGACTAAATGCTCCTGCTCCTGGTGCCGGTTTTGCTGGCGGGGTTCCTGTTGGTAACCCCGCATTTTTCTTAACTGTATCTAATTCGTCCGGTACTGCTCCAGGTGTTGGTGGTGTTTCTGCTCCAGGTGTTGGTGGTGTTTCTGCTCCAGGTGGTGTTTCTGCTGCTGGTGGTGTGTTTATACTCTTTTCTAAATCGCCTGCCAATTGTGTTTTACTTGCAGGGTCTAATCTGTCAATAGCTTTCATAATATCGCCTACTCCTCCTCCAGCCGGTGCTGCTCCTCCTCCAGCCGGTGCTGCTCCTCCTCCAGCCGGTGCTGCTCCTCCTCCAGCCGGTGCTGCTCCTCCTCCAGCCGGTGCTGCTCCTCCTC
>Ga0209499_1000894_pt1 | contig 21739 bp, 22 predicted proteins | sample C_130208_EF_Meta_FD_187306 | JGI IMG/M metagenome (GOLD analysis project Ga0209499, IMG submission 187306) | Freshwater microbial communities from Lake Croche, Canada to study carbon cycling - C_130208_EF_MetaG (SPAdes) (version 2) | ecosystem: Environmental > Aquatic > Freshwater > Lake... | reverse complement strand
TGACTTTCTATATTATTTTTGAACGTTAAAACGTCTGATTTTCCTTTTTTGAAAATTTTATTTCCGTTTTTTATACCACGGCGAACGGCTTTTTGTTCGTCTTCGGGAAGATGAATTATCGAAACACATTCGTCCGAACAACAGCCTTCCATTTTAGATTTGCAAGATTCACATTGGATAAAAAGCAAGTGACAGCCTTCATTGGAACAATTCGTATGCACGTCGCAAGGAGCGCCACATTGATGGCATTGCGAAACAATATCATCGGTAATTCTTTCGCCCAAGCGGTGATCGAAAACAAAGTTTTTACCAATGAATTTACTTTCTAAACCTTCGGCTTTTACCTGTCGTGTATATTCGATTATTCCGCCTTCGAGTTGATAAACATTTTCAAAACCTTTGTGTTTGAAATAGGCGCTGGCTTTTTCGCATCGAATACCGCCGGTGCAATACATCAAGAGTTTTTTGTCTTGTTTGTGTGCCAAAAGTTGGTCTTCAATAATAGGCAAACTTTCTCTAAAAGTGTCCACATCGGGTTTTATGGCACTTGTAAAATGACCGATTTCCGATTCGTAATGATTTCTCATATCGACCACAATGGTATTTGGGTCTTCGAGTAAATCGTTGAATTCCCTAGCTTTCAGGTGAATTCCAATATTGGTTACATCGAAAGTTTCGTCTTCCAATCCGTCGGCAACAATTTTGTCACGGACTTTTACGGTGAGTTTCAAAAACGAATGATCATCGTGTTCAACGGCAATATTCAAGCGAATGCCTTTCATGAAATCATAGACTTCTATAGAATCTTTAAAGGCATAAAAATTATCGGCAGGAAGTGAAAGTTGGGCGTTGATGCCTTCATTGGCAACATAAATCCGACCTAAAACTTCGAGTTTGTTCCAAGTAAGAAATAATTCGTTACGGAATTGTGTGGGATTTGAAATTTGCGCATAAGCATAGAAAGACAGCGTGAGTCGCTGTTTTCCGGCATCATCAATCATGATGGCTCGCTCTTCTGCGCTTAATGTGTTGTACAGTTGCATGCTATAAACAGTTTAAGTTGAGAAAATATTTCGGCAAAAATACGGAAAATGAGGCAATGTTACAAGTAGAACTTGTGTAAGTCGTGTGAGGAATATGACAATCGAAATAACATAAAAAAAAAGAGTTCACCGTGGCGAACTCTTTTCTAATTTAAGCATTATTTTCTTTTATCCTATCCTTGATTTTAGCTTCTAATTCGTCTGCTAATTCTGGATTGTCTTTTATCAAAGATTTCACTGCATCTCTACCCTGTCCTAACTTGGTTTCGCCATAACTAAACCAAGAACCCGCTTTTTTGATGATTTCAAATTCAACGGCTAAATCTAAAATTTCACCTGTTTTCGAAATCCCTTCGCCATACATAATATCAAATTCGGCTACTTTAAATGGTGGAGCTACTTTGTTTTTTACCACTTTAACTTTGGTTCTATTTCCAAGTACATTATCACCATCTTTTATTTGTGTTGAACGACGAATATCCAAACGTACCGAAGCATAAAACTTCAAGGCATTTCCACCCGTTGTTGTTTCAGGATTTCCGAACATTACACCAATTTTCTCTCTCAACTGATTGATGAAGAAGACGGTACAATTTGTCTTGCTAATTGTTCCCGTTAATTTTCTCAAAGCTTGTGACATCAAACGAGCGTGTAATCCCATTTTAGAATCACCCATTTCGCCTTCAATTTCACTTTTTGGAGTCAAAGCAGCAACGGAGTCAATTACAACAATGTCTATTGCGCCAGAACGAATTAAATTCTCTGCAATTTCTAAAGCTTGTTCCCCATTGTCTGGTTGAGATATGATTAAGTTTTCGATGTCAACGCCTAATTTTTCGGCATAATTTCTATCGAAAGCGTGTTCAGCATCTATAAAAGCAGCGATTCCACCCGCTTTTTGAGCTTCGGCAATAGCATGCAATGTTAATGTTGTTTTTCCTGAAGATTCTGGACCGTATATTTCGATAACCCTTCCTCTTGGATAACCACCAACTCCTAAGGCTAAGTCGATTCCTAAAGATCCAGACGAAATAGTTTCTACTTCTACAATGGCTTTGTCTCCCATTTTCATAACCGTACCTTTTCCGTAGGTTTTGTCCAGTTTATCAAGCGTAAGTTGTAACGCTTTTAATTTAGCTTCTTTTTCTGAACTCATCGTGTCTTTTACCTTTTCTTTCATCTGATTTTGATCTTATTTTTTGTAAAAATACTTCTTTTTTTGGAAGTTGCAAAGGGATTTTAATTAGAAAAAACATAAAGTTTTTCATACAAACAACGCTTTCAATTCCGTTGCTTCTTCGGGCTTCATTTTTCCTGCTAAAAGCAAACTCAATTGTTTGCGTCTTAAAGCGTCATCATAGCGGTGCATTTCTAGTTTTGTTTCCGGAATTACTTGCGGTACTTCAACTGGTTTTCCGTTTTCGTCCACTGCCACAAAAGTATAAATGGCTTCATTGGCTTTGGTTCTTTCCCCAGATTCTCTGTCTTCGACCCAAACGTCAATATAAATTTCCATCGAAGTTTTGAATGCTCTTGACACTTTTGCCTCCACAATAACTACACTTCCCAGCGGAATGGCTTTATTGAAAGCCACATGATTTACAGATGCAGTTACAGAGATTCTGCGGGAATGTCTCCCTGCCGAAATGCTTCCCGCACGATCCATCCGAGCCAATAATTCGCCCCCAAATAGATTATTCAAAGCATTGGTTTCGCTTGGCAAAACTAAATCGGTTAATACGGTTAAAGATTCTGAAGGATTTTTTGAGGTCATTTTTTATTTGATTTTTTAACCACATAAGTCATATAAGTCATATAAGGTCATTTAAGTTTATTGTAATAAATAGTGTTATTTCTAGTTAGGCAAAATCACAAGTATAATTTGAATTTTTATACTTTTTATTTCAAACTTATATGGCTTATATGGTAAATTTTCTTCACTAATTCAACCAATACACCGCCATTATAGCTGGAATAAAATAAATAACAATAGTTCTTGCACCATCATAATCTTTCGCTAATCGTTGTCCAAAAAGCAACATTATTAACGTGATACAAGAAAAAACAGCTCCATATAAACCAAATGTTCTTGTGTTGCTAATAAACAATTGAAGGCAACCCACGATGCATAAAACCCCAGAAATTAATTCTAAAATTAAAATATTTAGCAAAGCTAAATGAACTAGGTTTTTGAGTTGTGTTTTCGCAAAATGTTCTTTTAACCAACTGAGATTGTCATCCCAATAAAACAGTTTGTCATAGCCAGATTGTATAAAAGTGACGGACAAGAAAATCAATATTAAAATGGAAGCGGCGTTATTCATATCTTTATTTTTTATGGATTAATCGAGTAAGTTTCATAGATAAATCGGTGAAAATAATTTTAGGATTTCCATTGCGCTCAATGTGGTAAATGGCATCGGATAATTCCTGAAATATTTCGTTTATGTTGTTGCCGTTTACAAAAGGCGCAAATTTTTCTATTTTAAAATTCTCGACTGTAGGTTCTAAATAAACCAAATTCGGAGATTCGTAATTGATTAATAAGGCTTGACGAAAAAACTCGATACAAAACTGCAAGAATTTTTTTTGTGTTTCTCTTCCTAAAACTGCAATTTGATCGCTCCATTGAATTAAATCGCCAATAACCGCAGGATTTCCTTTGGCCTTAAAAGCAGCTCGAACCCAAACCACAAACCATTGTTCAAAAGGAAGTTCGTCCCGATTATCCTTCAATAAATGCAAGGCTTTACTATAATTTCCTTGTGCCTGATGGGCTATTTTAGCGGCTATTTTAGCTTCTACTTTTTCTTGTGAAACCAAGGCTTCAGCAACAACACTTTCACTTAATCCGTTAAAATGCAATACTTGACATCGGGAACGTATCGTTTGAATGATATCTTCTTCGTCTTCCGAAATTAGAATGAAAACTGTTTTTTCGGGCGGTTCTTCTAATAATTTCAACAACTTGTTTGAAGCAGAAATATTCATTTTGTCGGCCATCCAAACAATCATAATTTTATAACCGCCTTCGTATGATTTTAAGGCTAAAGTTTTTAAAACTTCTGCAGCGTCGTCCACACGAATAATTCCTTGTTTGTTCTGAACGCCTAAAATAGAATACCAATCAAATAATCCGCCATAAGGGTTTTGATCAACAAATAACCTCCAATTAGCAATGAAATCAATGCTTTTTGGGTCTTTTTTGATGTCATCGTTCGTTACTGTTGGATATACAAAATGCAAATCGGGATGCGAAATTTTTCTAAATTTCAAATTACAAGCTTCGTTTGAACCTGAGTTTTCTCCGTTTTGATTGCCACACAAAATATATTGTGCATAAGCAATTGCCATTGGTAATGTTCCACTTCCTTCGGGACCAATAAATAATTGTGCGTGAGGAATTCGACCTAAATCGGCACTTCGTGTCAAATGATTTTTGATGTGTTCCTGCCCTAAAATTTCTGAAAACTGCATAAGGCAAATATAGAAGAAAATGAACTATTTTCTAAATTTAGAGCGCAAACTTTTATAAAAACACGAGTTCTTCGTGGATCAGATTTTGAATTATTTTTACATAATTCATAGATTTTTATAAAATTACAACGTTTTCGTTATAATATGACTCGTTCTTTAAGGTATTTTGAATTTATCGGTAAAATAAAAGTCTTATATTTGTTTTTCTTTAAAAAAAAACTAAAAAACGAATATAATGAAAACTGTAAACGATTTCAATTTTGCTGGTAAAAAAGCGATAATCCGTGTTGATTTTAATGTGCCTTTGGACGAAAATTTTAATGTAACTGATGCTACTCGAATTGAAGCAGCAAAACCTACAATTGATAAAATTATTGCTGATGGTGGAAGCGTAATTTTGATGTCGCATCTTGGACGACCAAAAGGAGTGGAAAGAAAATATTCATTGGGACATATTGTAAACAAAGTTTCAGAAATTCTTGGTTTAACCGTTGTTTTTGCTTCTAACTGCATTGGCGAAGAAGCTAAAAAAGCAACAGATAATTTAAAACCAGGACAAGTTTTATTATTAGAAAATTTACGTTTTCATGATGAAGAAGAAGCTGGAGATGTTGCTTTTGCAAAAGAATTAGCTTCACTTGGAGATATTTATGTAAACGACGCTTTTGGAACAGCTCACAGAGCGCACGCTTCAACTACTATAATTGCTCAGTTTTTTCCAAACGAAAAATGTTTTGGATTATTATTGGCAAAAGAAATCGAAAGTTTGAACAAAGTTTTAAGCGATTCTAAAAAACCAGTTACTGCAGTTCTTGGTGGATCTAAAGTTTCTTCGAAAATTACGGTTATCGAAAATATTTTAGACAAAGTAGATCACATGATTATTGGAGGTGGAATGACTTTTACTTTCGTGAAAGCCTTAGGTGGAAAAGTAGGAAATTCTATTTGTGAAGATGACAAACTAGAATTGGCTTTAGAAATATTAAGATTGGCAAAAGAAAAAGGAGTTCAAATTCATATTCCAGTTGACGTTGTTGCTGCGGATGATTTTTCGAATACAGCGAACACTCAAATTGTAGATGTAAGAGAAATTCCTGATGGTTGGGAAGGTTTGGACGCAGGACCAAAATCATTAGAGAACTTCAAAAAAGTAATTTTAGAATCAAAAACAATACTTTGGAACGGACCTTTAGGAGTTTTTGAAATGGAAACTTTTTCAAATGGAACCATTCAATTGGGTAATTTTATTGCAGAAGCAACCGCAAACGGAGCATTTTCACTTGTTGGTGGAGGAGATTCAGTTGCAGCCGTAAAACAATTCGGTTTTGAAGATAAAGTAAGCTATGTTTCTACTGGAGGTGGTGCAATGCTAGAAATGCTAGAAGGCAGAATATTACCTGGTATAGCAGCTATTTTAGACTAACATCCTGATATTTAACACTATTTTAGAGGTTTTCTAGTTTTATACTATTAAGTTTGTCCAAACGGTTTTTTTAATCGTTTGGACAAATTATTATTTATTAAAGGTTATGATTGTAAAAAAAGGCATTTCATTGTTATTCTTATTGATATCCATTTCTTTATTTTCGCAAAAAGCGGTAGAAAAAAAGTGGGTTTTAAAAACAGAAACAAACACTACGTATTTAGATTCTATCAAAAAAACGTTCGTTAAAAACGATGCTGCTTCTCGTATTGATAGTTTGTGGACCAAGGAATTAACAAGCTTAGATTTGTATAACACCTTAACCGAAGATATAAAAAACGTCAATATCGACGAAAAAGTGGATTTTGAATTGCCGACTGAATTGTTGAAATCACGTCTGAAAGCCATGGACGCAAAATCTCCCTTTCATATAGAATACAATCAAGGTCTTGAAAATATAATTAAATCGTTTTTAAAGAACAGAAAAAAATCATTTGAACGTTTAATGGCTGTTTCGGACTATTATTTTCCGATGTTTGAAGAGGCTTTGGCCAAACAAAATGTCCCTTTAGAAATTAAATATTTGGCGGTTGTTGAATCGGCATTAAATCCAAAAGCGGTTTCTAAAATGGGTGCTACTGGGCTTTGGCAGTTTATGTATCAAACCGGAAAACAATATAATTTAAACATTGATTCCTACGTAGATGACCGAAATGATCCTATAAAATCTAGTGATGCAGCGGCGACCTACTTTTCTAAAATGTTCGGTATTTTTGGAGATTGGGATTTGGTTTTAGCTTCTTATAATTCGGGTCCTGGAAATGTTATAAAAGCGATTCGTCGTTCAGAAGGGCAACAAAATTATTGGAATATTAGAAAAAATCTTCCTAAAGAAACTCAAGCTTATGTTCCTGCTTTTTTAGCTACAATGTATATTTTCGAATACCATAAAGAACATGGCATAAAACCTAATAAAGCCATAGTTAAGCATTTTTCGACGGATACCATTATGGTTAAAAAGCAAATGACTTTCAAGCAAATTTCAGATTTGGTGGATGTTTCAGAAGCAGAATTGCAATTGTTAAATCCATCCTATAAACTCAATGTGATTCCAGTTTATGAGGGTCAAAGTCATTTTTTGAGGTTGCCAAAAGAAAAAATTGCAACCTTTGTTTCTAATGAAGATCGAATTTATGCCTACGTTCAACATGAATTTGACTTGCGCGAAAAACCTTTTCAATCTGATAATTCAGGAATAGCAGCTACTTTTACAGAAAAAAAAGCGAAACCTTCCTCTTCCGAAAATGGGATTAAGGGGATAAAGAAAGAAACGAAATCGGATAATTTACCAACAGAAATCGCTTCAAATTCAGCCTCTTATTATTTGGTTCAAAAAGGAGATAATTTAGGAAATATAGCCAAAAATCATAATGTTACTGTTGCCGAACTTAAAGAATGGAATCATCTTTCGGATGCCAATATTCAATTAGGCGCCTCTTTACAAGTGGCTAAAGCCAAAGAAATACAAGCTGTTAATCCGAAGTTAGAAAACACAGAATACATAGTTCAAAAAGGAGATAATTTAAATAAAATTGCTAGTAAATTTTGCGCAAGCTTAGAAAATTTAAAATCTTGGAACGCTATTGAAAACAATATTATTTCCATTGGAAGTACTTTAATTGTCTCTAAAAACGAAGTGGTTGTTGTAAATACAATTCCAGCAGATTCATTCAAGAAAAAAGATAATTTTGCTTCCATTTCAAAAATGAATTTAAAGGAATACTTTGTAAAAAAAGGAGATTCCTTATTTAGTATTTCCAAAAAATACCCTGGAGTAAGTGTTTCCGACATAAAAAAATGGAATGATATTCGCGAAGAAGAAGCTATTAAACCTGGAATGAAATTAAAAATAAACGGATAATTCAATAAACTTCTATAAATTTGGGTGTTGTTTATAATTCGATTTATAATGAATAAAACCCTTTTTTTTCTTCTACTTTTTTCTTTATTGTTTTTTTCCTGTGGGAAGAAAAACGACACTTTGCCACGAAAAACTACCGGTAAAATCAACACTATTTCTGTTATTATTGACGATCAATTATGGAATGGCGAAATAGGAGACAGCATTCGAAATAAGTTTGCTTCGCCTGTTATAGGTTTGCCACAAGAGGAACCTCTTTTTAACATTAACCAATATCCGACCAAACTTATGGAAGGATTTATGACGGATAGCAGAACCATCATCGTTGTAAAAAAAGAAGGTACTACGAAATTTAAGATTGTAAAAAATCAATATGCTTCGCCTCAAAATGTCTTTCATATTTCGGGAATTACGAGTTTTGATATTTTGAAAATCTTAGAAGAAAATGCTCCTAAAATCATTCAAATTATAAAGGAAACGGAAATTGTCGAAAGCCAAAGAATTATCAATCAATCCCTTATTGATATAAAGGCAATTAAATCAAAATTTAATATTTCCTTAAAAATTCCTTTTGGTTATTTGTACGCACTAAAAAAATCTAATTTTATTTGGCTTAAAAAAGAAATCCTAAGTGGCAATTCGAGTTTGCTTATTTACCAAGTTCCTATAAATTCCATTAAAAAAGATTCGAATTTGATTGTCAATATTATTAAAATGCGAGATTCTATTGGGAATTTGTATATTCGTGGAACGGAACCAGAGGCACGAATGATTACCGAAGAAGGGTATTCGCCTTATCTGTTTAAAACCAATTTAAACGGAAAAGAAACCTTTGAAACCAAAGGAACTTGGGAGTTAAAAAACGATTTTATGTCTGGACCCTTTATCAATTATGCCATTTTAGATTCGGAACACAATAGAATTTTGGTTTTAGAAGGGTTTTGCTATTCGCCATCCGGTGAAAAAAGAGATTTGATGCACGAATTAGAATCCATAATTAAGTCAATTACAATTTTAAAATAAACAATACAGCATGCAATTACAATGGCAAATTAAGCCTTTTGAAGGTCTTTCGGTAAATGAATTATATGATATTCTTAGATTAAGAAGCGAAATTTTTGTTGTCGAACAAAACTGTGTTTACCTTGATCTTGATGGAAAGGACAAACTTGCTTTGCATCTTTTTGGTACTTTTGAAGGCAAAATTGTAGCGCATTCTAGGCTTTTTAAAGCTGGAATTAGTTTTGATTATTCCTCTATCGGAAGAGTTACGGTAGATCCAAAATACCGCGACAGAAAATGGGGGCATGATTTAATGCGGGAATCTATTGCGGGAATTAAGCAACATTTTAACGAAACAAAAATTACTATTGGTGCCCAAATGTATCTAAAAAAATTCTATGAAAGTCATGGATTTGTTCAAACCAGCGAAATGTATTTAGAAGATGATATTCCGCATATTGAAATGAAAAAGGAATAATTAATTCTTAGTGATAAGGAATTCTACGCGACGGTCTAATTCATCGCCTTTTCCAAGCGGAAATTTGTTTCCATACCCTTTAAAAGTCATTCTATAGGGATTAATTCCTTTTAGTCTAAGATAAGCAAATACATTTTTCGCCCTATTTATGGAAAGATTTCTTTCATCAGTTTCTTGGTCAATGGCATCGTTATATTTGCTGGAAGTGCAACAAACGTGACCTTTAATTTCAAAACGTAGTGATTTGTGTTTTTGTAATAAAACAATGTTTTTGTCCAATTCTTTTTTTGCTTTTAATGAAACAATACTTGAACCCATTTCAAATTCAATCTTATCTAAAATGATAAGATCTCCCACTTTTGGGTTTTCTGGAAAGGAGGTGTAAATTGTTTTTGAAGTGAAAATTAAATCAACACGTCTGTTTTTATCTCGTACTTTCTGTAAACTTTTCACGGAATCTTTAGCAATAATTACGCGACCTCTGCCTTCGCAAACAAAAATTTTATTCAGTGCAATTCCGTTTGCAATTAAAATTTTCTGTACCGTAGCCACTCTTTTCATAGATAATATATCATTATAATCGGCGCTACCCCTATCATCGCAATATCCAAAGAGTTGAATGGCGTCAAAAGGAGTTTTAGCATCCTTTAAAAGATCCGTTATGCAACTTATTTGATTCTCATTTATAGTGAATTTATCAAATTCAAAATAGACACTATAAGTGCCCTTTTCTTGCGCTGAAAGATGGACAAAGAACAAAAGCAGAAGTATTTGCAATCCTCTTTTCATCACATTTTTAATATAGTTTTGTATTCCAAATTGTTATTTAAAAGCGATACGGCCTTTTTGATCTCTATATTGTTCTTCAAATAATATTGATATAATCCTTCCTGATATTGATATCTTTTTATGATTTCATCCAGGATTAAAGTCCGAATTTCTTTCTGGTTTTTATCTAAGAGTTGATCTTCACTTTTTTGAAGCGCTGTCAGTAATTGTTGGTATTCTGTTTGGATACTTTCGTCTATTTTTTCTTTTTTGGCTATAGCCAAAGTGTTTTTCAAAGCCAACTCCGTTTCGGTGTCAAAAGAGAATTTCTCGGCTTTTAAAAACCGTTTAAAATCTAAATAATCAGCATCAGAAAATACAGGAATTTGGATTCCTAAATTTGGATTTTTATAATAATAAGCGGTGGCATAATTAAATATCCCATCGTTTTTTACCAAGGCTTCGGTTATTGGACTCCATTTTGTTTCTTCTAATTCAATGTCGGGCTGAATTCCGCCACCGTCATAAACGGTTCTTCCTTTGCGAGTTTTAAAAGCATTGAAATTCTTCGCATCCGTTTTGGTGGCAACACCATTTTTGTCTTTATGTGCATAATCTAATGCCTGAATGCATCTTCCAGAAGGCGTATAATAGCGAGAAATGGTCACTTTTAGCTGCGTTCCATAGGTTAAATCAACCGGTCTTTGTACTAATCCTTTTCCAAAACTGCGGCTGCCAATAACTACCGCTCGATCTAAATCTTGCAAGGCACCTGATACGATTTCGGAGGCTGATGCACTTTTTCCATTGACTAGAATAACTAACGGAATTTCAGTATCGATAGGATCTCTAGAAGTTTTAAAGGTGTTGTTGTGTTTCTCGATTTTTGATTTAGTAGTTACAATTGTTTCGTTTTTTGGCACAAATAAATTACAAATAGAAACCGCTTCGTTCAAAAGCCCTCCTGGATTTCCTCTCAAATCCAAAATGATTCTTGTGGCGCCCTCTTTTTTTAATTGTTCTAATGCTTCTTTGGTTTCCAGAGCCGCTTTGGCATTGAAGCGAGATAAAACAATATAACCCGTAGTTTCGTCTATTTTTCCAAAAAAGGGAACTGATTTAATTTCGACTTCATCAAGAACAATTTGGGAAGTAATTGTTTTGCCTTGACGGATGTATTTGATGTTTACTTTGGTGTTTTTTGCTCCTTTTAAAAGCTGAGAAGCGTCGTCTTTAAAGTCAGACAAATTTACATCGCCAATTTGAATAATCTCGTCTCCTGCTTTCAAACCCGCTTTATCTGCTGGGAAATTTTTATAAGGTTCTCGGACTATTAATTTATCCTCTTTTCGAGTAATTAATGCTCCAATTCCTGTGTATTCGCCAGTATTGTTTATTTTGAATTTTATAACATCCTGCTCATTAAAATAGACGGTATAAGGATCTAGACTGGCTAACATTCCTTTGATTGCCTTATCCATCAAATCGCCAGGATTGGTTTCGTCTACATAATTCATATTCAGCTCCTTAAAAAGCGTGGTAAATATTTCTATTTGCTTTGCAATTTCAAAAAAATCATCTTTGAAACTAACGCCTACAAACAAAAATGCAGAAGCAGCAATTGGAAGAATGTATCTTTTTTTTAAAATGCGGATCATAATGGTTTATTGGCTTATTTTCAGAATGCTAAAGTAATAATAAATAGGCACATTTAAAATTTGACTGTATTAAACCACTCTTATGTTGCTGTTTTTTATTCTTTTTTTAATCCCGTATTTTGTATTGGCGGAATACTAGCACTTATTTGAAGTACAAATTTTTCAAACAATTGAATCGTTTTCGTGTTGATTTCTTCATAAGATAAACGGTCTTTTGTTTGGTAAAAAAACATCATTGCATACGGTTTATCTAGATTATCGATAAGCAAATGTTTATTTAAACGATAGGTTTCACGAAGAACGCGCTTAAAATAATTACGATCTACAGCGTGTTTGAAATTTTTTTTGGAAACAGAAACTCCCATTTTAAGTTTTTGTATTGAATCTTCCGCAATTCCATAGTCACTTTCCACGTAAACCAATCTCAAAGGATATTTGGATACGGATTTACCTTTGGAAAAAAGCAAATCTATGGTGATTTTACTTTTTAGCTTTTCGTTTTTTGGATAAGTGAAGTTCATTTTAGTATAAAACTGTAAATATTTTCGAACGCAAAGGTACAATTAAACCCTAAATAGCATTATTGTTTGGTATTAAAAATCGAACTAAGTATATATTTCATATTTTTGCGCCAAAATTTATAATGATGCAAAAGTTAGTTTCGTATCCTATATCTGCCGTTTATTATTTGTTATTCGGACTTACATTGGTTGTTTTTCATCCAATTCAGTGGGTTTGTTTCAACGTTTTTGGATATCAGGCTCATAAAAAAAGCGTGGATTATATGAACTTTTTTTTATTGAGATGCACAAATTTATTGGGCACAACCTATACTTTCGAAAATAGAGAACTCATTCCAGAAAATACGCCTTTGATTTTTGTTTCTAACCATCAAAGTTTATACGATATTGTTGCTATGATTTGGTATTTGCGACGCTTTCATTGCAGTTATGTAAGCAAAAAGGAATTAGGCAAAGGAATTCCAAGTGTTTCTTATAATTTACGCCACGGAGGTTCTGCACTTATTGATCGAAAAGACCCTAAACAAGCCATTCCTGCTATCAAAGAATTGGCAGAATATATCGAAAAAAACAGCCGTTCAGCCGTAATATTTCCAGAAGGAACCCGAAGTAAAACCGGTATTCCTAAAGAATTTGCCCAAAGCGGTTTAAAAATATTATGTAAATACGCGCCATCGGCTTATGTGGTTCCGATAAGTATAAATAATTCATGGAAAATGGTGAAATTTGGATTTTTTCCTTTAGGTTTGGGAAATCATCTTATCTTTACGGTTCATAAACCAATATCTGTAAAAGATTTTTCGTTTGAGGAAATAATTAAAATCACAGAAAACACTGTTATTCAAGGAATAAAAAATTAAAATATATATAATGTCTATAAAAAATATTCGACTAGAAGTAATGCAACTTTTAGAAAAAAACGTAAGTACTTATGTTGATCAGTATTTAATACCTGTAGAAAAAATTTGGCAACCTTCCGATTTTTTACCTAATTCAGAAAGTGATACTTTTTTTGATGAAGTAAAGGAATTAAGAGAAATAGCCAAAGATTTGCCTTATGATTTTTGGGTAGCCTTAGTGGGAGACACCATTACTGAAGAGGCTTTGCCAACTTATGAATCATGGTTAATTGAAGTAGAAGGAGTCGATAATCTAGAGAGAAATGGCTGGGCAAAATGGGTTCGCCAATGGACTGGAGAAGAAAACCGTCACGGAGATTTGCTAAACAAATACTTGTATTTATCAGGTCGCGTTAATATGCGTGAAATAGAAATGACTACGCAACATCTTATCAATGATGGTTTTGACATTGGAACTGGAAGAGATCCATATAAAAACTTTGTTTACACCAGTTTCCAGGAATTAGCCACTTATGTTTCGCACAATCGCGTTTCTCAATTGGCTAAAAGTTATGGAGATAACAAATTATCAAAAATGTGTAAAATGATTGCTGGCGACGAAATGCGTCATCATCATGCGTACAGCGAATTTGTAAATCAGATTTTTAAATTAGATCCAAGCGAAATGATGCTTGCTTTTCAATACATGATGAAACAAAAAATAGTTATGCCTGCTCATTTCTTGAGAGAATCAGGACAGAAAATTAGTTCGGCATTCGAACATTTTTCAGATTCTGCCCAAAGAATTGGGGTTTATACCGCAAGTGATTATGTTGATATTATGCAAAAATTGATTGAAAAATGGCAAATCGATAACATTACTGGATTGACAGACGAGGCTGAAAAAGCTAGAGACTATTTGATGAAATTACCTGCAAGAATGGCAAGAATTTCAGAAAGAATGGTGATTCCAGAAGAATCATTTACTTTTAAATGGGTAGAACCAGCAAGAATTTAATTAAACTAATTACTATATTTTGAATGTTGAATTTTGAAGGGAATATCTTTGAAGTTCAACATTTTTTTTTAATCCTTAATTACTATGGTTACAGAAAATATAATAAATAATACGATTGTTTTTGTAAAGCAAAAATTAGATAATGCCGAAGGCGGACATGATTGGTTTCATATAGAAAGAGTTTTTAAAAACGCCGTATTAATTGCCGATGCCGAAGATTGCAATTTGATAATTGTTAAATTGGGTGCTTTGCTTCATGATATTTCAGACAGTAAATTTCATAATGGAGACGAAACTGTTGGCCCAAAAATTGCCCGTGAATTTCTTGAAAGCCAAAATCTAGATGAAGTTTCCTTGAACCATGTCATCCAAATTATTGAAAATATTTCGTTTAAGGGAGGTAATGTTTTAAAAGAATTTTCGTCGAAAGAGCTTAATATTGTTCAGGATGCCGATCGATTGGATGCCATCGGAGCGATAGGAATTGCAAGAGCATTTAACTATGGAGGGTTTAAAAACCGCCCCTTATACAATCCGAAAACCGCTCCAAATCTTCACATGAGCAAAGAAGAATATAAAAATAGTGAGGCGCCAACACTCAATCATTTCTATGAAAAACTATTGCTTTTAAAAGACAAAATGAATACCAAAACAGCTAAAAAAATTGCCCAAGACCGCCATCATTTTATGGAAGGGTTTCTTTCGCAATTTTATGCGGAATGGGATGGGGAGATTTAGATTTAAGATTGTTGATTTCAGATTTCAGATTTGGTTGGAAAGAAGTGATGGGATTGATTTTTTTAAATTGCCATTGCCATTGCCATTGCCATTGCCATTGCCATTGCCATTGCCATTGATTTAAGATTGTAGATTAACGATTTTTGATTTCAGATTTTGTTGGAAAGAAGTTTTGAAATTGATTTTTGAAATTGCCATTGCCATTGATTTAATATTGTAGATTAACGATTTTTGATTTCAGATTTAGTTGGAATGGAGTGATGGATTCAAGTTGAAATTGATTTTTAAATCAAGTAATCCCAAAAATTTTCTTTGTGAATTACTTGAGTTGTTTTTGGATGGTATTTTTCTGTGAATGACTTTGTAAAACGCACTTTTTGATTTGGATTGTATTTAATTTCGAAAGCTTCAATTTCATTGTTTTTTACCTCCAAATAATCGATTTCGGCTTGTTGTGTGTTTCTCCAAAAATAAGTGTCTTTGAACTGATTTTCATACGATAATTTCTTCATGCGTTCGCTGATTATAAAGTTTTCCCACAACGCACCAATGTCGTCACGTAGTTCTATTGGATTAAAATTTTTGATGATTCGATTGCGCAAACCATTGTCCCAAAAATAGACTTTTCTGCCTTTTCTAAGTTCGTTATCTTGATTTTTGCTAAAGGCATTTAAGCTAAAAACAATAAAGTTTTTCTCCAAAACATCAATATATTTTTCAACCGTCAATCGGTTTATTCCTAAATCATTAGCTAGAGAACTATAACTAATTTCCGATCCGATTCTGTACGCCAACATTTGAACCAATCGCTGTAAAGTGGCCGATTTTTTCACTCCTTCAAGATTTAGAATATCTTTATATAGAAAACCTTCCACTAAATCATTGAGAATTTTTTCTTCTTTTCCAGCATTGGTAACCACTTCTGGATAACATCCAAAAACCAAACGATGCGGAACTAACCGAGTTTCTTCGATAAAATTGCTTTGTTTGACCATTTCTCCATAACTCAAAGGAAATAGTTGGAGTTCTTCTTTTCTTCCAACCATAGATTCTTTGGTCTTGTCTGCCAATTCAAAAGCGCTACTTCCCGAAGCAATCACTTGAATCTCGGGATAATTATCGACCATACGTTTGATCAGTAGTCCAATATTATGGATCATTTGAGCCTCGTCTATAACCAGAATTTTATTATTCCCTATTAAGGCTTTTAGTCTGTCGGTGGTGATGTTTTCCAATAAAAGCTGTGTATCGGGTTCATCGCCATTGAGCCACAAAAAAGATTGGTCTTTGACGGTGTTTTTTATCAAGGAAGTTTTTCCTACTTGCCTTGCACCAAATACCAATATTGCTTTTCCTTTAAAAAGATAGCTGTCAATTTCAGATTGTGAGGTTCTATTTATCATTTTCGCACCGATTTACAATGCAAATATATAATAAAATGATATTACAATATCGAAAAAATATAATAATATGATATTTAAATATCAAAAAAGTATAATAATTTGATATTTATTAAATTAAAAAATGGAATTTTATAATTTTTTTATATGTTTCTGTTCCAATTTTTAAATCAAAAATCGTTTATCAAAAATATTCAATCAAATCCCTTTTGCCTTCATTTCGATAATTATATCCGAAGCGTTTTTAAAAGTAGGGGCTTGTTCAATAATGCTTCCAACTCTTTTTTTATTGAGTTTAAAACTAATATCATTTTCGGTTGTAAAAAGCAGCGCCGTTAAAAATGGATTATTCATATAGGGAGCCAACACAAAAAAAGCTTCTTCTAAAGAATGAAAACTTTCGATTTCTTCTGTCTTGTACTTGGCGGTTAACGAAAGGCTAAAAACGTCGTTTTCTAATAACACGGGACGTACATAAATGTTTTTTAGTTCGGTATCCCCAATGGTTTTTGCCAAAGTTAATTTGGCATAAGTATGGTTTTCGATACTTTCTTTTACCTTTTCCCAGAATTGGGCAAATACAGGTTGGAAGGACATAAGCTTGTTTTTTTAGGTATTAAATTGTTTTTGAAATAAATTTTAAAAGTATAATAAAAGGAGTTTATAATCTCCTAAATATATAATCAGATAAAAGTTTTTTGGAAGTAATTAACTAGTTCCCTTTAAACTCTGCTTTTCTTTTCTCCAAAAATGCGGTGGTCCCTTCCTTGAAATCTTCGGTAGCAAAACAAGCTCCAAAAGAATTAATCTCGATAGCATATCCATTTACACCAGTCAAAAAGTTGGCGTTTATGGCTTCAATAGCTTTGCTAATTGCCACTGGCGAATTCTTCATAATTCGAGTGGCTATGGTCATATAAGTGGAATGCAAGTCTTCTTGAGGTACCACGTGATTCACTAATCCGTATCTTTTTGCAGTTTCCGCATCAATCATTCCCGCCGTCATAATCATTTCCATGGCATGCCCCTTTCCAACCAGTTGAGGCAATCGTTGCGTTCCTCCGTAACCTGGAATTACGCCAAGCGAAGTTTCTGGCAAACCCATTTTGGCATTTTCAGAAGCAATTCTAAAATGACAAGCCATAGCCAATTCTAGTCCGCCACCAAGTGCAAAACCATTAATTGCGGCAATTACAGGAGTTTTTAAATTTTCGATAAAATCGAATAAAATAGTCTGTCCTTTTGAAGCTAATAAGGAACCTTCCTCTGCCGAAAAGTTGGCAAATTCAGAAATATCTGCACCAGCTACAAATGCTTTTGTACCGCTTCCTGTAATTACAATTACCCGAATTTCAGGATTTTCATCTACAGATTTAACCGTTTCGTGTAGCTCCTGAATTGTAGCTTTGTTTAAGGCATTTAGTTTTTCAGGACGATTGATAAAAATAGTAGCAACTCCTTTTTCAATTTCTAATAAAATGTTTTCTAATGCCATGACGCTAATTTTAGTTGTTTATAATGGGTAAGGAAACCAAAAATGTGGTTCCTTTTCCTTTTTCTGACTCGAATGTAATTGTTCCGTTATAATTTTCGATAATATTCTTAATAATTCCAAGTCCAAGTCCCATTCCGCTCGATTTTGTGGTAAATTTTGGTTCGAAAATCCGATTAAAATCTTGAATTTCTATTCCAATTCCGTTGTCTTTTACGGTGATTAAAACGGTATTATCGGCCTTTTTTATACTTACAAATATAGCTTTGTTTTCTTGTAAATCAGGAATTGATTGTATAGCATTTTTTACCAAATTGGTAATAATCCGAATGAGTTGTGTTCGGTCAATTTTTGAAATAATCTCGGCTTCTTCGGCTTCAAAAACAATGTAATCTTCGTTGAAAATATCCATGGTCAGTTCCACCACATCCACCACATTTAGCGTTTCATTTTGTTGGGCTGGCATCGATGCAAAATTCGAAAATGCCGAAGCAACGGAACTCATCGTGTCGATTTGCTGAATCAAAGTTTCCGAATAATCATTGATTTTTTGTTTTAAATCGGGATCGTTTGCATCAAACTTTCTCTGAAAACTTTGCACCGTTAATCGCATGGGTGTAAGCGGATTTTTAATCTCATGCGCCACTTGTTTTGCCATTTCCTGCCAGGCTTCTTCCCGTTCGCTTTGGGCTAATTTCAAGGCGCTTTCTTCGAGTTCATCCACCATGGCGTTATAGGCTTTTATCAAAAGATTGATTTCTTTGCTGCTGGCTTCCAGAACAATTTTTTCGTTTTTTTGATTCAAACTGGTTTCGCTTAATTTATCGGAAATCGTTTTTAATGATTTTGTAATATAGGACGAAAGAAAATAAGCCACCGCAAAGGCCACCAAAAGCATGAAACTATAAACTTGTGCCAGCCGAACCAAGAAATTGCGCAATTCCGTTTGGTAATAACTATCGTCCTCCACATAAGGCAAATTCAAGATTCCCAATGGCTTGAACTTGTCGTCTTTTATTAAACTATAGGAAGAACGGTTCTTTTTGCCATCGATGGTTTTGATGTCAACATATCGTTTTTCGATAGAGGATTGTACCAATTTTATAATGTATTTTGGAATTGGCGGAGCAAGGACATCAATCGAAAATTTGGATTTTGATGATTTTAAAAGCTTTCCATCTAGACTATAAATATTGATTTCGAGATTATGAATATCCGATAATTCGTGAATTTTATCTTTAAATATCAGCGAAAGATTACTTGGTGTAAGCGGATAAGTGGTGTTCGAAAGCACATAATTGATGTTCTCTTTTATGGCGTCTTCTTTACGATCTAAACGTTCTTGATGGTATTCTTTTGCTTCGTTTTTGAATTGAAAAATAGAAATGGAAGCCAATAACATCGAAGCTACAATTATCAATACAATCATCGACAGGAAAATCCTGATTTGCAAAGAAAGCATCGATATCTTAAAGCCTTTTAGCATTTTTAGGTTTTGTTTCTTTCTCGAATTCGTTTGTACATTTTGAATCCCAACATGATAGTAATCGAAAAAATAAAGATTCCGAGAACACCATAAATCCAGTTGACGGCATTTTTTAGAATGACCAAAAACACGACTGCAAACAGAATTATGGTAGCTCCTTCGTTCCACAAACGCATATAATTTGTCGAATATTTCACTTCGTCGTTTTGTAATTCCGTGAAAATTCTTTGGCATTTATAATGGTACAAATACAGCGCAAAAACAAAGCCAAGTTTTACTTGCATCCAAGGCATTTGTAGCCAAGCATTTCCCAATTCTGTAAAAAACAACATCCAAAAAGCAAAAATACTGGCTAAAACGGCACTTGGCCATGTAATAATATACCACAAACGAAAGGTCATTATTTTGTATTGTTTTTGCAGAATTTCCTTTTCTGGCGAAGGTTTGTCGTTGGCTTCAATTTGGTAAACAAAAAGGCGAACAATATAAAAAAGTCCAGCAAACCAAGTGATTACAAAGATGAGGTGCAGCGATTTTAGGTAGTTGTAGTAATCCATTATTTTTTAAAATTTAATTTTTACCACACCATTTCTTCTTGTGTTTCCGCATTCCAAAAAGTTCCTGTAGATAAATTCTTTTCCAACAAGGTATAAATACCATTTGCAGAAAATTCGGGTGTTAAAGGTGCAGATTGTCCAGCTAATTTTGTTTTAACCCAACCTGGATGAATTGAAATAACCGAAATATTTTTATCCAAAAGCCGTTCCGAAAGTATTTTTGTATACATATTTACTGCGGATTTTGACATTCTATAGGCTGGTGAATCGAAACCACTTACTCGACTCAATGCTCCCATTACAGAGGAGATATTCAATATTTTTCCCTTTTCCTGAAGCAAGTCAATTATGGATTCTGTAAATAGGACTAGTCCAGTAACATTGGTTTCAAATGTTATTTTAAAGGAATTAATTTCGGGAATTTTTTTACCTAAATCAGGTGCAATTCCTGCATTATTGATTAAAAAATCAATTGTTTTAAATTTTTCACGAATAATTTTATTGGCTATTTCAATTGAATCGGAATCTGTCACATCAAGTTTTATTGTAAAAATATTTTCAGAAACGATATCAATTAAGCCGTTTCTTGATGTTCCAATAACAAAATATCCATTTTCAATTAATTTTTTTGCTAATGCAAATCCTATTCCGGAATTTGCACCTGTTATCAATACTGTTTTCATGATTTTGCCCATTCATTTATCCAATTTCCAACCACGCCACACCATTCATCTCCATCGTTCATACATGGAACAGCCATGAAACTTTCGCCACCATGAGCTTTGAATTCGTGGTTTGCTTCCATTGCAATTTCTTCCAAAGTTTCTAAACAATCAGATACAAATGCAGGCGTTACAACGGCCAAATTCTTAATTCCTTTTTCGGGCATTTTGTTTACTTCTACATCCGTATAAGGCGTCAACCATTTGTCTCCCGCTAATCGCGATTGAAAAGTTTGACTGTATTTTCCCTCTGGAATTCCCAAATATTTCACCACCTGTTTTGTAGTTTCATAACATTGATGACGGTAACAAAATTCGTGAGCCGGAGAAGGGGTATTACAGCAAGATCCATCAATTTTGCAATGTGATTTTGTAATGTCGGTTTTACGAATATGGCGTTCTGGAATCCCGTGATAGGAAAACAATAAATGATCATAATCATAACCTTCCAAATGTTTTTTGATAGAATTCCCCAAACTCGAAATATAATCGGGTTTGTTGTAAAACGCAGGAACAATCGTGAATTTCATTTCTGGAAAATACTTTTTTCTGTGCTCTTCGGCCAATTCTAAAATGGTAGTTGTCGAAGCCATAGCATGTTGCGGATACAAAGGAAACAACAAAACTTCATCTACGCCTTTGTCTTTCAATTCTTGCAACCCTTTTAGGATTGATATTTTTCCGTAACGCATCGCCAATGAAACAGGAATTGAAGTTGTTGCCTGAACTTTCTTCTGCATTCTTTCCGAAATTACAACTAAAGGCGACCCTTCTTCCCACCAAATTTTGGCGTAAGCCGCTGCTGATTTCTTGGGTCTTGTTTGTAAAATAATTCCACGAACCAACAAAGCGCGTAATAAAAACGGAACATCAATCACGTATTTATCCATTAAGAACTCATCTAAATAGGGCTTTACATCTTTTGCAGTTGGACTTTCTGGAGAACCTAAATTAACTAATAATACACCTTTCATTTCTTTATTTTTTTTTGCATAAAAGTAATTTAAACTTACTTTTTTTAGTTGCGTTTAACTATTTTTTAGTTTTTGTTTACCTTTAAAAAATGGCGCTATGTGTTTGGGTTTATAGCCATCAAATATTTCTTCGGAGTAGTGGCAAATTTCTTTTTGAAAGCCGCAATAAAATGACTTCCTGTGCTATAGCCTATTTTTAATCCAACTTCGTTGACATTATAA
>Ga0209499_1000893_pt1 | contig 21748 bp, 31 predicted proteins | sample C_130208_EF_Meta_FD_187306 | JGI IMG/M metagenome (GOLD analysis project Ga0209499, IMG submission 187306) | Freshwater microbial communities from Lake Croche, Canada to study carbon cycling - C_130208_EF_MetaG (SPAdes) (version 2) | ecosystem: Environmental > Aquatic > Freshwater > Lake... | reverse complement strand
ACAGCGAAGCGGCAACAGCGAAGCGGAAACAGCGAAGCGGCAACAGCGAAGCGGCAACAGCGAAGCGGAAACAGCGAAGCGGCAATAGCGAAGCGTTTAAAACTTTACGAAGCGGTTGAAAAATGCAGTCTGTCCTGTGGGAGAAACAGGGATATCGTTCACTCTGCCGGCGGCGCAGGCGGCTAGGCGAAGATTACATCCAATTCAGCGCGGCTAATCGTTGTGGGACCGACTGTTATATAGTTTTTCCACTCATTGTAGTCTACACCGTTTCTGTCGCCAATCTGATTGCCGGAGGTCGCTGGCTTATTGGTTATAAGACCAGTGGCAATCGCATTTTGACGATAGACATTGTTGGTGTACAGGGTGCGGGCACGGCGCCTGCGCGTTAGTTCAGAGGCATCCATTCTACTTCATGTGAATGACTTTTAGCAGGGGGTGCGATTGTATGTATAATGGGAGCGGGTCGTGAATCTGATAGGTGGAGAGGAGGAGTTTAGCTCCACGTTTTGTTAGGACGTAGTCTACGTCAGATATCATCATAACATCCCAGTCTTTCGGTGGAGCGACGTTTTCTATATTTTTGTTGGCGTGATTAGTTCTACATATTAGCGCATGTTCAGCTTTTGTGTCGAGAAACTGGGTCCAAGCCTGCCGGTGTGTTAGCATTTCTTGAGCCTGCTCTGGACTTAGCGAAAGCCGCGCTCCTGGACTAAATCGTGTATCGTGTTTATAATTGTTCAGAGTTGGCTGTATCGGTATAGTTGTCACTGAGGCGTATTTTGGTAGGGCTGCCGGGACCTCTTTAGAACAAAGATAGAGGTGTGTTTTTATTACTTCTATTGGCTTGTAAGCGCAGAATTTACAGTTATCCATTACATATAATGGAGTTTGTGTTTACTGGGGCTTGACGCGGATTTTCCCCTAAACGAAGAAAAAACTTGAGGAGATGTTATTCGTGTATCATGCTTATAAGAAACTCTCCCGATACAATACTGAAATGAGTGTTGTCCTGCCCAACTTTGTTATTCCGGTTCTTCCGAGTATTGAAGTGAAAAAGCCTATTGTAATGCGTCGTCGGCGAGCGAATTCCACGTCAAGTGCGCAGACGCCGCGCCCAAGCATGCTGGACATTGAGGTGGAGCCGTCCAAGGTGGCAGGTAAGTTGCGTAAGAAGCATGAAGAGCCTATTTTGGTCGAGAACCCTGACCGATTCGTGCTGTTTCCCATTGAGCATCAGGATGTATTTAAGATGTACAAGGACCTCGTGGCGGTGCGCTGGATTCCTGAAGAGGTCGATATGAGCAAAGATCTCAAGGACTGGAAGCTGTTGACTCCGAATGAGCAACACTTTATCAAGCGCATCTTAGGGTTCTTTGCTGGCTCGGACGGAATCGTTAATGAGAACCTGGCGGCGAACTTCGCCAATGAGGTTCAGTACCCTGAAGCCAAGGCGTTCTACACGGAGCAGATGAGCAATGAGACGGTCCACTCTGAGACCTATTCGCGCCTGGTTGACACCTACATTGAGGACAGGGTTGAGAAGCTTGAAATCCTGCGCTCCATTCGTACTATGCCTTTCGTTCAGAAGAAGGCGGCGTGGGCTATGCACTGGATGCAGGGTGAGTCGGCAGATTTCGCTACACGGCTGATGGCGTTCGCGGCGGTCGAGGGCATCTTCTTTAGCGGCGCGTTCTGCTCTATCTTCTGGTTCAAGCAGCGCGGACTGCTGCCTGGCTTGACTACATCGAATGAGTTTATCTCGCGTGATGAAGGGCTTCATACTGACTTTGCCTGTCTTCTGTACAGCAAAATCGAGAACCGGTTGTCCAAGACGCGCGCTCATAAGTTGATTCGTGAGGCGGTCAAGATTGAGAAGGAATTCATTACGGAGGCGATTCCCTGCGCGATGATTGGCATGAATTCTAAGATGATGAGTCAGTATATTGAATTCGTGGCGGACCGAATCCTGGTACAGCTTGGCTATCCCAAAACGTTTGAGACAGCGAATCCGTTCTCGTTTATGGAGCGCATTTCACTGGAGGGCAAGGACAACTTCTTCGAGAAGCGCGTCACATCGTATGCGCTTTCTGGTGTTGGAAAGACAGCGGAGCAGATGTCATTCAGCATGGATGCGGACTTTTAAACTACATGAGTAGGGGATGCGAGCCTTCGTCATCAATTTAAAATCCCGACCAGACCGATGGCAGCGAATGAAACGAATTTTCGATGGCTCTGATATTAAGATTAGCCGTATTGACGCCGTTAGGGCTGCGGACCCACACCTTGGTGTTCTAAAATCTTTTTTAAAGGCGCTGCGAAAGGCGCGCACTTTAGGGTTAGAAAACGTCTTGTTGCTAGAGGATGACTGTATGCCTACTGCGGGTTGGAAGGCTCGTTGGCCCAAAGTTCGCTCGTGGCTCGACGAGAATCCTGATAAATGGGATTTATATAGTGGCGGCAACTGGGCAATCTGGTTTCCACACGAAGTTGGTCGCATTGATGATATACGATTTTACGATCCTGTGTACAGTTTGGCGGCACATTGGCTGTACGTGCCGCAGCGGTCCTACGAATTCCTTATCGACTATTATTCGCGCATTGTTACGTTAGCGCCGGTGTTACCGCTCGTGGGTATCGACCATCACAATAACTTGTTTAAAATGGTGATTTCGGAGCCCTTTATGGCGTATCAAAAATCTGATTTTAGTAATACAAAACATACATACCGAAATACAGAACGTATGTTTTCACAGGCAGAGCGTAATGTGCGACGGACACGCCGCGCTAGAAGCCCGCTGTCGTGGGTGGGATTTGCCAGCCGTTGACCGTCCAATTACGAATGATGTCGTCTCTCTGACCGACACCATTCGCATTCAACGTGTTTCCCATGCCGTCGTCAACGAAGAGCCACTTGCTCAGGAAGTCGCCGTCGGCAAGTGTAAAATTCGCGTCGCCGTGGCTGGGGTCATGCTCTTCGTGGTAAATGGGACCCGACTGTGAACCATCGAAGATTTGATTGTAACCCTCCATGATGTACCAGCGATGATAGTCAATCTTATTATTCTCCTTGTCAATCGTGTAGGGACCTACGTGCGCAGACGGAAAACGCGTTACAAAGTCGCTACATGCAGCCTTGAAATTATTGATGTAGTCGTCCTGTGTTACGGCGTCGTTGGGAGCATAGGAGCCCACCTCTACATATTCGGGATGGTGATTGTGAATTTCCGTGGTGGCGCAGATTCGCACACCCTTTCCAAGGTCGTCGTTATTCATATGGCGACTACGCAGATTAGGGCGCCATCCATCCGGTCCAGGCGCCGAGCAGTGCCGCGGGGCGGGATTATAGGTTCCTGTTGGGAAGAAGGCGTTACCGAACTGTGAATCCTTGTAGGCTAAATCCTGGACAAAATAGACCCACCAGTACTTCTTCTTGATGAACTCCTGCTTTGCGACGCTGTACCGGAATGAACGGTTCTCGTTCATCAGACATTCACCCGAAAAAGGCTTATCTGCAGTCGGTATGTCGTAGTGTGCCAGGTCCTTGAGTTTGTAGGTCTTGCCGTTTAGCGGCGGGTAATTCGCAGCGGGTATCGTAAACTCATAGTTTCTAAACCCATTCGGATCGTCCGCTAGTACTTCGAGCCACAAGCGCATCGCAGTATATGTCTGCGTCAACCGCTCGGACATCAAGCCGAAGTTCTGTGCAAGGTTGATATTTGTAAACGCCTGTGTCCTCTGGTCATACGTTACATATTCAACGGCACCCCCGAGAATGACGGCGGCGATTTGGGCAGTCGGACCCATAACAGGCTCAGCGACTACGGATAGGACACCGAGTGCCGTCTCAAATAGATTGGTCCACGGCGCGGTTGTGGGGTCAGCAGGCGGGTCCGGTGTCTGTAACATGTTTTGGACTTCAATCAAAATATTGCCGTTCGTCGTATAAATAAGGTCCAATTGACCTATAAGACTGAGCAAATTCTTTTTAATTTGCATTATTTCTTCGGGCTTCAGGTCAGGCCATAGCGTCAGTTCAGCTGCTGTGGACTCTGCCGCGGGCTCTACGAAGGCTTCTGCCGCGGGCTCTACGACGGCTTCTGCCGCGGGCTCTACGACGGGCTCTACGACGGGCTCTACGACGGGCTCTACGACGGGCTCTACGACGGGCTCTAGGATGGGCTCTAGAACAGGCTCAATAGGCAGAGTGCGCTTAAAAGCAGGCTCTGCGCGACTACGTGGGCGACAGCAACAAAACATCTAATGTACTAAATGTATTTATGACTTTAAATGATTATATAATATGTAGACTATATAAATGGTATACTGGACTGTCTTACCTGGTCCACTGGGTTGGGCTTCACTATGGTACCAAGGAGCTTGGTCTGCTAAAAAGAATCCTGGACAGACTCTTGTATTACCCGCAGCAATGCAACCCCCTGGTGCGGGTGGAACCCGGCGCTCTCGGTCGCGTCGCGGACGTAAGACCAGACATGCGATGCGCGGTGGGGCTGTCAAAGAGGAGGCGCTCAAAGTTCTTAAGAACAATAAGTTTAACATTGAGACTTTTCATATGGAATTGTTGAACGGAGGACGTTCGAATCCAACTACGCTCGATGGGTTCACATTTCGTGCTATCGGACATGTCAACCTCTATCTACAGGCAAAGAGGGAGAAGGAGAACGATAACAAGTACGTTGAGGTCCACTTTATGAGCGACCACTGAATTTAAAAAATTGATATCATCGTGTTGTCATAAGCTCCAAGCCAACAACTCTTTGCAAAAGAAACAAAGATGTCTACTGACCGTGACCTCGCTATTCGCTGGTCTGAGAGCCGAGACCAGACACATGAAGGCTATATGGCGGCACGCGCATGGTTCCTCGGTGAACTCGGACCAGTACCTGAGTTGGAGAAGGCGTATGCCCTTGGTAAGCGGCTTCTGCTCTGGGTTCAGCCAGTAGCGGTAGCGCCACACGTCTGTAGCGGCGAGCGCGTGGACAATGGACGCCGTGAGTACTTCGAATGCGACGACGCTGATAGTCCGCGTTGCCCGTCGTACCGTCCGCCTGCTGCTGCTCCTGCTGCTGCTCCTGCTGCTGCTGCTGCTGCTGCTGCTGCTGCTGCTGCTGCGCTGGTAGCAGAAGAGGACGAGCGTTGCAGTCGCTGCGATGTGCGCAAGTTTGAGTGGGTTCGCGTCGGCGGGCGCAACGACCGCGGCTGGTATTGCGAGCCCTGCTGGAACGAGCGCCGCTACACGTAAACAAAAACAAAACAAAAACTATGATTTTTTGTTTTGTTGAAAAAATTGAAATCACAATGGTGGCGGCTGGTAGTATCAGCCCCCAGCCACAACTCTTTGCCAAAGAAGCAAAGATGTTCTCTGACCACGTTGCCGCTCTCCGCGCCCGCGTTGCCCAGCGCAAGACCGAGCTCTACCAGCGTGAGCTGAACGAGCACCGCTGGTCCGTGAGGCGCAACCTTTGCGCCCTCGCCGACAACCGCTTCCTCGCCGAGCTTGAGAGCGCCATCGGACGCGCGTACCAGCCCTCCCGCTACCGCGCGGTGCTCAGGACCTACACGTGGGAGGAGGTGGAGGCGCCGATTCGCGCCGGCTGCCCACCTCTCGGCGAGGTGCTCACGGGCACCGACGTCCTAGACCGCGTCGGTAACTGCCTTGCGCCCGGCTTCTTCAAGTGCACTTTCCGCCGAGAGCAGCTGCGCGGGCAGCCAGAAGAGCGCTTTCACGTCGAGGTCACCTTCGTCGCCGAGGGCTTCGAGGCACCCAAGCCGCCTTGCACGTGCGTTCTGCGCGACCGGACCGTCGGGTTCTGCGAGATCTGCGGCGGACACGGCAACCGCGCGGTCGTGAATCCGGAGGAAGAGGACTAAACAAAAACAAAACAATTATTTACTTTTTACTTTTTTACCATGACACCTGTGCCCAGATAGGTAGATTATTTTTAAAAATTTGAAACTTACAGTAAGTAGGGGAGTATAAATCAATGACAGAATGCTTATTTTGTCTTGAAGGAACGTCGGAGGAGGTGGGTGACCTTCTAATATTCGATTTTACGTTATACGAATTTGCATGTAAGTGCAAAATATACACACATGTAAACTGCTGGACGAATTTTACTATACATAAAGGGCACAGCGAATGTCCTATTTGTCATAAAGTGTTTTCTGAGGTTACTGTAAATCGGGTGTATCAGATTCGACAGGTTCCAACAATTGTTGTTACTGTCGTGCCCGAGAGTAGATGTACTAATTCAAAAATAAACTGCTGTGTTGGTACGGTTGCATTTGCGGCGATAATTGGCTTTATTCTGCTTAGGGAAATCTCCTAATGTTTTTGTTGCGCGGCGAGCACGCGGGCACGGGCGGCGGCGCGGCGCTTGCGCTGGTGGAGGCGCCGCGCTTCGGGGCTGTCACGCTGCTCTTGCCGCTGCTGTTGCCGCTGCTGCCGCTGCTCACACTCACACATCTCGTTCGCGAGCCCGGCAGCAATGTAGGACTGGATGGTGTCGAACTCCGACAGGGACTCGTTCCACAAGCGGTCGCCGCGGGTGCGCTTGAGCTGGGCAGTCTTCTCACCCTTGCGCTGCGCCTTGGCACAGCCCTTCTTGGGCTGGGTGCGGCTGTGGTGAGAAGACTCGCTGAACGTGCCGTGCGTGCGGTCGTCGTCCACTTCGGTGAGCTCGAGGTCGAGACAGACGCTCTCGTCGCTATACGACATTCTCTGCTTCTTTGGCAAAGAATTGTGGTTGGGGTTTATACTACCATTTGGTCGGTCAGTAATTTCAATTTTTTGTATTAGATGGTGCACCGCGCAGCTGAGTGATGTGAAGCCGCTCATAGAGCAGCATAGACGAAAGTAACTTGGCATCCCTACAGACCTTCCATGCATCCGCGTAGGGGACAATGTCCAGGACAATGACCTCACCCTCCTCAAGGAGTCCGGTTGCCTTGCCACGCATCGCGTCCAGCTCGGCACGTGTTACGTTGCGCTTATGGTAGAGAAGCCGCAGAAACTCGTCGCAGCCGCCGGCGCTTGGAAGCATGCCGATGTGGGGATTGGCACCAGGCAGGTTGTTCGTGAGCTCAGTGAGGTCGATGAGGTCGGTTGCCTTGAGAATCATGCCGGTCTCCTCAGCGAGCTCCTTTGCCGCAACACCTGCGAAGGCGCCGCTGCCGTCGAGCATTCCTGCCGGCAACTCGAGAAGACCATCGCTACCGACGGGGACACGCGGTTGGCGAGTCAGGATAACGTAGGTCTCGCCCTCGCACTCCAGGAGAACAAGGATGGAGACGGCACCACCGCGCAGGAAGCAGATGCCTGGAATCCTGACGCCATGATAGTAGGCATGCGCCTCAATCTTTAGGAAGCCGACACGTGGTCCGAAGTAGTCGACACTGGAGATGAAGACCTTTTCCACCTTAATGTTGGGGCTGACCTTTGCCGCCCAACTCAGAAGGAGAGGCGCTTCAGCGCAGCGCTTCTGGTCCAAGCCAGGGGCAAACTCGATAGGCACGGAGATATCGTTGATTACGATAGAAGCCATTTTGTTTTCTTGGTAGTAGAACGAAAAACGGGTGGATTTCAATTTTTTATATCATGCTACTAAAGGACGTGTCTGCCGGGTATAAACCATACGCAAATCTATTTTAAGAAGCATGCCACGATGGCGTAGAATATATGTAGATAGACCTGGTTTTTTTATAGATAATCTACATACGAAAGGTCAGTTCTTACGTATTATTAGAAGTTATGACGAATTCTTTAACGTTGCGTATAGAAGAATGCACGGTGACCCGCAGGTAAGCTAAAAAAAGAATGATGTGGAGGGCTGGATGAACATATCAGGCTCGCATTGGGTTTAACTGAAAAAGAGCGTATAGCACCGCGTGCGACAACAAGGGCTGGTTAGCTGGCTTCTACCGAAAGCCGCGCGGCGACCGCGAGCTCCGCATAACCATTTTATGTCTATTCTCTATTCAGCCAGTACAGTGCAGCGACTGGACGGGGGAGGGTGTACCCAAGGAATCAATGGCTCTTCAAGCAGCCACCTCGACAACTAACTAAGGGCTTAACATGACTTCAATTTTTTGGTAAAATTGAAGTCATGACCGGCTTATGAGAGGATGTTAGACCCATTCTACGCCAAAGAAGCAAAGAATGTTCAGCAACAAGATTTACGACTTTGTCAACGCGGCAGAGCAGCGCCAGCTCGAGCTCAAGAAGGCGCTGCTCGAAGCTCGGCGGCTCGAGTGGCTCGGTACCGTCAAGGCGTACATGGAGTCAGACTTCGAGCAGAAGATTGCTGACGCGTGTGCGCACCACAATGAGCTGCGCGGCATCGAGACGCCGCTCTACTACTTCCATCACACGGATGGGCTAATGGATGGTGTCGGACCCTGGATCCGCTGGACGGATATGTGTACGCACACTGATTTCCTCGACCGTCTCGGCAACATCCTCTGCCCTGGACGCTTCAGGTGTCGCATGACGCGCTACGACGGCGCCCGGAGCGAGAACCGTGTTATCACGGCGTCGTTCTGGCTCAAGAGCTTTGAGCCCGTGAAGCTGCCGTGTCTGTGTGTTGGCGCTGCCAGCAGTGGCTTCTGCGAACGCTGCGGCGGCTACAACGCGGAGGTGAGCTGCGACACGTGTGAGATGCCGATTCAGGGCGTGATTCAGGTGGTTACGGGCGAGCGGCTGTGCGCTCACTGTGCTGACACAGCCCGCACTGACGACGCCGAGTTGTGCAGACTCAGGCGCGAGCGTGATTACTGGTGTCCTTGTGGAGACCCCGCTGTCGTTTGCCACAACGGTATCTGCCCCGCACACGGACTTGTACCCCATGCAGTCGGTCGCCGACCAGTGCTGAATCCTGAGGATGAGGAGTGAACTACGGCTTCAGATGCGAAAAATCAAGAGTCTTAACCTTTGTCATCACGCCAATCTCGTCGCGTTTGTAGTGATTGACCTCAAAACTCATAACGTAATGAGATGAACCCCACGGATCTTTGTGCCATTCTACACCACACATAAAAATATCAACCTCTGCTCTCTCGTGAACCAGAGCAATAATAGAGCGCTCACCTTTTTCAGTTGCTCTGTTTATATATTCAATGATATAGACATCCTGCATTTTTATTTAACTACACTGGGTGTGTTTAAATAAGACGTAAAGCGGCTGGTTGTGGAATAGCATAATGGAATTTATATATGTACTCTGCGTGGATGGTGCTGAATGGGAGGATATTGTGGTATTTTTGTTAAAGGAGGAGGCAATCGAAAAGTCGCGTCAGTGTCCGAAGACTAGACTAGAGATATTTAGTAAATCTGAAAAAGGCGGTTATAGACCAACATATAACTATTATCTAAATGGCGAATATATTCAGCTATAACTAGGTCCACTCAACTAAGTAGCCCTTCTTCAACTCGCGCACACCGATGCGCGTGTCGACCCACATCTCATGATAACTGACGGTACATTCAGGAAACTTGGAGTTAAGAGCCTCTACTATGTCATCTTTCGTCAAAAGAACTCTGAATGCTGTTGAATAGACGCTGGTGTCTTCGGGGCGGAAAAATGAGGTTTTGCCGGCGCGGGCGGCTCTCAGTATGGAATCCGTAAATTCGCTATCTACGTATAGTTTAAGCGCATCGTGCTTCTGTTTGCCGGTCAGCGTCTGAAGATGGCTGCGGCTGAAGGTCTGGGAAAAGTACATTCTATTCTTCGTTCAGACTAAAATTGATTTCATATTTGGGTTTTATTTGTTCTACTAAATAAAGAATGCTTTGCCTGGCTCTTCTAGCCGGGCTTCTACCATGCGTAATAGCTCTCCCTCTCGCTTCTAATTCGCTTATCCTTTCACGCATGCCTGTCGCGGCGGGGGCGCCGGCGCAGCCTGTTTATAAGGCGGCTGTTCTCGAGGAATGGACGTCCGGCTCTACCGGTTATTCACTGAGCCAAACCTGGAACACAACCTGTACGAACCTGCCTGCCGATGGTAAGATTCAACCGAGTCTACCGTATTTGACGGATGTGTATATGCTGTGCCGCGCTCTGCCCGCCGGCTCTGGTACTACCGTGCTGCCTGCTACAACCGTTGTAGGTCGTCTGACTGAAGCCGGTACGTGGTCAATGGTGACGGAATTCGGCTCTGTTTTCGTCAATGGTTCATCGCTTCATTCGCTTATGCTTGTTGAAAATGTAATGTATATGATTGGTGGCGGTATCGGAGCTCAGCCGAACTTCTTGGTTGGCGCTAATATTTCAAATGGACGGACGTTGGGGACCTGGCCGAGCACAAATAATCTGTTCGAGTTTGTTCTCTACAACAATAGTCTAAATGTGCTCGGCAATCCTCCGGTAAATGGCGGAGGTAGCGGCACAGTGGCTCCGCCCGTCATTACGAATACCATCAGTCTGGCACAGGGTGGTCCGTATGTTACATCGACCGGCTGGAGCATCACGGGTGCACTTTCCGTTCCTGAATCGCAAACTGTTGTTTGGTTTATGGTAAGTGTGCCGAAGCCTTCTATCGTTCGGTTTAACATTTCGTCGCCGCTTTCAAATGAGACCTTTGGTCCTCCACCGAAGGCGTTTGTGGGAGCGGCGCAATTCACGCTGATGACCGGTCGCTTTGAACAGACTGGCTACACCATCTACATGACCAATGGTTCGCACATTGTCTCCAATACGCTGACGGGTTTGCGAACCAAGGCTGGGTATAAGATTGTTGCGCATGCGCCGCCTGGCTGGAACTATAATAGCGCTGTAGCGCGTTTCCCTCTGGTCACGCCCGTTGTCAGTCCGACGCCGTCTGCAAGTCCGACAGTTAGTGTTACGGTCAGCCCTGGCGCCACCATTAGCCCTGGTGCTTCAGCCAGTCCTACCGCCACTCAGTCTGCTGTATCACCTACAAGTTCGATTGTAGTGAGCGCTTCCGGAACGCAGACTGTCAGTATTAGTCCAACTGTATCATACTCATCCGCCCCTTCTGTTACAGGGACACCAGCGGTGACAAGTAGCCCTGGTGTAAGTCCATCGGTATCTATGACACCTACTGGGTCTGTGACACCTACTCCGTCCGTGACACCTACTCCGTCCGTGACACCCACTCCGTCCGTGACACCTACTCCGTCCGTGACACCCACTCCGTCCGTGACACCCACTCCGTCCGTGACACCTACTCCGTCCGTGATACCTACTCCGTCCGTGACACCTACTGTGTCTGTTACAGCCACTCCATCTATGACAGGTACATCGACTCCTACAACGACGCAGACGAATACAATTACACCAACGCCGACGTCCACCTCGACTCTGTCTACCACACAGACTCCTTCGCCTTCTGTTGGTGCTCTAGTCAATGGTATTTCTACCGGCGCCGCGGCGAGCGCTCCTTCTTCAAATGCGCCCTCTAGCGTCGCAATCGCTGTAGGTTCATGTGTGAGTGGTATTGTGATTGCGATGGTTATCATGGCTGTGCGCTCTCATTATAATAGACGCAAGGCTCTTACGAGCAAGTGGGCGCAGCATGGAAAGAGTCATGCTAACCGCATGACGCCTGGTCCGACGCTGGAGATTTCCCATAATCCGGCGGTGCAGTCGTGGAGACAGGCAAGCAACCCGTCACTAACGGCATCAATGAGCGTGCGGCGTATTGAGACAACGCATACTCGAAAGACGTTCGATCCGGTGATTGTTTCGCGGGATTAGAAATTGTCTAGGCATAATCAATAAAAATTTGAATTGGTGCAATTTATATTTTTATCTGTAATAAATGTTTCCGGTCAGTCGCGCTGAACTACGTACTATTAGTGATATCAATAGTATAACAAGATATGCTACTATTAGTTACTTCGTACAGAAAATCTACAACGATGTTCTGTTGGCGGCGGGGCGCGGTGAATACACATACAATTGTTCTATCCAGTTGGACAATTCGATGATGGAACGGGAACCGGCTCAGGTGCCTGAAAATTGCGTGCCGGATGTGCTGGTGCGGTTGCGTATTCTATTTCCTGGGATTAGCATATATAGCTTGACAAATAGGACCCCTCCTATACTGATTATCGACTGGTCGACGGTGTAGTCCCGTTCTGTAGGCATTGATAGAAGCCGTCGACCAGGTATTCATTTAGCTCCGGTGTGGAGACGGTTTTGTATTTGTAGATGATAGTTCTGAAAAAGAAGAATTCGTAGAGCGCTAACAGGGTGACAAACGATATATGTTCTACGAATAGCTTGTGCCAATCGATGGCTATGTTTTTGTATTTGACGAGGGCTGTACACAAGAAGAATACAAAGAGACAGACGACTGAATATAAGATAGATGTGTTTACCAGGGTTGTATTGAAATTGTGCCGGTCTTGCGCGGCGGCTGCACCTGTGGCGTCTACCGTCGACCTGTTCAGCTCCAGATTTACTATATCTAGAAGGAGAGCGTGGGTAAAATTGGACCACGTGCCGCAACCGGAGATGAAGGGCATATAATAGGTGTTAATTGTATCCAGAATTGCGTTCTCTTCGCTTTTGCTCACGTAGAGAAAATAGAAGATGGACTCGAAACTTGATATGAAAAAGATGTGGAGGCTGCCCTTGAGCACGAAGCCTACTACAAAATGCCAGACGGGTGTTGGCTGCGGTTTTTGTGGTGTGCGTCGTGGGACGAGCTGGAGTGGCTCTAAATTGAGCGAACCACCCTTGTCGGATAGTACAATGTACGAATCGCTATAGGAGAGCGGTCGTTGCATCCCTGAATAGGATTGAGAAGTGGTTTTATATGGGTAAATTACTCTGGCTTCCGGCATCTGCGTTTAAAATTGCGAAATTCATTGGATTGGCTCAAAATTTTTTTCTTTTTACCAAGTATAAAACAAATGCCTTCCGTCGGTACCACTATCGCGCAGCCCAAGTCAAAGAAGTTGGTGAACACGCAGAATTATGGTAACACTGGCGAGCAGGGTCCCTACTTCTTCCTCCAGAGCGACTTTGATTCTTGGTATGCTGAACACTCGTCTCAGGTCACGAAGGTCAGCCCTACCCTTTACGTTGTAAAGGCTGGTGAGAACTTCGAGAGCATTGCGGGTGACATCCCCAATCAGGGCAACATCAATTACCGTAGAACATACACTGATATGGGTAAGACGTTATACCTCGGCGACAGCACTGATTCAGGGCTCATCGTCTTTCAACTCGTCAGGTTAACTGGTCTTACAGCCAACGGTGGTCTCAGCGGCGCCGTTGGGTATGTAGTCCTTGAGAACAATCTCACGGACACTCCTTCTGCCGACTGGGGTCGCTTGACCCCCCGTGTTGCCCGCGTGTAAACGTGTGCTTGATTTTTAATACTTATTCTTCCTAAGAATGAATATAAAAATTACAATTTTATGTATTTAGTACGACCACGAAATCCTGTAGCCACTGTTCTTCTTGATACACCACTCAAGCAGCGCCTTGAACCCGTTGTGGTCCTCCTCAGACCAGTCGTTGGGGTCGTAGTTTTCGATGTACATGTCGCTGCTTGAAACCGCTTCCCATGAAGGATACTCATCAAGAAACGTATCGACATCTGTGCTATATACGTCACGGTCATTAAAGGGGGCAGTGTATTCATAGAAGATTCCGCCACGCCCTCTAGCATATTGGCTAAGCTCAGGAGGGATAGTATAGTCGGCTAGAACGATATCATAGACCTTTTCACAGTTAGGACCCCATACGAAAGGACGTCCCGTTGTGTTACAGATTTGGAATTCAAGACTAATACTGATGTCGAAGCCCATTTTTGTTTTTTCTTGAGTGACAGAATAGGACTTACGGTGTGTCAATTTTTTTCTTTTGTTATTTCGCTAAAAGATAGCGACCGTAGGAAAACATCTGACGGTAGGCAATCTGTGTAATCGGGTCGAAGTGCGGAAAGAGCGATTGGAGCCACTCGGCGATGTCGCGGCGCTTCTTTAAACATGCGTGAATGTAGACCTTTTGATAGAAATTCGGAAGGTCTTGCGGTAGCTCATCTGCGCCGCGCAGCTCTTCGTAGTAGAGTTTGAGCTCTTGTAACTTCCCTTCGTTAATGAAGCGCTTGATATCGTGTAGGACGTCTGTCATTCCTGCATTGGGCTTCCAAATAAATATGAGCGATGAGGCGTATTGAAAAAATTGAAATCATAAGTGGCTCTTAAGTCTAAGTCAGTGCCCCATACAGAACAAGTTGCCAAAGAAGCTACTAGTTCAAAATGTCCGCGTCCACTGTTGTCGTTGAGTCCGCCGTTGTCGCAGAGCCCGTCGTGGTCGTAGACGCCGCGCGCGAGCAGCACTACGCCGCCCTCAAGGAGCGCTACGCCGTCGCCGTGTCCTGGGCACTCCAGCAGGGAACTGCTACAGCGATGCACGGCATCAGCTACGAGTCGCTCGCCTGGCTCGAGCGCGATGATGCGCGCCGCGCTGTCGAGGACGAGGCGCGTTGGGCTGCGATTCACGCTGCTGAGGCGGCTCGCGCGACAAAGCCCCTTTCCAAGAAGCAGCAGCGCCTCGCTGAGCACCGCGCGAAGCACTGAACGTTGTGTTGAAAAATAAAAAATAAAACAAAAACAAGCACTTTTTCAGTTGTGGAAAAAATTGAAAGCAGGGTGGCTATTCTTGGTTAAGTAAGAAGAACTATTTTGCCAAAGAAGCAAAAATGCCGCGTTTCATCACAGCCACTGAGGTTCTCGCCGAGCGCAAGCAGCAGCTGCGCGAGTCCGGTGACCCTGGTCACTCTGGGTCCGGATTCTGGGGCTTCATGCCCGACTGCTTCTGCTATAATTGCCGCACATACTACGACCCTACTGGCGCGGAAATCGCGGCGTACCTGAACTGTATGCCGTCATTCTTCGATACGAACAACCTGCCCTCGTTCCTCAAGTCGCCGCTGCTCGACGAGTCGTTTCTGTCCTTCATGAGCAGCGTTACCGGACTCTTCGCAGAGTTTGCGCCAGGTCAGCAGCGTGAGGAGACGACGCTCGACGCAGTTGCCGCGGCGCTACAGGCTGGCGCCCCACCGGTGCGGATTCAGCGTCGCGCGCTTGTCGACGGACGGCGTGTCCAGGACGAGTATATTCGCACTGAGGGCGGGTACAGGCGCTACAAACGCGTCGGTGGTTCGCACGTCTTCACCGGCACAAGTGCTGCGGCGGAGGAGCTTATCGTGAGTGGTGACGAGCTCGTTGCGCACCTGAGCGCTGAGCCGCTGCTGCACTGGGCGTCGTAAAGTGACAAAAACCCACAAAAATATAACACAAAACGGAGATTTTTCAATTAATAAAAAAATTGAAATCATCTTAGTCTCTTCAGTCTAAGACAGACCCCCAACCTATTTGCCAAAGAAGCAAATAAGATGTCCTCCTCCTGCTGCGCCTGGTGCGACACGTCGTTCGAGAACCAGCTTGTCTACAACCTCTCTGCCGTCCTCGGCGGGAAGCGCCGCCTGTACGTCATCGGCGAGTGCTGCGTGGGCGAGCCGTGTACGGACTTCGCCAACCGGCACGGCTGCCCACCCATGCGGTTTGACTTCGCCGCGACTGTCGCCAACGTGCGCCGGTTGTACACGTATGTCCCTCTTTGCCAGACTCCGCGCAACGCAAAGGTGGCGCTCGAAGGCGCTGACGAGACGTGCGCCCGCCTCAGCAAGGCTGACCAGGTGCTCGCACGCCAGCCCCAGCGCCGCAGCAGCCGCAGCCGGCGCGCCCCTTCGCGCTACTGTTGAAAACAAAAACAAAAACACATAAAAACAAAATGGAGATTTTTACATTATTGGTATAGAGATGTTACGCTGGCTCTGGGACCGATTTGTATGGCTAATTACCCCACCCGAGCTACAGACGAAGGGTGCAGACGAGAACACACAGATTCTACTGAAGGCAGACTACACGGCGCTGCCTTCTGAATCAAAATAGAAAATTGATGCACAGGTGTTTGTTTTTTCTTGAGTCAATAAAAAGCAAAGATGTCTACCAGCGTTGGGTCCAGCAGAGATAGTCTCAACCTATCGCTTGAGGACCTCTGTATTCTGTTGTGTCGTAACATTGTTCGAGAAACAGATGAATCGATGCGAATGCTACGCGGTATAGCAGCCGACCTATGTGAATGGTATGATATTCCCTATACCGATGTGCGTGAGGCGATGAGCAGCGTGGGCGGCTTTGAGTTGCCGTTCGAGTATGAGTGTACTGGCTGCGGTGGAATGCTCGATGAAGTCTCTGAAGACGAATACGTGGAGGGACAGGAGTACTTCTGCGGTCCGGGCTGCGAAGCCGAATTTAGGAAATAAAGAGAGGGTGAGGAAAGTGGGTATAATGGAGCGCGCATATCCTAAGTCATTGAAGCTATCTGCGAGCCCTGTGTCACTTATCATACACGGTCAGGGCGTAGTTGTGTTTGATTGCTCTGGTGAGCCCTGTACGCTGAGTTTTTACAATGCCGATAAGTCTAACGGACTGAAGGTGTCGTTTGAATTTGCACACGTACAGGTCACTGGTCTCAAGAGTCTGGAGCCGTTTACTGATGTGAATAATAAGAAAGGGCTCTCTAACTTGGCGGGTGCCTACTACTGGTTCAGCCTTGATTCGCAGAATCAGCGCTTCTACGCTGGCGTTGGTGAGCCGCGCCTGGAAACGGCGGTCTACAGCTATACGTTTTCGGATGCGAACAAGGTGTTATGGGAGTCAAACAAGGGGTTTCTGGAGAGCCTTGTTTCCGTTGACCTATCGGCGTCGGTTACGCCGCTACGGCTTCTACGCGACCCGGTAACGGTGAAGGTCCCACTTGTTGTGAAGAACACTAACGAGTTAACTATGAACGATGTAGCAAAGGGTGATGTATTGCCGCATTCGAATCTGTCTTCAGCGGGGCAGCAGCTGTACGATTGCGTTTCTGGGCGGCGCTTTGTGCTCAATGACGCGGATTTCCCTGATTTCGCCAAGGCAATCGAGTACAGCATCGCGACACCTGGTCTCTGGTGTAATACACGGCTAAAGGAGAAGGCGAACGAATTTAGCAAGGACAAGCCGAATGAGAAGGAGACGTACCTGCGTATTACGCTTGGCGAAAATAGCGGCGAGTCACCTGGTGTTCCGTATGTCATGGAAATCTGGCCGGTCGGTCATTATTCGCCCGTTCACAGTCACAGTAGCGCAAACGCGGTAATCCGTGTTCTCCATGGCGCGATTCACGTTGCATTGTATCCGTTCTTGAGCAGTGGGTCCACTGATTCGGGTGGCGTGGAGCCTTTTTCGGCGGCTGATTTTTCAACTGGTGACATTACGTGGCTCAGCCCTACGCTAAACCAGACACATAAGCTGACAAATCTCGATAGCAGCAAAGATACTTGTATTACTATCCAGTGTTATAATTATGATAATACTGATAACTATCATTATGACTACTTCGACTACGTCGACTCTGATGGGAAGATACAGCAGTACGAGCCGGATTCCGACATGGACTTCGTAAAGTTTAAGAATCTGATGAAACAGGAGTGGGTGGCGCGCCCGTGTAGGCGGTGGTTTTATTAGTTTACTACGGTACAAGTTCTTCTTCTGTATCGGCACGTTCTCGTGAGCAATCGCGGATGCAGCGCCTCCTGCACGTTTCTCTATCTTTTTTGCAATCGGCACATGACCGCTTACAATCGCGCCTCGGATTACACGAGCACGGACAAAGAGCCGTAGACAATACTGTAATACAACAAGACGCGACAACGACGGCGGTTGCAATTGCTAAAATTGGATCGGTGTCCAACATTTAATTGACTACTCTTTATCGCGGTTTAAGTATTTTCGAAGATTTTCTCCCGATTGCGTTATTCGCAAACGACTATTATTTTTCATAAGACTAGGATGATTTTAGTCTTACGAGGACATATTCGTAATAGTTTTAATGATGATAGACTTTATAACTTTATAAAACAACTCCATATCAATTTTGATATTACAATTTATATACATACATGGAATATTGTACAGAATAATCTTAGTTATAGACAACTAGAGGAGATAACGACACCAGTCACTAGAGAAACTTTTGAGAACTACTTCAAAGATTTATATCGTCTAATAAAATATATAATAATTGACGATGATACGGAAATAGAACTTATTGGTCAAACGAACGGATTTATTAAGAATACATCTCCTGGGATGCCTGTTCGTGCATGGAAAAATTATTGGTATGGTAAATATCAAATCATTAATTATCTACATGATTGTCTAATTGATAGGAACGAGCCTATCGTGAACATGCGATTTGATGTATTAAATAATGGTGCGGTACGTTTTAATGAGAAAATGATCTATTTATTTATATTTAATAACAGGCACTGTACATTCACAAAAAACACATTTATATGGGAGGGGGAGGCTGGTGCTGACAATGTACATATGGGAACTATAGATACGCAATATAAGCTGGTGCGGCATTTTTTTTACAATATGGATGATATTCTAGAACATGCGGGCGGTGGAAATCTCAAGTATCATTATCATGAACTTTACGTTCCGTACGAAAATGCCCGTCTTTTTAACTGATGCAAGCAACTCTATATCCCGAATCATAATTGTAGGTTTTACAATGCATTTATTTTGAGCTCGCAGGTTTAGGTTTAATCGCTTCAATTCCAGCTCTATCTAACACAACTATAGGCTCCTCTTGTGGTACGTCTAAACAACAGCACATCATAATACATATAAAAAACATTTTACATTATATACATATAATAATCGCATCCGTAGATATGGAATCTGCACAAAAAGGGTTTGATGCCATTTTTAATGACTGGATACATAATGTATCGTGGATAGATATATATCTATCGTTGCTTGAATGGATAGATACATATAAAGAATTTATCCAATCAAAAGATGAAATTGCGGATATCTTGCGCCGTGCCGCGAGCGGATTAAATGAAAAAGATATACTGGAGGATTTTATATATGGCGCTCAGTATGACAAATTGCGCATAGAGTTCGGTCATTAAATAGTAGGTGTCGGACCAGTTGCTACAGCTGCTGCCTTGTCCTCTACGCGCGGGGGCTCCTCTTGGACTTGGGTTTGGACCTGGACTTGAACCTTGGGCTCCTCGGTAAGAGGCACGGCGATGAGAGCCTTCTCGACTTCCATCATGGCGCTCTTAACACGAATGAGGTCGCGTTCGCAGTCTTCGTATGTCTTCCAGATACCGGATACCTGCTTCTGGGTCTGGTTATGGAAATAGAAACAGAGAGTGGGCTTACCGAAGCAGGTGGTATCGATGCTGACGTTCGCGAGACTAGGGATATGTACTACGTTGTTGCCGATGCGAACAAAGCGTGCCATTTATGATATTGGCATATTTAATTTGCTTGGTTCAATTTTTATGTTGTTTTAATAATTTATGTGTCTGGCGTGAGGAAAGGACGGGCGCGCGCAAAGAGATTGGAGCGCTCTTGCTCAGCTGGCGGCGCTACGCCGCCGAAGCTAAATAACTCATAATAATCGTACCAATCGCCCAAGTTCCAGTCCTGGTACATGTCGCAAGGGGCGGGGAAATGGCTTATCAGTTTCTTCTGAAAATGCGCAAGCGCATTACGCACATACAGTCTGAATCTGACATCCTCTGCGAGTTCATGATGTGTTGATGACCATGCCATTACAAACGTTTTCAGATACTGTATAAGTTTGTCATGACAGTGAAAAGCCGGGTTGACGTGGATGTAGCGTTCACCAAGTACGGCATGAAGGGGGTGAATAACGTCGTCAAAGAAGAGCAACGTCTGTGGATTCAGGTCGTCAGGTCTACCCAGACAATTATTAATACCATCGTAGCTCTTTCCTGGCTCTGCAATTGCTTCTGTGTGGTGCTCCAGCGTACGTGAGGGATCCTTGGGGTGAAAGGATATAATCCAAGGACTTGACCCGATAATCTCTTCAATTATGTCGTGGATGAAGGCGACACGCTCTTCACTTGAATTATTTGTATAGACAAACACATTCGGTCTAATGTCTGCGGGTAGACCATTGATATGCGTGAGAAGTTCGATAATTTCTGGATTGATAAAGGTTAGCGTTTGTGCCTTGTAGGCTTTAACGAGCTCCTTCTTCCATGCATTCTCGAGGTAGTTTGCCTGGAAGGCACCATTCTTGGATGCATCTTTTAGGAGCGACCAGAAAGGATTAAATCCTTCACCGAGTTCACAGATACACTGGTCAAAATCCAGACCAATATAACGGGTTTGCATTTTGCTTAACGTGGACGTAACGTATGATGGGATGTGTTCAATTTTTTATTAACATATTGAAACTATGTATCAAACTGTTAACTATTAATAGTGACGGCGGCGAGTTGCGGCGCGGCGCTTGGTTGAGCGCTTGCGTGTGCGTCTTGACCCGCCGGCAGCTGGGGCGGCGGCTACAGCTTCTACAAAATCGTGTGGGGATGAAATAGCCGAATCAGACGGGGAAAGTGTCTGCGTCATGGGTCTTCCTCTGACTCTCGTTGTTATCTTCTTACCCTCCCACTTCGCAACTACATCTGGGTACATTTTCCAGAACACTGCGTCATCACCCTCCTTGTTATCGTTCCAGTATTTGAACAAGTTTGTTCCCGCTGCTGTTGTTACGAGTTTGTTGAGATTGTTTTTAGCTGTCGCATCAAACTTATCTTCGTCGTACTCTAATAAACAGGTCATAAAAATAAGCATATCGTACGATTTGCACGATGACCCTTCGGCGCCCTCACGCTTTACAACCTCTTCCAGGGTCGGCTGAACGATAACATTTTCTCTCTCTACAGAATAGACTGTATCATCTAGTTGTAGGCAACTGCGACCAAAATCAATTAGTTTAATATTATTGTCGGCGTCAAACATAACATTGCCTGTGTGAAGATCGCGGTGGTGAAAGTTATATTTAGTCTCAAAGTGCTCTAACATTGTACCTAGGTTGGATAGAATAGGCTTAATTGTTGCCCATGTAATCGGTGTCTTACCAGGTACTCTGCCACGCGGCTCACGTAGCTCTTCCAATAAACTGTCAACGCTCTTTGAGATAGACTCCATTTTGATGTACAGAGCAAGCTTCTTAGGTACAACCGCAGCCTCTGCCTTTTCGTTGGCTGCATTGTCTGGCTTCTCGCGCTTAGCAGCCGCTTGCGGGGATTCACGATAGAGTCCGATAATTTTACAAATATTATTTCCGTACTCGGAGTCTAATGCTAACACAGTTTGGATAAATGATTCTAAAAAGACTTCGCGACAACTCTCCTCCAGTGCAAGTGCATCGTCGGCATCAAATAAAATCTTCTTATAGACAGCATCGCCAATTTTATTTCTATAAACGGTTCCATATGTACCTTCACCTACAGCCTTCAATACAACTTCATTTTGCTTTCTCTTGCGCTGAGACTCAAAAATAGTTATTTGTCCAGAATCCGCAATTGATAGAACCTGTAGGTTCTTCACTAGGTCAGTAAAATATGTTGCTGTCTCCTTCGTCTGGTCTAGACGGGGGATAACTGAATTGGCGCCACCGGGTATATTAGGTCCAATTACTTCGTCGTACGCGGCTACGATTTCCTCGGTTAACGATTGAACATTTGCCATATCTATTATTAGTGTATATTAATTTGTCATGGCACGGACTTCATCCTCTTTCGCTTTTACAAGCTCCGTTAGGACGGCGTCTTTTGCCGCGATAGGCTTCATCCAGTTTGCTAACTT
>Ga0209499_1000892_pt1 | contig 21753 bp, 21 predicted proteins | sample C_130208_EF_Meta_FD_187306 | JGI IMG/M metagenome (GOLD analysis project Ga0209499, IMG submission 187306) | Freshwater microbial communities from Lake Croche, Canada to study carbon cycling - C_130208_EF_MetaG (SPAdes) (version 2) | ecosystem: Environmental > Aquatic > Freshwater > Lake... | reverse complement strand
GGATTATTTTTATCGGGATTATTTTTATCGGGATTATTTTTATCGGGATTATTTTTATCGGGATTATTTTTATCGGGATTATTTTTATCGGGATTATTTTTATCGGGATTATTTTTATCGGGATTATTTTTATCGGGATTATTTTTATCGGGATTATTTTTATCGGGATTATTTTTATCGGGATTATTTTTATCGGGATTATGTACGGACAGGTCGCGACCTGTCCCTACGGGAACCACATTACCAAAACAACATTCCATATTTTTTACACACGATGTAACAAAATATAAATTATCTTTTGAATAATCATATCCTTTCAATCTATTTGCTTTTCTACTTTTCATATTGATTTTTCTATTGCATTATCTCTATTATTGGGATTATTATTATTAGGATTATTATTATTATTAGGATTATTATCGGGATTATTATTAGGATTATTATTAGGATTATTATCGGGGTTATTATCGGGGTTATTATCGGGGTTATTATCGGGGTTTTGTAGGGACAGGTCGCGACCTGTCCCTACGAGAGCCATACCACCAAAACAACATCCCATATCTTTTTCACATATTCGAATAGGTTGCGACATACATCCTTATGATTTCGCATTTCATTGTGCACTTTATATAAATGGACAGGTCGCGACCTATCCCTACGGAAACCACACCGCCAAAACAACATTTCCTATTTTCACCCATGTACGGACAGGTCGCGACCTGTCCCCACGTTTTATTACAAACAAAAAAATGCCCCAATTTAACCGATATAACATTAAAAAGGGGCATTTTTATTTTCGATATTTCCTTTGATTTTTTATATGCGTGGACAGGTCGCGACCTGTCCCTACGGATAACAAACTACCAAAACAATATGCTAATCTTTTACGCATGTACGGACAGGTCGCGACCTGTCCCTACGTTTTATTACAAACAAAAAAATGCCCCAATTTAACCGATATAACATTAAAAAGGGGCATTTTTATTTTCGATATTCTCTTGTATTTCCCTGAATAATAGAAGCTAAGAACGCAACTAATATCGTTTTTTCTAATCTTTAATCAAACCACAACTGATGTTTCGATAAAATAAACACAACCACTAATATCGTTTTTTCTAATCTTTAATCAAACCACAACTATTGCTGGGCTTATTTCAGGAACGGCTAAAATATCGTTTTTTCTAATCTTTAATCAAACCACAACGTGCGCCAAGGAGTTATCGAAACCGATAAAAATATCGTTTTTTCTAATCTTTAATCAAACCACAACAATACAGACTCTCCTACCTTAACAGGCACGAATATCGTTTTTTCTAATCTTTAATCAAACCACAACCGTCAGCATCCATTCCTAAATTTTTTGCTAAATATCGTTTTTTCTAATCTTTAATCAAACCACAACATTACTTTATCAAACTCTTTTTGCCAACGGAATATCGTTTTTTCTAATCTTTAATCAAACCACAACTGAAAGTTCCTGCATCCCTGTTGGGCGGATGCCATACCTTTCAGTTGTGGTTTGGCTGTTTAAAACAATGAAAAATATCAAAGAATACATGAAACTACAAAAAATTAATTTTCCCAGACGGTGTAATCTTAAAATCGTAATCCTGAACTAAACAATCAAAAGAATTTTCACTTATTTTAATCCAAGAGAATTTTTTATGTTCTCCTAAATTTTTACCACCTTTCATTCCAATCTTCAAACCCATAGATTCTGTAATGATTTTCTTTTCTCTTGCTTCTTGATGATGCAATAATTTAATACATGAGCCTTCAACATCCAGTTGAGTAATTTGAAATAATCTTTCTAAAATTTTATTTTCACTCATTTCCAAAAACTCATCTGGTGATTTATCATAAATCAAAACCATTTTTCCTTTGGTCAAGATATACTTTAATGGTAATTCATTTTCATCTTTTTCAGGTGCTATTGGATAATTTGTTTTATCATCATTACTTAATTTGAAATAATTCCCTGCATTAAACATATTAATTAAAAGACTACTTCTTTTAATTTTTCCTTTTTTATCGTAATCTTCATAAATCGCCATACAATAATTCTCATCATTTTGAGCATAGACTTTCTGTTTGTGCTCGTGTTTTGATTTCGAAAGCATAGCGTGTTCCTTTATATGCAAAGGATTTTTAACAGAATTAGCATACAATCGTACTTTATTAATCTGAATTCCTTTCCCTTCATTCATCCAAACTTTTCCATCAAGTTTGTTTTTTTGTTGTGGATTTGTCGAAAGCAATAAAACCTTTGCAGTAATTGCTTCTTTCACTTTTTGTTTTACAATCTCATCTACAATATTTTCAACATCAGAAGCCTTTATGCTTTCTAACTCTTTCCGAATTACATAGCGAATTTCTTCCTGATTCAATGGGTTTTTTATCGCCCCATAAATACTATCCTGATGCAAAGAACCCCGAATGGTATCACCTTGATGAAATCTTGCTATTTTTTCACCTTTGTTATTTTTCTTGAAAATAATTTTATTATTGCTGTCTGTTCTTGGAATACTTTTACCGTTTGTGTCCATTTCCATTTCGGCAACAAATTGCTTTTTACCCCTAATCCTAACAATCTTTTTAGATTGTTTTTTTACATTATCTGGCGTGTGATGTGAAATCAATATTTCGTCTTCAATCTTTTTTAAATCCTCCGTAAATGTTTTCCAAGGTTTTGATTGTTCCAAAACAGACTTCATCAATTTATACTGATTTTTATCCAAGTCGTCTTCTAAATCCCAAGCGTGAGCCATTACATCATATTTATCTTTGGTCATACAAGCAATGGTGATGGCATCAATACAATGATGCGTATGTTTGCTTCGGTCTTTGATCTGGTAATATTTCTTACCATCTTTAATGTAACTTTCTTGAATTCCCCAAGCTTTTCGAAATTCGGCTACCATTCCACCTTTTACGGCTTCAACTCTTCCAAAATAAGATTTTAAATAAGCTGCTGCATATTTTGTGATGATTCCCGTATCAGGAATTTGGCTGTTCTTGAAACCTACTTTTGGTTCTGTATAAGTAAACCGTTCGTATTTTCCTTTGAAATACTCTTTTTGTAAATTCAATTTGTGACGCAGCCTGATTTTTTTATCTTTTTGTTCCTTGGTTGTTGCTGCTTTAATGGATTTTGAAATTCCGATTATATCATATTCTAATGCCAAATATTTCTTTTGCCAAGATGCAACTCGGTCTAAAATATCTCTATGATTATTCAATTCAATTGGCATTTTATTCTTTTTAATCTCCCTATTGTATCGCTTGCTACACAAGGTTTTGTTCATTTGAGAATTATCCTGCGACCTACTTCTTGGTATTGTATGCTCAATATCATAATCAGGATCACTTCCTATAATTTGAGAGATACTAATGTTTGTATATTGTTCTTCATAAATAGTTTTCTTGTCTTGTTCAATCCATAATTGATAGCGCAAAATATCATCTTCGGTTGGTTCAATATCTATAGTTGTTGCTGCTTTATATAGACTTTTAATCTCTTCAATATATACTTTTCTGTTATTTTCAATTTCCCTTTGATAATCTTGAATCCCTTTTCTTTTATTGGCATCGTTTAATTCTCGAGCCATTTCAATATGAATTCTTGTTTTTTCGTCAACTTGACCTTCAATAATTAAAGCGTTCAATACTTTTCGCAATTGGTGTAAAGCACGCATTGCCATTGGGTTTTTGATAGATGAAATTAACGGACTTCCTAATACCAATTTTTCATTTCCATTGCCATCTTTTACTATTTGTTTTCTAAAAACATCAATGTCCGAAGGATGGTACAACTTTTTTAGTTTGTTCTTCGAGTTACAAAAAACTTGTCCATCATCATTTTGTCCATCTAAAAAATCAAATACTTTTTCGTCTAATCGCTTAATAGAAATGAATTCATATTTCTTGAGTTGTTCAATGAAGATGGGATACAAAAGCCCCATAATTGATTCTTTTTGATCTTCAATTTTATTTAATTTCACAAAAGAACTTACTTTTTTTCTAAATCTGCTTTATAAGTGGCTTCTGCTTCTTTTGAATAATAATAGGCTTTAAGCTTACACTCTTTTATAAGTCCATTTACAACTTCTAATAAATTATTATCAAATGTATTTGTAGCAATTAATGCTGCAATTTTAGTTTGAATGTATTTTCTATCGTCTAAATTCTTCCAAATAGCAGCATCGACAATGTTTTCGATATTTGCCATAAATACGGCGTGTGAATACAACAACCCTTCTCTTAAAAATGGAATTATTTTATTGATTGCTGTTAAACTCAAATTGGAAAAATCTTTCTTTAGCTTTATTTTACTGAATAAACCCGCTTTTTTATCGTCTAATTTCAAATTGTTTTTCGCAAATTCCTGCAAGTATAAATCAGATGTGGAAACAGAAATCAAATGCCATAAATCATTGTAATCTACATTTCGAGTTACACTTTCACCATTTTTATTAAGAGTTTCGTAACTGTAGTTTTTAGTTTTCCAATCCTCACCCAAAGCATTTTTAATTGATGTCGAAACCACACATCCACTCACCGAAGAATTCAAATTATAATTGAATAAATAATTGGCAGTTGATGCAGTTGATGATTTATAAAAAGCACATTTGCTTCCGCTTGGAACTAATTCTTTGGCTAAATCTTCAAAATTAAAATTGTCCTTTTTTCGTAAAAACTTGGGAATAATGTTCACTATTTCTTCACTAGTAAGAAATCGTAAACTTTCATCTTCAGGCGTTTTTATCTTGATAGTATTGATAAAACACCACATTCGGTATTCCTCAAAATCGGGATGCGAAACGGCACATCTTGACTTACTTTTTTCAAAAGTACATTTACCAATCAAGCCTTTCTGAGATTTTAAAGGCCTTTGAAAAAAAATAGCTTTGTACAATTCTTTAGCTAATCCAAAATATCTTTTTTCGGGCAGTTTTTCGGTAGCTATAATCCCTTCAATTCCTTGAGCCAAACAAATAACTTCAAATTCAGAAAGATAATGTTCTTCTCGGGCTGTATATTGGTTTCTAATTTTACCTTTATTATATAGACTGAAAAAATATTGCCCCAAAGTTGCAAAATTACCCAATTTCAATGCTTGGGAAATCTCACCGATTCTTTGTTTTACAACACCCAAATCCTCTTTCTTATTTAATCGTTCCAAAAGAAGTGTTTTGGTTATATCAAAATCCTTAGCGTTATCTTTAATTGTTTTAAAAAATGAATTATATATTGTTTTCAATTTCTTTTCACCTTCATCCAAATCAGCAGCTTTTCGCTCAATTAAATCACGGTCTTGAAAATAATCCGTTAATTCCATTTGAAGTTCCGTAATTGACAAAGTATTATCAATAATATCCTCTAAAGCAGGTTTGTGTTGTTCAATAATACCTTCTGCAGATTGATCTAATCGATTACTTAAAAAACCTCTTCGTTGTGCAATATGATATAATGCTCTTCCAAGTTCAAACAAAGTTGTATTTTTCTTACTTGCTTTATCTCTAAAATAATAAGGATTGATATTTTTATCATCATCGGTTCGCAACCAACTAATGAATTCAGGATTAAGGGGATATTTTTTAAAACCTGATTTTCGCCATTCTATAACTTCTTCTACAGATAATGGACACATATTGTTTTCCGAAAGCACTTTTAGTGTTTCATACTTTCTTAATTTCCTGCGAAATTTGATTTTTCTGGCACTTCTGTAACCAGTTCGTTCCGCAGCTTTTGAACTTTCGATTCCTTTTTCGGTTTTTACACCTTCAGAAAATATACGAACTCCTTTATCAATAAGTGTAAAATTGTTACTATCATTCTCAACAATCGCCCATCCAATGGAGTTCGTACCCAAATCCAACCCTAAAATTTTCGTCATAATACTCTTTCTTTAATAATTTGGAAAGCTACGGCGTAAATAATTAACTACTTTACGGTTTCTCACATTGCAACCTAACTATTTTATGCGTACGTTTGTCCTGTGAAATTTTATTCTAATCTTTAATCTTATCACAATAAGGCTATATGCCGTAGATGAAAATCTTTAGTCCTGCTTCGGTGGGACTTTTTTTTTTTGCAAACCCGAGAAAATTATATTCTCGTACTGATGATTGTTTTAAATAGCCGTGGCTAAATAAGAAAACAACCATGGCTAAATAATAATTTAGACACGTCCATTTATTAGTTTTATCACGACTAAATTGTACATTTGTTAGTGTCAACCTCAAAACTCATCCGTATGCCTGTATCATTTACTGTAACTAAAAAAAACTTACCCTCTCAAACGCATCCCACAATCGCTTATTATCCTAGAGTTACTAAAAGTGGTGTTCTGGATTTAGATGATTTATCAGAACGTATTTCCAGCAGTTGTTCCGTAACCCAATCTGATTGTTATGCTGTAGTTATTAGCCTAGTAAACGAAATAGAAAGAGCTTTAGAAGACGGTAATATCGTTCGTTTAGGACACTTAGGATCTTTTCAAATAAGTGTACAAAGCACTGCGAGTGCAACTCCAGAAGAAGTGGATAAATCCAAAATAAAAAGCAGTTCGATAATTTTCCGTCCTGGTAAAAAACTAAAAATGATGTTGAAAAAATTAGTTTTCAAAAAAATAATCAAAACTTAAGTATGTCAAAAGTTTTAATGTCGTAAAGTCAAAAGTCTTGAAATAGTAAAAAAAAAATTAAAATCAGCCAATTACAATAAATTACGTGATTTAAATACGCCACTATATTAGACGAATTACTTAACTACAAATTATTTATATTTTATCCTAAGGCAAAATATAGGGATGCTGGATTCTAACTATAATTGCAATCATAAAATATTATTCTAATAACACCCTAATAATTCCTTACTTTTACTTCCTACAAAAACTTACTTTATGTCAAATGTATTTTCGCTTTTATTGATTTTTATTGTTGCTCTAGCTATTGGAATTTTTATTGGAAAACTTTTGTTTTCGGCAAAATCACAATCGGAGAAAGCTTTTCTGGAACAAAAACTAAATGATCTCAAAGAACAATCTCTAATTGAAAAAGCAGCTTTAGACAAGCAATTGCAAAATGCATTGGAAGAAAAAGAAAGTATTCGCAACGAAAAGGAATCCATAAATATTCAGCTTACCAAGAAAGAAGTTGATTTTGAAAATCTTTGGCAACGTAACAAAGAACAAAAAGAAGAAGTAGAAAAACTACAGGAAAAATTCACCAAGGAATTCGAGAATTTAGCCAATAAAATATTAGACGAGAAATCAAGCAAGTTTACGGAGCAGAACAAAGAAAATATGAAAAATATCTTGACTCCTTTGCAAGAAAAAATTCAATTATTTGAGAAAAAAGTAGATGATACCCATAAAGAAAGCATCGATCATCATGCCACCTTACGCCAACAAATTATAAATTTAAGTGCATTGAATGCGCAAATGAGTAAAGAAACCCTCAATTTGACAAAAGCCTTAAAAGGCGATAGCAAAATGCAAGGAAACTGGGGCGAACTGGTTCTGGAACGTGTTCTAGAGAAATCAGGATTGGAAAAAGACAGAGAATATTATGTGCAACAAAGCCATACCAATGAAGAGGGACAACGCGTTTTTCCAGATGTTGTCATCAATTTACCTGACGGAAAAAAGATGATTGTCGATTCGAAAGTTTCTCTAACCGCTTATGAAAAATACATTAATGAGGAAGATGACAGTTTAAGAAATGGGTATTTAAAAGAACATGTAAATTCTATAAAACGGCATGTGGAGCAGCTTGGTGACAAAAATTATCAGGATTTGTACCAAATTGAAAGCCCTGATTTTGTTTTGCTTTTTATCCCGATGGAACCCGCTTTTGCAATGGCCTTGAACGAGGATACTACATTATACAATAAAGCTTTTGAAAAAAACATTGTCATTGTAACTCCTTCTACATTATTAGCTACATTGCGAACCATTGACAGCATGTGGGCAAACCAAAAGCAACAAGAAAACGCCTTTGAAATTGCCCGTCAAGCAGGTGCTTTATATGATAAATTTGAAGGTTTTGTTGCCGATTTAATAAAAATTGGTAAGAAAATAGACGAAAGTAAAGTAGAATATGGTTTAGCGATGAACAAATTAGTGGAGGGAAAAGGAAACTTAATTACAAGTGTTGAAAAACTTAAGAAAATGGGTGCCAAAGCTAAAAAAGCACTACCAGATAGTATTTTAAATCGAGCTGAAAAAGACTCTAATTAATCAAAAAGCAAAAAATATAAATAATTATGGATCCTATTTTTAAAACAGTGGAGTCTTCCAAAATTAGTATTTCACAATTAATGCTCCCTTCGCATACCAATTTTAGTGGTAAAATTCACGGTGGTTATATTTTATCTATGCTGGATCAAATTGCGTTTGCCTGTGCCTCAAAATTTTCAGGAAACTATTGTGTAACCGCATCTGTTGATACCGTAAATTTCTTGAATCCAGTAGAAGTCGGAGAATTGGTTACCATGAAAGCCTGTGTCAATTATGTTGGAAAAAGTTCCATGATAATAGGCATTCGAGTGGAATCGGAGAATATTCAAACTGGAAATATAAAACATTGTAATTCCTCCTATTTTACGATGGTTTCCAAGAACAAACAAGGAAAAAACGCTACTGTTCCAGGTTTAATTTTAAACAACTCGAAGGATGTGAGACGTTTTTTTAATTGCTTGAAACAAATTGAATCAAAAAAGGAGAGAAACGCTGCCCATGAAATTAATAATTATAGTTCCGAAGAAAACTTATTACAACTAAAAAAATACAATGTTTTATTGGAATTAAATTAGTTATCTATTAAAATAAAAACGTAACTTTAAGTAATTAAATTCATACTCGATATGAAAAAAATTACGCTATTATCCCTGATTTTAATTTCCAACTTTAGTTTTGCCCAAGAAGAAATGATTACCCACAACGGAATCGTTAATTTTGAGGCATCAGTACCCCTATTTGAAGAAGTGAAAGCAACAAATGAAACTTCTTCATGCACCTTGAACACCAATACGGGAATCATTACAGATGTTGTTATTATCAAAGATTTTTATTTCAAAATCCCTATAATGGAAGAACATTTTAATAAAAATTATTTAGAAAGCAACCATCACCCAAAAGCAATATTTAAAGGCAAAATACAAGGCTTTAACATCAATATTATTGGATCAGATTCCAAAGAATTTTTGATGAAAGGAAAGCTAGAAATACATGGAAAATCAAAAGAAATTTCTATTCCTGTTTTTCTCAAAAAAGTAGGTGATGGATTAGAAATAACTTCTAATTTTAAGGTTAGGATCAATGATTTTAACATCAAAATCCCCAGAGTTCTGATTGTTAAAATTGACGAAAATGTAACTATAAAAACCAATTATTTAGTACAATTAAAACCTCATAATTTAACTGTTAAAATAGTAGAAAACTTAGATTAAAAAAACTCGATTCGATAATTATCATTACAATTTAAAGTATTAAAGTCCCAATGCAATCCATTAAATTTTTAAGGAATAGGGAAGCCGAAAACTAAATTTTGAAAGAGTAGGCAGAAAACTTTATAGCCATGAAAAGGTATATTTATATTCTAACACTGTTTTTCTTCTCCATAAAACTATTGGGGCAATCAATTCAAAATTCAGACTATTCTAAAGAATATTATTTAGATAAAAGCAAAAGCAAAAAAACCACAGCCTTTATATTGCTGGGCAGCGGATTCGCTTTAACAGTCATTGGAGCTACAGCTTTTAGCAGCGCTTGGAATTCAGAATCAAATTCATCAACGGACGTGAAAGGTACTGTTATGATAGGAGGTGTTGGTTTATTATTAACAAGCATACCCTTTTTGATAAGTTCTGGAAATAATTCACGAAAAGCAGCAAGTATCTCATTAAATAATCAAAATTTTCCTGTTATAAAAGAAGGATCTTATGTTCTAAATTCAAGCCCCTTCCTGTCTTTAAAAATAAATTTTTAGAAAATTCTAAATCTTATCTAAATTGTTATTGTTTGGAGAATAAACTTATTCCTCCAAACAATTTCTTAGTGCAGTTTCTAGATTTTTATATTTAAATTCGAAACCAGTTTTTTCAATTTTACCTGAATACACACGCCTTCCTTTTGTTATTATATTCGACATTTCTCCTAAAACAATTTTAAGTACAAAAGAAGGAACATTGGGTAACCAAATAGTGTAGCCATAAATTTTAGCTAAGGTTTTAGAGAAAATAGAATTATTAGTATTGTCATTAATAGCAGCATTATAAGAACCGTTCATGTTTTTATTTTGAACCGCCTCTAAATAAATAGCGCACAAATCATCAATATGTATCCAAGGCATATATTGTTTTCCAGAGCCTAATGCAGATCCAAAACCATATTTAAAAATGGGAATCATTTTTTTTAAAAAACCTTCTTTTTTACCTAAAACTAATCCGGTACGGATTTTAACAGTACGTATTTGTAAACTTTCGATTGTATCAGCTGCTGCTTCCCATTTTTGACAAGTAGATCCCAAAAAGTCATTAGCAGGAGGAGTATTCTCTGAACAAATTGTCTTCCCGCTTAATGCCCCATAAATACCAATACCCGATGCCGAAATAAAAGCTTTCAGTTTTTTATCATTGCTTAATAAAACATCATAAATTAAACGAATGGACTGTTCTCTACTAGTTACAATATCCAATTTACGTTTTGTAGTCCATCTTTTGTCTGCAATATTTTCTCCAGCGAGATGAATTATATAATCGGCATTTAAAACTGATTTATCATCAATATAATTATTTTTTACATCCCATATATAATACGAAATAGTATTTGTGTTTTGTTTATTTTTTCTGCTTAAAATAGAAACAGAATAACCGCTTTGAATTAACAAATCAGTCAATTTTTTTCCAATAAAACCCGACCCACCCGTTATTAATATGTTTTCTTTCATGATAATACAAAGTTAAACATTTAAAACGACAAAAAACATTAACAATTTATTTTGTTTAACTAATATTGTATAATGTTAAACATGTTGTAACTTTACTGCCTCTAACAAACATCAATATAATGGCTACTAAAAAAATAACAGCAACAAAAGAAAAAATAGTTTCAATGTTTATGGCTTACAAACTGGAAAACAATGCTAAAACTCAATCGGTTTATGATTTTACAAAGACAAATGAATTAACAGAAACTGAATTTTACAAGTTTTTTGGAACGATGGAAAGCTTAGAAAAAGAAGTTTTTAAAATGTTTGTTGAAAAGACAGTTGCCTTACTGAATAAAGACAACAACTATGAAGGCTACGATATCAAAAGCAAAATGCTTAGTTTTTATTTTACATTTTTCGAAATCCTAACCGCTAACCGAAGCTATGTCTTACTAAGTTTAAAAGGAAATTCAATCCAATTTAAAGATATCATGCAGCTATCTAATATGAGAATTAGTTTCAAAAAATACATCGCTTCTATAATTTCGGATGAGATTAGAACTAAAAACGAGCAATTCCAAAATTTCCAGGAAAAAGCAATTCAGGAAACGGCATGGATTCAACTATTGCTAGCCCTTAAATTTTGGATGGATGATTCCTCTCCTGCATTCGAAAAAACAGATATCTACATAGAAAAATCAGTAACCGTTACGTTTGAATTAATGAATGTTGCCCCGCTAGATAGCTTAATTGATTTTGGAAAATTTATTTTCAAAGAAAAAATATATACAAAATAATGAAAACCATAGATTACATCCCCACATCAAAAATTGAAAGAGCGAGTAAATTAGTTCAAACTGGAGCAAAAGTCGGTGTAAATTACATTAAATATTACGGCGAAAAAATGGTAAATCCTGGGATGAACAAAGACAAGCTGAACGAAAATAACGCTGAAGATATATATGACGGTCTCAAAAGTTTAAAAGGAAGCGCGCTTAAAGTAGCTCAAATGTTGAGCATGGATAAGAGTTTTTTGCCTCAAGCTTATGTTGAAAAATTTTCTTTATCTCAATTTTCTGTTCCGCCATTGTCGGCTCCATTGGTTTTAAAAACATTCAAAAACAATTTTGGAAATTCACCTTATGAAATTTTTGACAAATTCGATGCCAATTCTGTAAATGCTGCTAGTATAGGTCAAGTTCATAAAGCAGAAAAAGACGGAAAGAAACTAGCCGTAAAAATTCAATATCCTGGAGTTGCCAATAGTATATCGTCTGATTTAGCTTTGGTTAAACCAATAGCGATTCGAATGTTTAATTTACAAGGAAAAGATTCCGATAAATATTTCAAGGAAGTCGAAGATAAATTGATTGAGGAAACCAACTATTTATTAGAACTTAAACAAAGTCAAGAAGTTGTAAAAGCTTGTTCGAAAATAGAAAATCTAATTTTTCCGAATTACTATCCAAAATACTCTTCCAAAAAGATAATTACAATGGATTGGATGACTGGGATCCATCTTTCTGAATTTACAACTATAAATACGGATCAAGAAGTGGCGGATTCAATAGGACAAGCCTTGTGGGATTTTTATATGTATCAAATTCATGTTTTGAAAAAAGTACATGCTGATCCACATCCAGGAAATTTTTTGGTTAACGAAGAAAAAAAATTGGTAGCCATTGATTTTGGATGTATGAAACAAATTCCAGAAGAGTTTTATGTTCCTTATTTTGAGTTGATTAATAAAGATGTTATAGACAATAAAAAACTATTCAGTGACAAATTATTCGAATTAGAAATTCTTAGAGAGGACGATTCCATAGAAGAAGTCAATTATTTTACGGACATGTTTTATGATTTGTTATCGCTATTTACGAAACCTTTCCAAACTGAATGTTTTGATTTTTCGGATGCCGAATTTTTTAATAACATAGCCAAATTAGGAGAGCGCTTTGCAAAAGACACCAACCTCAGAAAAATGAATGGAAATCGTGGATCGAAACATTTTATATATATGAACCGAACGTTTTTTGGATTATACAATTTAATGTTCGACTTGAAAGCGAAGATTAAAGTAAATGAATATTTAAAATATTAATGAAAAAAGAAAACCTTCCATCGAAAGTGTGTTTGGTTTGCAAGCGCCCTTTTAGTTGGCGAAAAAAATGGGAAGAAGTTTGGGAAGAAGTCCTTTATTGTAGCGATAAATGTAGAGGAAATAAAAAGATCCTGAAATAGTTCTTTAAAGGTGTTGATTAGAAAAGTATTGGATCAATACTTTAAAAAAGCTATAAGGAGAAATTTAGAAGTAAATATGAATACTCATAAAACGGTAATTAACATTGTTTGGTTCAAAAGAGACCTTCGTTTACAAGATAACGAGGCGATTTACAATGCCTTACAATCAAATTATCCCACTTTATTATTATACGTATTTGAACCTTCCTTAGAAAAAGACAATCATTATAGCCAAAGGCATTGGAATTTTATCAAGCAATCGCTTGTAGATATTAACAATCAACTCGAGAAATTCAATACTCATGTGCTAACTGTTTCTGCCGAAGTGATGAATGCCTTGAATATTATTGAGGAATTCTATACCATAGACACGGTTTATTCGCATCAGGAAACAGGATTAAAAATAACTTATCAAAGGGACAAGGCATTTAAACGGTTTTGCAAAAACAGCCGGATTAATTGGATTGAAAATATAAATAACGGAATATTCCGAGGATTGGAAAACAGAAATAATTGGGTTTCAAAATGGGAAAATTACATGAATGCTGCTCCGTTTGTTTTTAATCCGAAAAGTGATGCTTTCTTACCGAATGAATTAATTAGTGAAATGGAAAGCGTCATGACCATTTCAAGTTTGGATACACCCGAAAACAATACATTTCAAAAAGGCGGAACTAAAATGGGATATAAATATTTAAATTCCTTTTTGAAAGATCGGTATCACGGATATAGTTACCATATTTCTAAACCTTTATTATCGAGAAAAAGTTGCAGTCGATTATCACCATATATCGCTTGGGGAAATCTATCGACCCGAGAAGTTTTGCAAAAAGCAGCCACTTTTAGACTCACTTGCACCGATAAAAAACAAATAGATTCCTTTGTTTCTAGATTAACTTGGCAAGCCCATTTTATCCAAAAATTTGAAATGGAAGAAATAATGGAATTCGAAAGTGTTAATAAAGGGTTCCATTCCTTAAAAAAGGATGTAAATGAAAATTACATAAAAGCATGGAAAACAGGACAAACAGGTTTTCCGCTTGTGGATGCTTCCATGAGATGCCTGAATGAAACAGGCTATCTAAATTTTAGAATGCGTGCAATGGTTGTGTCTTTTTTTACACATAATTTATGGCAACCGTGGCAAGAAGCAACGCAACATTTGTCGCAGATGTTCTTGGATTTTGAACCTGGAATTCATTTTCCACAATTGCAAATGCAAGCCGGAGAAACTGGGATTAACATGCTTCGGATTTATAATCCAATAAAAAATAGTTTAGAACACGATCCTGATGGCGAATTTATAAAAAAATGGGTGCCAGAATTAGCTGATTTAGAAACTAAATTTATTCATGAGCCAGCAAAAATGACTTTCTTAGATCAAAAGTTTTGTGATTTTGAAATTGGTGTAAATTATCCCAAACCAATTGTAAATATGGAACGAACAAGAAAATTTGCCAGTGACTTTCTATGGAATATGAAAAAAAATCCGATGGTTAAAGAAGAAAGCAGACGCATTTTAAAATTACATACCATGGCCAATATTGGCGATAGCGAATAATCAGAATAAAAGAATAAAATGAAAAAAGAACTTAACGATTTAGAAAAAGATCGAATTATAGAAATGGCTTGGGAAGACCGAACCACATTCGAAGCCATTTTGTTGCAGTTTGGATTAAAAGAACAAGAAGTTATCGACTTAATGCGCACCGAAATGAAGCCATCGAGTTTTAGAATGTGGCGCAAAAGAGTTCAAGGTAGAAAAACAAAACATGAAAAATTACGGAATTTTGAAGAATTTCGATTTAAATGTTCCATGCAACGACAAATAAACAATAATAAAATATCAAAAAGATAAAATGAAAAACATAGTCATCATAGGCGGTAGCAAAGGAATTGGTCATGCCATTTTGTTACAGCAATTAGAAAATAATATGGTTTATAATATTAGTAGAAATGCACCCGAAATTTCGCATATCAATTTAAAACATTTTACAGCTGATGTTTTACAAGATGCGCTTCCAGAACTAGAAAATATTGATACCTTAATTTATTGCCCTGGTTCGATAAATTTAAAACCTTTTGGGAATTTAAGTATTGATGACTTTAAAAATGATTTTGAAATCAATGTTATTGGAGCGGTAAAAGCAATTCAGAAATATTTACCCACCTTAAAAAAAGGTACAGATCCGTCCATAGTTTTATTTAGTACCGTTGCCGCAAAACTAGGAATGCCATTTCATGCGAGCATCGCCACTGCAAAAGCGGGAGTGGAAGGATTGGTAAAATCATTGGGAGCAGAATTAGCTTCGGCAGTTCGCATCAACGCCATTGCTCCGACTATTACCGAAACTACTCTTTCGGCAAACATATTAAGAAATGATCGAATGAAAGAAAACATGACAGAACGCCATCCGATGAAAGGATATTTAAAAGCCGAAGAAGTGGCTGAAATGGCAAATTTCTTAATTTCGAAAAATGCAAAATCTATATCAGGTCAAGTATTTGAGATGGATTATGGCATTGTTACCTTTAAAATATAAGCAAACCAAATATTAACATAATAGCATAATAGCATAATAAAAAGAAAATGATAATAAAACCTATGAGAAGTTACGAGAAAATAGAACAATACGACACGGAAATAACAGCTTCGTTAGCAGAAAATTATAAAAAAATAATTGGCGATTTAGGAGAAGATGTTCACCGAGAAGGATTAGAAAAAACGCCAGAAAGAGTAGCTAAAGCGATGCAATATTTAACACATGGATATGAATTAGATCCATTAGAAATCCTAAAATCAGCATTATTTACCGAAGATCACCAACAAATGATTATAGTGAAAGATATTGAAGTATATTCGATGTGCGAACACCACATGCTTCCATTTTTTGGAAAAGCGCATGTTGCTTATATTCCAAATGGAAAAATTGTAGGATTAAGTAAAATACCAAGAGTTGTTGATGCATTTGCAAGAAGAATGCAAGTACAAGAACGCTTAACTGATCAGATAAAAGATTGTATTCAAGAAGCTTTAGAGCCACTAGGTGTAGCTGTAGTTATTGAGGCGCAACACATGTGCATGCAAATGCGAGGGATTCAAAAACAAAATTCGGTAACCACCACTTCTTCTTTTACTGGTGCTTTTGAAAAAGACAAAACAAGAAAAGAATTCATCAGTTTGATTTCCAATAAATTGAGATAACTATTTAAAAATTAATAATGAAAATTCTCTTAACAGGCGCAACAGGCTACATCGGAAAACGACTTTTACCTATTTTGGTAAACCAAGGGCATGAAGTAATTTGTTGCGTTAGAGACAAAAACAGGTTTTATTGTCCAAAAGAGTTTTTACAAAAAGTTGAAGTTATTGAAGTTGATTTCCTTAAAAGGGAAACTTTAGAAACCATTCCAAAAGACATTGACGCGGTGTATTATTTGATTCATTCCATGTCAGGTTCAGAAGGCAATTATGATAAACTAGAACGAATTTCGGCAGAAAATTTTGTCGAAAAAATAGATCAAACTACAACCAAGCAAGTTATTTATTTAAGTGGAATTGTAAATGACAAATCGCTTTCTAAACATTTATCGTCTCGAAAAAATGTAGAAGACATTCTGAATACCGGAAAATTTGCTACCACAACATTAAGAGCGGGAATAATTGTAGGTTCCGGAAGCGCTTCATTTGAAATCATTAGGGACTTGATTCATAGATTGCCCATTATGATTACTCCAAAATGGCTGAAAACAAAATGCCAACCTATAGCTATAAATGATGTTCTAGAGTTTTTATCAAAATCACTTTTAAATAGTTTAACATACAATCGAAATTTTGATATTGGCGGCCCAGATATTTTAACTTATAAAGAAATGTTGTTGGGTTTTGCTAAAGCAAAAAATGTAAAACGGTGGATTATTACCATTCCAATAATGACACCCAAATTATCGTCGTATTGGTTGTATTTTGTAACTTCAACATCCTACAGACTTGCCTCGGCGCTAGTGAGCAGCATGAAAGTGGAAGTGGTTTGCAAAAATCATGAAATCAACGATTTATTGAACATTAAAACAATGACTTATGAGCAAGCCTTATCCAGAGCTTTAATAAAAGTGGACGAAGATAATGTGGCTTCAAGTTGGAAAGATTCCTTAGTTAGTGGCCGATTCAGCAGCAATATTTCTAATTTTAGAAAAGTACCAAAGAAGAATTGTTTCATTGATCGACGCAAAAGAGAAATCATAAATCTAGATTTTACCATTGATAGAATCTGGTCGATTGGCGGTGAAACTGGTTGGTATTATGGTGATTGGTTGTGGAGTTTGCGCGGTTTTATTGACAAATTATACGGTGGTGTCGGTTCTAGAAGAGGCCGAACAAACAAACATGAAATCCATTCTGGTGATGCACTAGATTTTTGGCGCGTATTGTATGCTAATAAAGAAGAAGGAAAATTGGTTCTTTATGCCGAAATGAAATTACCCGGTGAAGCTTGGCTAGAGTTCAAAATAATTAATAATACCCTGTATCAATCCGCTACATACCGGCCAAATGGTTTTTGGGGAAAAATGTATTGGTATGCTGTTTTACCTTTTCACGGCTTTATTTTCAAGGGAATGCTGAACAAACTTATCCAATAATTACTTCAAAATTCCAGCTTTGTAAGTTGCTATCGCACGATCCCTTGCAAAAGCATGATCTACCATAGGTTTTCCATAACCTAAATCAAATTCTTTGATCCATTTTCGAATATAAATTCCTTTTTCATCGAATTTTTTGAGTTGAATTTCAGGATTAAAAACCCTAAAATAAGGTGCTGCATCACAACCCGTTCCAGCAGCCCACTGCCAATTTCCAACATTGGCAGACAATTCATAATCTAATAATTTTTCAGCAAAATAAGCTTCGCCCCACTGCCAGTTAATCAACAAATGCTTGCATAAAAAACTAGCTACAACCATTCGAACTCTATTGTGCATATAACCCGTTTCGTTCAATTGTCGCATTCCGGCATCAACCATTGGATAACCCGTGGTTCCGGAACACCAACGTTTAAAGTCCTCTTCTTTGTTAAGCCACTGAATTCCATCGTAAGACGATTTGAAGTTATTAGAAACCACCTTTGGAAAACTAAAAAGAATTTGCATGAAGAATTCTCTCCAAATTAATTCACTTAGAAAAACATCATTTTTATGAAAGGCCCAATTCACTAATTTTCGAATACTAACGGTTCCAAAACGCAGATGTGGCGAAAGATATGACGTGGTATCCAAGGCAGGGAAATCTCGTGTTTCATGGTAATTACCAACGAATTTCAGGTTGTGAGGAACAACTTTAATGGCACTTTCTTCAAAACCTATTTGTTCTAAAGTTGGAAAACTAAAATTACTTTTATAAAAATTAGAGAACAAAATACTAGCATCCATTTCCTGAACAGGAGCCATGGATTTGTATTTTTCTAACCATTTATTTTTATAAGGGGTATAAACCGTATAAGGCAAACCGTCGGCTTTTGTGATTTCCATTTCTTCAAAAATCACTTGATCTTTGAACGAAAATGATTTTATTTTATTGGTTTCTAATAATTGAGAAATCGCTAAATCCCTTTTGATGGCATAAGGCTCGTAATCTTTATTAAAGAAAACTTCTTTAACGTCAAAATCTTGGATAATTGATTCCCAAATAGCAACAGTTTTTCCTTTTTTTACCAAAAGGGAACTTTCAATTTTATTTAATTCGTCATTTATTTTCGAAAGAGATTCGTGGATAAAACCAACTCTCGGATCTTTTTTGGGTAAATTATCCAAAATATCTTCATCAAAAATAAACAATGGAATTACAGGAAATTTTGATTCTAAAGCACGAAATAAACCTAAATTATCGTCTAAACGTAAATCTCTTCTGAACCAAAATACCGCTACTTTCTGTTTAATCATTATTTTGAATTGAAGATTTCATTTACTTTCAGCACTCTATATTCAAAGATAGTCTTCAATTTATTTCGAACTATAAGCGTATTCATAATTCGTCCAATAAATCCTAAAGGCAAACCATAATGAACTAAATCCGTCATTTTTGTTCCTCCTCCTTCTGCAGCTTCGAAAAAATGTTTATGATGCCAAAGCGAATAAGGCCCAAAACGTTGTTCGTCCACAAAATAACTATTTTCTTTAACAAAACTAATTTCAGTAACCCAAGGTAATTTTATTCCCAAAAGAGGCGTAACCACATACTGTATAATTTGTCCAGTATAAACTGACTTATTATCAAAATCAGTGATTTTAAATGCCATTGTTTCTGGAGTTAATTTTTGAAGATTTCTCGGATTCGAAAAAAATGCCCAACATTCCTCAACACTAGCATTTACATGTTGAACGGTTTCCTTTGTATATAGTTTCATATTATTTTTTTTCTATTTTAGTAATCAAAATCAAACTCATTAAGAGCATTGTAAACGCATAGCCTATATCCTCAATGGGTATTGTTCCTAGACGAATTCCTAGGTTTTCGGCATTATTATAATAAACAACGGGTTGCTCAATAAAACTTCCTGTTAGAATTCCGTTAACTATTGAAAAAGGAATTAAAACAATAAGAAATGTTATAAAGAAGGTGTTCAAAATATGTGGAAATCTGATAAAAGCAATGGTTAAAACCAAAACTAACAAACTATAATTAACCGCGGTGTACCATTTATTAAAATTAAAAACGATTGTTGGAATGAGTATCAAAATTAATATCCAATAAATTATTTTCACCTTCTTGTCAGACAAAAACACCTTGGGATAAAAATAATGAAAAGCAAAATGTATAAAAATACTTGAATACGGAATACAGATAAAAAACAACCATTCTTCTATGGGCAAACCAAAGAACTCAATTCCGGAATGATATCGTGGATTAAAATGCCATACCCCAATTTTAGTGAAGAAAATATCCCAAATAATAAATACAATTGCTGTAATTAGTATGGACGGAAAAATAGCTTTCCAGCGTTTAATGTATTTCATTCTGTTTTCGAAACTGTACAAAAACGGAATCAAAAAAGAGGCAATATTCAAAATAAGGTATAATGACATATTATATTTTAAAATATTTGAAGGGTACAAATAACATTCCAAAACACTCGCCTTCTTCCTTACCCAAATGTTTATGATGTACTTTGTGACCTTTTCGCAACCCTACTAAATATTTGTTTTTGGCATTTTTAAAAAACTTAAAACGCTGATGAATCATTACATCATGAACCAAAAAATAGCCCAATCCATAAGCAAAAATACCTAAGCCAATGAAAAATCTATAATCGAAACCCGCTTCAGAACCAAAATAAAACAATAAGATACTTGGTATAGCAAAAATCACAAAAAAAGCATCGTTTCTCTCGAAAACATTTGCGTATTTAGGTTGATGATGATCTTCGTGTAAATACCATAAAAAACCGTGCATAACAAATTTATGGGTACACCAAGTAATGCATTCCATAAGTAAAAAAGTACCCAAAAAAATTAAGAAAGAAATCATTTTTTAATATTTAATAGTTAAAATTTAATTTAGAATTTTATATTAAATTCAATTTGTAAGATACAAAAGAATTTGCAAACAATCTCGCTTTGGTATAATTTGAAACTCGAATTCTTTCATTACCAATTTTATGATAAGGTGTATTTTCGAGTTTTTTCAACAATTTATTATAATAAACGAAAGCGGTATAAACCCCGAATTTAGCTTCTACGGGAAGTTTAACAATCCCTTGATAAGCCACTCTAAAATCTTCCTCAATTTCTTTGATTATCATCGATTTAGAGTTTTCATCAAAGGTGTTTAAATCGACTCCAGGAAAATAATTTCTGTTTAAAACCAGATTATCATCTTTCAGATCTCTTAAAAAATTCACTTTCTGAAAAGCAGATCCCAATCGCATGGCTTCGTCTTTTAATTCATCATATACTTTCAAATCTCCTTTTACAAAAACCTTCAAACACATAAGTCCGACAACATCAGCAGAACCATAAATATATTCTTTATACTCATCGACACTATGATAATCGGATTTTATTAAATCCATTTTCATACTTTTTAAAAAGGATTGAATTAACTCATCATCAATATTATATTTTTTTACGGTAAGTTGAAAAGAATTCAAAATTGGATTCAAACTAATTCCGTTAGTATAAGCTTTATAATATTCTTTTTCAAAATCAGTAATTAAACTTTCTTTGTCGAAACCGTGAAAAGAATCCACAATTTCATCCGCAAAACGTACAAACCCATAAATGCTATAAATGGCATCTCGAATTGTTGGCGAAAGCATATAAACCGCCATAGAAAATGAAGTGCTGTAACTTTTTGTTACTAAGACACTGCATTTAAAGGATACCTCGTCAAATAATGTTTTCATATTTATTCTATTTATTTGAAAATTGCTTTTTAATCAAATCCGACACTATTTTTCCAGAAATTATAGATGGAGGAACTCCAGGACCTGGAACAGTTAATTGTCCCGTGAAAAAAAGATTTTGTACTTTTTTACTTTTTATTTTAGGTCTCAAAAAAGCAGTTTGAGTCAATATATTAGCT
>Ga0209499_1000890_pt1 | contig 21769 bp, 22 predicted proteins | sample C_130208_EF_Meta_FD_187306 | JGI IMG/M metagenome (GOLD analysis project Ga0209499, IMG submission 187306) | Freshwater microbial communities from Lake Croche, Canada to study carbon cycling - C_130208_EF_MetaG (SPAdes) (version 2) | ecosystem: Environmental > Aquatic > Freshwater > Lake... | reverse complement strand
GGCCGGAATCTCACTGGCAAAATCTGCATCATCGGCGGCCATCTCCTTGCCGGCAGCTAAATCATCTTGCGCAGATTTCCAAGCACGATAGCCAGCAATAACTGGACCGAGTTGGGCATAACGCTTACCAAGTTGACGGGCTTTTCCTTGATCCGAGTGAATTGAAGGATCAGCCATCGCCGCTTCAAGGACGTCATACTCTTTTAATAATTCATGCACGGAGGCGAAACGATCGGTTGCCATTTCACTCCTCCTATTTTCTTAGTTTTTTCTTAGTTTATTCTTAGTTGATTTTCAAATTACCTGACACAAAAGAAAAAGACCGCAGTGCTTGCGCAGAGCAAACACGGTACGGTCTTTTTTAGAAAGCTACTTTGCGGCGTCAGCCTTTTTTCCAAAACGCTCTTCGAACTTAGCTACGCGGCCACCAGTATCGAGGATACGTTGCTTGCCGGTGTAGAACGGATGGCAAACTGAACAAACTTCAACATAAATTGAGCCAGATGCTTTTGTGCTGCGGGTAGTGAAAACTTCACCGCAACCACAAGTAACTGTGGTCTCTAAATATTCTGGATGAATCTCGGACTTCATTTAGTGCTCCTATTACTTATCGTGAGGCTGGGTCGGCAGGATTACCGTGAACCAGCAATGGAACTTTTGGATCTCTTGGAACGGGTTGAAGGATAGCCCGTATGGGCGCTCCCCCGCAAAACTCTGCTCAATTATGGGCGATCAGGAACCGTTTGTGGAAGTTCCACCCTCGCTCGTTGTCGTCTTCTGGATCTGCATCAAGAATTCAACGTTCGACTTAGTGCCCTTCATCTTCTCGAGGAGAAGTTCAAGTGCTTGTTGTGGCTCAAGTGCATGCAGAACACGACGCAAGCGCCAAACAATATTTAGCTCTTCAGTTCCCATAAGGATTTCTTCCTTACGAGTTCCGGAGGCAACAACATCAACGGCTGGGAAGATGCGCTTATCTGCAAACTTACGGTTCAAGATAAGTTCCATATTTCCAGTGCCCTTAAACTCTTCGAAGATAACTTCATCCATCTTGGAACCAGTATCGACAAGTGCTGTAGCAAGAATTGTTAGCGATCCGCCATTTTCAACATTTCTGGCTGCACCGAAGAACTTCTTTGGTGGATAGAGCGCTGCCGAGTCCACACCACCAGACAAAATACGTCCAGATGCTGGAGCGGCGATGTTGTAAGCACGGCCAAGACGAGTAATTGAATCTAGGAGAACTACAACATCGTGGCCAAGTTCGACCAGACGCTTTGCGCGCTCGATCGCAAGTTCAGCGACGGAAGTGTGGTCATCTGCTGGGCGATCAAAGGTCGAAGCAATAACTTCACCCTTAATGGAGCGCTGCATATCAGTAACTTCCTCGGGACGCTCATCAACTAGAACAACCATCAAGTGACATTCTGGGTTGTTGGTTGTGATTGCGTTAGCGATTGACTGAAGAACCATAGTCTTACCGGCTTTAGGTGGTGAAACAATAAGTCCACGCTGGCCCTTACCAATTGGTGAAATCAAATCAATTACTCTTGTTGTGAGAATGTTTGGTTCGGTCTCAAGGCGCAGACGCTCCTGCGGATAGAGCGGAACTAACTTGGCAAACTCAATACGATCTTTTGAAGTTTCTGGGTCGCTGCCGTTAACTGTTTCCACGCGCACGAGAGCATTGAACTTCTCCTTGCGCTCACCTTCGCGAGGTTGGCGTACTGAACCAGTAAGAACATCGCCCTTACGTAGGCCATAGCGCCGTACTTGTTGAAGTGAAACGTAAACATCATTTGGACTCGCTAGGTAACCACCGGTCCGAATGAATGCGTAATTTTCTAGAATATCGAGGAGACCGCCAACTGGAAGCAAGACGTCATCTTCAGAAATTTGAATTTCGCGCTCTTCGCGGTTGCCGCGATCACGGAAGCGGTTATTGCGATCGCCTCGGTCGCCACGATCCCGACGATTGTTGTGACGGTCATTTCTATCATTACGGTTATTACCGCCGCCAGTCCATTCCTTTTTATTTACATCAGCATCCGATGCATCATTTGGATTGGATCCTTGGTTCTCGCCATCATCATCGTCAGAATTATTTTGATTCTGGTTCTGGTTTTTATTTGAATCTTTATTGCCACCCTTACGGCGGGCATCGCGCTCAGCGCGACGTGCTTCGCGTTCAGCCTTTGCGGCTTCGCGGTTTGCGGCTTGCAGGTCACCAATGGCTTGGACGAGATCGCCCTTCTTCATTGTTGCCGCTTCTTCAATTCCAAGTTGTCCAGCAACTTTCTTAAGCTCGGGAAGGAGCATCGCGGAAAGTTCACCGGATTCTTTTGCTGCGCTAGATTTAGTATCAGCCATGTTTTTTTGATTTCTTCATTTCTATGTATGCTAAAAAAGGATTTTATTTAGCTCTTTGATTTTTATATTTATCCAGGATATCCGCCGACAATTTCTCGACTACCAGATGAGTAAAACTTAGCATATCCCCGAGCGTATGTGCAAAAGATCGGAGCTTTATTCCTCTCTTATTCCGCTCTTACTCGACGCCGCGAGCGGAGATAGCCACCTTTTGAGCGGCAAATGCTGGTGTCCCCACCTTTATAAACTCTTCAACCTCGATCTCATCCAAGGTGTGCAATACGAGTACTGAAGGTCCGGCGCCCGAAATCATTGCAGGTACACCAGCCGCACGTAGTTTATTAACCAGTGCCATCGATTTAGGCATCGCTTCGGCCCGATAGTTTTGATGCAATAAATCTTCGGTAGCAGCGAGCAACAAATCTGGCCGCTCTTGTAACGCATGAACCAAGAGTGCGGCTCGAGATGCATTTAGTACGCCATCGCGATGCGGAATAGTTTCTGGAAGAAGTTTTCTAGCCTTTGAAGTTGCTAGGTGACTTTCTGGAATAAATAGGACTGCTTTAATGCGGGGATCCACTTTTATGCCAACGCCCCGACCGATTTCACTTTCAGTCCACGCAATGGTTGCGCCACCCATTACTGCTGCTGCAACGTTGTCCGGATGTCCTTCAAGCTCGGTTCCAATTTCGATCATCGCTTCATTCGTTAATAAAAATTCGCCACCAAGAACTAGTGAACGTGCAAGTGCTAAACCACCAACAATTGCTGCAGCAGATGAGCCTAGGCCGCGACCTTGTGGAATAACATTTAATTGTCGCAGCGCGATACCGCGAGATTTAGCGCCGCTAAATTCTCGAGATCCCATATGCTCAAATCCACGAATCATGGCCTTTATAACTAGGTTGCTCCGGTCCTTCTTAATATCTTCGCTGCCTTCACCGCTTACATCAACGTCAAACTCATTTTCATCCAAAATTTGCGCGGCATAGCGATCACGAATATCTAGCGCAAGCCCAAAAGTGTCAAAGCCCGAGCCTAGGTTTGCCGAAGTTGCGGGCACACTGACTTGTGACATTGCAGCTTTAAAACTTAACCGAGCACCTACAGCTGCCATTTATGCGAGTCCAATCACTTGTGCTGCGCGTTTTACATCTACCGGAATGATAGTTGGATCACCGGCATCATTTAATACCCACTGGACATCCTTAAGGCCATTTCCAGTAACTGTAATAACAATCTTTTTACCGTTAGGAAGTTTGCCTTGTGATTGTTTCTTTATTAAGCCAGCGATACCAGCAGCACTAGAAGGTTCGACGAAGACGCCTTCCTTAGATGCAACAAGGCGGTAAGCCGCCAAAATCTCTTCATCAGTTACTGAATCAATAAGTCCACCAGAAGAATCGCGCGCATCAACGGCTTGCTGCCAAGATGCCGGATTTCCAATTCGGATTGCAGTTGCAATAGTTTCAGGATTTGTGACGATCGCACCATTAACAATCGGCGCCGCGCCAGCTGCTTGAAAGCCCCACATCTGTGGCAACTTTTTCGCCAAACCATCTGCGTAATATTCTTTATAGCCCTTCCAATATGCCGTGATATTTCCAGCATTGCCGACCGGCATAACATGCAAATCTGGCGCATCACCTAGGGCATCGACAACTTCAAAGCTTGCGGTTTTTTGCCCGTCAATGCGAAATGGATTAACCGAGTTAACAAGTGCAACTGGATAATTATCTGAAAGTTCACGAGCCAAATTTAAGCAGTCATCAAAGTTGCCTTGAACTTGCAGAAGAGTTGCGCCGTGAGCAATTGCTTGCGCTAACTTACCCATTGCAATTTTTCCTTCTGGAACTAACACAACTGGGCGCATGCCAGCTTTGGTTGCATAGGCAGCGGCAGATGCTGAAGTGTTTCCAGTCGAGGCACAGATGACTGCGCGCGCACCGTCTTCGGCCGCCTTTGACATGGCCATTGTCATTCCGCGATCTTTAAAGGATCCAGTCGGGTTTGCACCTTCAACTTTTAGCCAAACTTCGTTATCCAACATCTCAGAGAGAACACATGCCGCGACGAGTGGCGTCCCGCCTTCAAGCAGCGTAATGACCGGAGTCTTCTTGGAAACCGGTAGTCGATGGCGATATTCCTCAATTACCCCGCGCCATTGATGTGCGCCGGCTTTTTTTCCAAAAATGTTCATGAACTCATTCCTTCTACCCGAATGACACTCGCAACATCTTTCACTGAATCCAGCGCTTTTAAACCAGCAACAGTTTCGGAGAGAGCGCCATCTGTAGCTTTATGTGTCATAACAATTAATTCTGCATTTTCACCGCGGCCAGTTTGGCGCACAGTTTGAATTGAGACATCATGCTTTGCAAATGTTTGGGCAACTGCTGCTAACACGCCTGGGCGATCGGCGACTTCAAGGCGAATTAAATAACGAGTTCTCGTGTTTCCAATTGTCGCAATTGCACGATCTGCATAATCACTTTCACGCGGCCCAAGGCCACCACTGATTCGATGCCTTGCAACAGCTACTAGGTCACCCAAAACGGCAGATGCGGTTGGTGTTCCGCCCGCACCGCGGCCATAGAACATCAGTGCGCCCGCTGCCTCGGCTTCAACGAAAACAGCATTGAAGGATTCTCGTACGGCAGCTAGCGGATGGTTTCGGGAAATTAAAGTTGGGTGCACGCGAACTGAAATTTGCCCATCGGAATTCAATTCTGCGATTGCAAGTAATTTGATAACTAAATCTAGCGAACGAGCAACAGCAACATCAGTTGAAGTAATTTTTGTTATTCCTTCACGGTAAACATCATCACCTGTCACGCGTGAATGAAAGGCTAACGAGGCCAGAATTGCAGCCTTTGCGGCGGCATCAAATCCTTCAACATCAGCAGTTGGATCGGCTTCGGCAAAACCAAGTGCTTGTGCTTCGGCAAGTGCATCGCCAAAAGCAGCGCCCGACTCATCCATCTTGGTCAGGATAAAGTTTGTCGTTCCATTAACAATTCCCATAATTTTTTGGATATGGTCACCGACAAGTGATTCGCGAAGTGGACGCAAGATTGGAATCGCACCAGCAACCGCAGCTTCGTAATACAAATCAGCACCAAACTTATCCGCTGCGGCAAATAGTTCACCGCCATGTTTTGCAAGTAGCGCTTTGTTTGCGGTCACCACTGACTTGCCAGATTCCAAGGCGGCAAGAATCAGCCCGCGCGCCGGTTCAATCCCACCAATGACTTCAATGATCAAATCGATATTTGGATCTTTAACGACCGACGCTAGATCGGTAGTCAATAATTCTTTGGCGATGTTCTTGCGATTTAAATCGCGAACCGCAACTTTTACTAATTCTAATTTTGCACCAGATCGAGCCGCTAAGTCATCGGCATTCGCAACGAGCAGCCTGGCGATCTCACTTCCGACCACCCCGCAGCCGAGCATGCCTACTCTCAGGGATTTGCGCTCTGCGTTCATTGGCTTATTCTCCCCTATTTTTTCCGCGCTTGGTTTCAATTAATTATTGTGGTGCGCCGGGCAAATTAGAGCGTTTTAGGCGCTTCAACTACATCTAGCGCAAGTAAATCAGCCTCTGTTTCACGGCGCAGGATCCTTCGTGCAGTGCCATTTGTTACCGCCACTACTGCTGGACGTGGCATATGGTTGTAATTGCTGGCCATGCTTCGACCATAAGCACCCGTTGCTGGAATTGCAATTAAATCACCTGGCCCAATATCACCGGGTAGATCTATCTCTCTAATAATAATGTCGCCACTTTCACAATGCTTGCCCACGATTCGGGCCGATACACCAGCGGCAGTTGATTCCCTATTTGCAAGGAGCGCGGTGTAAATCGCACCGTAAAGTCCAGGACGAATGTTGTCACTCATTCCACCATCAACTGCAACATAAAGCCGACTGGCCCCGCCATCAAGTAAAACTTTCTTTGTCGTGCCCACTTCATAAAGAGTTGTAGTCGAAGGTCCAGCAATTGCCCGACCAGGCTCGATCGAAATTTTTGGTACAGCGATTTTATGTAAGGTGCACTGCGAATGAATAACTTTTGCCAAACTTGCCATTGCTAGATCTGGATCATAAGTTTGCTCACCGCCAACATATGCAATTCCATATCCGCCACCCATATCTAGTTCAGGGAGTTCGCGCTGGAATTGATCGCGGAATTTTCCAAGTACTTCTATCAAACGTGTTGTTGCAACTTCAAAACCTTCAGAAGTAAAAATTTGCGATCCAATATGGCAGTGCAATCCAACCAATTTGAGGTTTGCGGCCGCTTCAACAGCCAGAACTGCGTCCCAAGCTGCACCACTTGAAATTGAGAAGCCAAACTTTACGTCCTCATGTGCCGTAGCAATTGCTTCGTGCGTGTGCGCTTCCACGCCAGGTGTTAAACGGAGAAAAACAGATTGAATCACGCCCGCAGTTTTCGCCAAACGATTAACTCGCTCGATCTCCTGGCTTGAATCAATGACTATCTTGCCAACACCGACACCAATTGCGGTTGATATTTCTTCTTCTGATTTGTTATTACCGTGAACTTCGATCTTTTCTGGTGGAAATTTTGCAGCGAGTGCGACCGCTAACTCCCCGCCAGTACAAACATCTATTCCAACTCCAAGTTCGGCAAGCCATTTTGCAACTTCAACTGAGATAAATGATTTTGATGCGTAATAGACGTGGCCAGCGTTGCTGCCAAAGTGGCGCTCGAGCGCGGACTTCCACGCCAGCACCCGCGACCGAAAGTCGTCTTCATCTAATACGAACAATGGCGTTTTGAATTCCGTTGCAAGTGTTGTTGCTTTGCAGCCAGCTATGACTAACTCCCCGGCTTGAACCTTGGAGTTAATTGAAAAGACTTCTTGCAAGAATTTCATCCCTACATCTTTTCTGGTGCGCTAACACCGAGGAGTTCTAAGCCGTTTGAAATAACCTGAGCAGTTGCTGAACATAAGGTAGCGCGAGCTGCATGAAGTTCGCTGGGAGTTTCATCTCCAAGGGGAAGAACCCGGCAATCCGCGTAGAAGCGGTGATAAACCCCGGCTAACTCCTCGACATATCTGGCAATTCGATGTGGTTCGCGCAATTCTGCCGCCCCAGCAACTATCCGAGGGAATTCACCAAGCGCACCGATTAATTCCCGTTCCCGTTCATGTAAAAGTAGCTCTGGATAAATCTGGTCTGAGCCAAATTTAATTCCAAGTTCAAGGGCGTTTCGCAACACCCCACAAATTCTGGCATGCGCATATTGAACGTAGTAAACCGGATTCTCATTTGTGCGACTACGCAAGATGTCAACATCCATCACCATAGGTGTTTCAACTGGATAGCGAATTAGTGTGTAGCGAGCGGCATCAACACCAACTTTTTCCACTAACTCTTCCAAGGTAATAATGGTTCCGGCACGCTTAGAAAGCTTTACCTCCTCGCCACCTTCCATGATCTTCACCATCTGCCCGATCATCACATCAATGTTGTATTCGGGATCATCACCATTGCATGCCGCAAGAGCTTTTAGCCGTCCAACATAACCATGATGATCGGCGCCCAACATATAAATACAAATATCAAAGCCGCGTTCCCGTTTTGAAATGTAGTAAGCCGAGTCCGATGCGAAGTATGCAAGTGAGCCATCTGACTTAACCATCACCCGGTCTTTATCATCACCAAAATCTGTTGTACGGAGCCAAGTTGCGCCATCTAAATCAAATACATGCCCCTTTGTCTTTAAGACCTCTTGGCAATGGGCAAAGAAATTTCCTTCATAAAGACTTTTCTCGGAGAACCAGACATCAAATTCGGTTCCAAATGCCTGAAGCACAGATTGCTGTTGTGTGAGTTGTAGTTGGTAACCGTAATCTCGAAACGCTTCGGTAAGTTCAGGTTCTGCTAATTTTAAAATCTCCGGATGCGCAGCAACAATCTCGTTAGCCAAATCATCGATGTAAGCACCGTGATAACCATCTTCGGGCCGGGCTTTACCTTGCGCCGAGCTCCTAAGAGATGCACCAAATAAATCCATCTGAACGCCACGATCATTTATATAAAATTCGCGCGTTACCTTTGCGCCAGCTGCACTCAATACTCGACCTAGCGCATCACCAACCGCGGCCCACCTAGTGTGGCCTAAGTGCAATGGGCCAGTTGGATTAGCGCTAATGAACTCTAAGTTAATAGATTTTCCAGTCAGGACCTTTCCGTGGCCGAATTTCTTGCCATCACTAATAATTTTTGCAATCACACCACCTTGGCTCGCTTTTGCCAAAGTTATATTTATAAATCCAGGTCCAGCAATTTCCACACTAGTTATTTCCGAGCGATTGGCAAGGCCAGCTTTAATCAACTCTGCAATTTCACGTGGCGCCTTACCTGACGGTTTGGCGAGCGCGAGGGCGATACCGGTTGCATAATCACCGTGGTCACGATTTTTTGGCCGATCTAAAGTGATCGTCTCGGGCAGATCACAGTTGAGTTCGGCCTTTGCGCTTTCTAAAATTTCTCTGATCATGGCGCTGATCGAATCCTGAATACTAATCTCGGCGCTCATTTAACGCAGTTTACCGCTTGGGGTAACTTACCTATCCATTTGTGCTAGTTCTTCGCGTTATTTGGCGCTTTGGTAACTCTTGCCTTAGCCTTACCCACATCTCTCCAGCGGGAGTGGTGAAATGGCAGACACGCAGGTCTTAGGAACCTGTGTCTTCGGACGTGCGGGTTCAAGTCCCGCCTCCCGCACACAGCTAGATTTATGATTTTTATGGATATGCAACGTTAATTATGAGTTAATTATGAGCTAGTTATTAGTTATTAACCCTCTTGCAAGATTATTAAAGGGCCCCAAGAATTTCTCTTAACTGACCCTTAACTGACCCTTAACTGATTTGCATGAGCCTTCGCGTGACCACTCGCCAATTCAACAATCTGCGTAAGTGTGACTGGGCCTTTCTCGATATGAATCGAAGTTCGGGACCAATCTTCACCTGGTATTACTGTGAGAATATCGATGACCATTTGCGAGACGCCCTCGATGGCCGCGAGTGAGGCCTGCGGGTCTCGACCGGAATAGTTCACGCGTTCTGGATAAACATCCTCGTTAAACGGAACGATCGTTGGCTTTTCGTCGGCGATATTAAAGAGATAGCGCGTTGCAAAGTGCAACTCGGCATCAGCCATATGGTGAAGGACAAATGCAGGTGGCCATTCACCTAGTTTTGGGCTTGCGTTCATTTTCGTTGGTGCAATCGTTTTAGCAACAGCAATAAAATCGTTGTGATTGGTTTTGAGTTCAGCTAGCAATTTACTAATTGTGCTTGAATTCTCCGACATGGGAAACCGCCTCCGGTTAAAAGTCTTTGTGAGTAAATCTTAAGCCACTTTCTCTCAGCCCGGCCACCTGAGTTCACTTGAGTTCACCTGAGTTCACCTGAGTTCACCTGAGTTAATAGGCCTTTTGCGTACCTGCTGACCCCCAAAATAACCTAGATTTAACGGGCCAAGTGCTCCTAAGATAGGCTTTTGGCACATGTAAATTAATGTAATTAATGCAATTAAGAGCGGAGGCAAGTCTAAATGGCTGACAAGAAATTTCGTAGCTGGGTTGGTTTTAAGGGTGAAGTTGAAACCGTGCCAACTGAAAATGCCGTTGAACGCATTCGCCAACTAGAAACTCAACTTGCTGATTTACGCTCACGTCGCGATATAACAAGTCTCTCTAAAGAAGAATTCGAAATCCTTGCGACTGAAACAGCGATGTCTCTCATCAAGACTGCGCAACAACGAGAATCCCGTGCCCTAGCTTCAGCTGAACGAAACGTTGCCGAAGCGGTAAGAATTGCGAAAGAGAAGCTAGAAAGCTCAGAAGCCAAAGCAAAATCTATTCTTGCTGGAGCAGAATCTCGCGGACGTAAATACATTGAAGCCGCAGAAGGTGAAGCCAGTGAATTAAAGGATGAGGCGCTACGTAAGGCCGAAGCACTCTTAACGCACAGTAAGCGTGAAGCAAATGCACTTACTTCAGCTGCAAAGAGCGAGGCAGAACAAATTATTTCCGAAGCAAGTGGAGAGGTCGGAAACTTTAGGACCTGGCTTACAACAGCAATTTCTGAGTCTGAACGTTTGTATCGAATTCAAACACAATCACTATCAGCCGCAGAGCGTGCGATCTCTGAAACTAAATCTCGCCTGCAAACCGCCTTCGAGCGCTTAGCAGCCCTGCAGGGTGACATTGATGCAAATCTAGATGATGAAAATCGACCTGTTAAAAAATCTTTCACCGTAAGTGCTGAAGAAAAATTAACAACGGAGCAACCACCAATCCGAAAGGTTTCTAGAAAACCTGCCAAAAGGTCTGCCCGGAAAATAACTAAGAAGCCAATCAAGAGAAGTGCAAAAAAGGCCCCGAGTAAAAAACGTAAGTAATGTCTTCCCCGCGCGCGGCTCTAGCTTCAACATATATTCCATCGATTGATGGTTTGCGCGCGATTGCAGTTTTTGCGGTTCTGCTTTATCACTTGGGAATTAAGTGGTTACCCGGCGGCTTCCTTGGAGTAGATCTATTTTTCGTGATCTCGGGCTACGTGATCACTCGAGTGATATTAGATTCAATTCAAAGCGCGAACGGCTTGGACTTACGTGAATTTTACTACGGAAGAGTCCGCCGGCTTTATCCAGGCTTATTGATTTTAATCATGGTCGCAACAGTTCTCGCTGCAACTATTGCACCCGATGCAATTAGAAGAATCGTCTTGGACGTTCCATATGTCTTAACTGGTTCGAATAACTGGCACTTAGTTGCAATTCATCAAGACTATTTTCAGACAGTTGGTCGCGCGCCAATGCTCCAGCACACGTGGTCTCTCGCTGTAGAGGCGCAGTTCTACCTCATTTGGCCGATTACCCTGGTCGCAATTTGGAAGCGTTATGGCAAAGGCGGAATCACTCGAGTGGCTCTTGCAATTGCAATGATTTCCGGTGCTGCACTCTTCGCATTTTCACTTCAGTTAGATAACGCAAGTGCTGGGCGCATCAGTCATATCTATTTTGGTAGCGATACGCATAGCCTTGGCCTCTTTCTTGGTGCAGCGCTTGGCGTTAGTTGGATTCCACAAAACCTGACAAGTGCAATAAGTAAGCGAGCTCAAGACTTCATTGATGGCATTGGAGTATTTGGACTTTTTGGAATTCTTTGTACCTTCCTATTTATCTCCGAATCAAATGCCACGCTATATCGATTAGCTTTTCCACTTGCTGGAATTTTTGGCTGTGCCACTCTCATATCGATAGTTCACCCAGCATCCAGGTTTGCACCAGTTTTGAGCAGTAGGCCGTTGCTTTGGATTGGCCAACGTTCTTATGGGATTTACTTGTGGCACTGGGTCATTTTTCAAGTTACCCGACCATCTATTGATTTAGCTGGTTCTGAAATTGCCTTGGATGTGGCTCGCACCTTGCTTGTTTTGATCTGTGCCGATATCTCCCTTCGCTATATTGAAATTCCAATTAGGCGTGGTGTTGTTCAAAATTGGCTTCGTGGAATGAAATATCGAAACAAAATTATGCGCAGGAGGCAGCGCGTATTTGTTGCAACATGTTTAGTGATTGCGATCGGAATTACAAGTGGCGCGACTGCAACTGCTTGGTATCGAGATACTCACACAACAATTGTTCAAAAAAATGAATTAACACTTGTGCCCAGTCAAATAAATTCAATAAAGACTGGGCTCTGGGTTACCGGAGATTCCGTTATATTAGGGATTCGAAGTAAATTGGCTAAGACCCAGGATATTGCCTTAATCAATGCGCGAATCGGTCGACAACTCCCTGAGCTAATTGATTCCGTTAAAACAGACCAGCCTATGGTTGCCCACTCAACAGTTGTGCTAGATGTGGGAAATAACAATCGAATTACCAAGCAAGACCTGACCGCGTTGATGGAGTTACTTAAGAACCAACCTAAAATCGTCTTGGTTAACACTGCGGTACCAAGACTCTGGCGCGATGAGAATAACAAAATAATAAGTGAAGTTATTGCAAACTATCCGCAAACTACTTTGGTGGATTGGTCTGGGATCTCTGCAAATCACCCAGAATTTTTTGCACCGGATGGGGTTCACCTAATTGATGCTGGCAGTGATGTTTATGTCGCCTCAATTTTAGAGGCACTTAAAAAATAATTTGTAATAATAATAAGCCCCCTTCCTTTTGGAAGAGGGCTATTAAAGATTCTGTTTGTTAGAGGTTAAGCGTACTGACCAGGTAGGCCGAATACTTTGCCACCAACAACTGTGCCATCTGAGTAAACAGATGAGACTCGGAATGAACTCCAACCAGCGGTATCACCCTTTGTTATATCCATGGAAAGTTGTGAGGTTGGAACTGTCGAAATTAACTTCCAAGTTCCGCCATTTGCACTAATTTCTACATTGTAATTAGAAATTCCAGTCGCATCACTCGGTGCCATCCAAAATATTGTGGCTCCAGTAGCGGTGTAGTGGGCAACAATTCCTTGTGGCGCCGCATGTCCAGCTGATGGGGCTGAAGGAGTAGCAGCTGTTGATGCCGGCGCTGATGCCGGCGCCGACGCTTCTGGCATGCTTGATGTAGCTGAAGAAGCTGAAGGTGTTGGCTCAGTTGTTGCACTCTTTGTCGATGAGGCGTTTCGAGAGACAACGACCAACGCAAGGACAATGATTCCAGCCAAAACAGTTAATACAACGCGATTTGAAGAATTTTTTGCTGGTGTGCCCGCAACTTTTGAAGAGTTTGCTGCGAGAGATTTTGCTGCCGCTGGTGCGGGAGTTGTACTAACTGTCTTAACTCCTGGGCGAACCGCACCGGTTGGAACAGGTGGAACGATAAAAGTAGTCGATGACTTCTTGGTGGCTCGCTTCGCTGCCTTCTTTACCGTCTTCTTAGCTGCGCTCTTTTTTACAGCACGCTTTGCGGTAACTTTTTTAGCGGTAACTTTTTTAGCGGTTTTCTTGACAGCCTTCTTAGCTGTCTTCTTTGCGGTTTTCTTAACTGCCACTTTTTGCTCCTCGATTAGTATTGATTAGTATTGCTTAGTATTTCGTTAAATCCAATAAGTAAAGGGTACCCCAGGAGAGAATAGAAAATGCGCTTAAAATATCTAAATCAGCCTAAATCATTGCGGTGATTTTTGGTGCAATTTTGGCCAGCGCCTGCGCTCGGTGACTGATCCGATCTTTTTCCCCGTGCGCAAACTCCCCAAGCGTTAGCTCATACCCGGTCGGTTGGAATATTGGGTCGTAGCCAAAACCTGCGTTGCCGCGCGGTGCCAATGTTATGGAACCTAAAAGTTCACCTTCCTCGATAACCTCCTCACCAAAACGTGGACTGCTACAAGGAAAGGTGAATGCAACAGAACATCTAAATTTTGCATTTCGATTAATTAACTTTTTATCACCCTCAAGTTCACTCAATTGTGCTAACACCTTCGCGATATTTGCCGCATCATCTCCATGAACACCAGCCCACCTGGCAGAAAAGATACCTGGGTCGCCATTTAGCGCATCGATGCACAATCCGCTGTCGTCAGCAAGCGCCGGTAAATTCGTGAAGGCACTCACTTCGCGAGCTTTCAGTAACGAATTCTCGATAAAAGTTGCTCCCGTTTCCGCAACATCCGGCATATCTGGAAAATCAGCTAATCCAAGGACCTGGATATCACCAGCAAAAACTTTCAACATTCGCTCGAATTCAGCAATCTTTCCCTTATTCCGAGTTGCGAGGACAAGTTTTCGCATATTTAACTCTAATAATCCTAAGCGGCCTAATAACCCAAATTACTTTGCAAGTGCGTGATGTTGTAACTTGCTCAACTCTAGGCAACCTGCTGAACCTAGATCTAACAAGTTATTTAACAGGGCTCGGTCAAAGGGTTTACCTTCTGCCGTGCCTTGAACTTCAACAAAGTTTCCGTCAGCGGTACATACGATGTTCATATCTGTATCCGCAGTTACATCCTCTTCATAGCAAAGATCTAGCATTGGAACGCCACCAATAATCCCAACACTAACCGCAGAAACTCCTTGCATGATTGGGTTTTTCGAAGAAGCAATATGGCCTTGGGCTTTTGCCCAGTTTATTGCATCAGTTAGTGCAACATATGCGCCAGTTATCGCAGCGGTACGCGTTCCGCCATCTGCTTGCAACACATCACAATCTATGACAATTGTGTTTTCACCAAGTGCGTCCATGTCAACAATTGCACGTAGTGATCGTCCAACTAATCTAGAAATTTCTTGAGTCCGACCACCAAGTTTGCCCTTAACGCTCTCCCGATCTGATCGGGTATGTGTCGCTCTAGGTAACATCGCATACTCACTTGTGACCCAACCTTTACCTTTTCCAGTTAACCATCTTGGAACACCGGGTGTAAATGATGCAACACAAAGAACTCGGGTGTTTCCAAATTCAACAAGTACCGATCCTTCTGCATTAGTTAGCCAGTTGCGGGCAAAACTAATTGGTCGCAGTTGATTCATCGCGCGCCCATCAATTCTTGTATTGCTCACTTCGCCACCCTTTTCTTGTTTTTCTTGTTTTTCTTGTTTTTTTGGATTCACTCTTTATCTGGAAATAGCTTCTACTGGAACGGCTAAATTTTTGTCGAAACGCTAGTTACTTCAGGTCCAAGGAAGCGCCGCGCCAACTTCGAAAACAATTCACTCTCTCCGGTAGAGACAAATTTATGTCTTGGCTGCCCAGATGTATTCAATAAATTGTGCTCAACCAAAGTGCGATAGAGATCCTTGGCTGTCTCTTCAGCGCTTGAAACTAAGGTGACCTCATTACCCATAACGTAGGAGATAACACCAGTGAGCAATGGGTAATGAGTACAACCCAAAACTAACGTGTCGATATCTGCGCCTTGGAGATCACTTAAATATTTTCGGGCGATCTCAGTAATTTGAATTCCGGAAGTTTCACCGCGCTCGACATATTCGACAAATAATGGACATGCAATCGAAGTGATATTTAATTGCGGCGCCGCAGCGAAGGCATCTAGGTAAGCGCCAGAATCAATCGTTGCTTGCGTGCCGATAACGCCGATGCGCCCACTTCGTGTTGCAGAGACTGCGCGGCGTACTGCTGGTTGGATAACTTCAATTACTGGTACGGAATATCGTTCGCGTGCATCTCGGAGCATTGCGGCACTTGCAGTATTGCAAGCAATAACCAAAGCTTTAACTCCAGCTTCAACTAACTCATCCAAAATTTCCAAGGCAAAGGTTCGTACTTCAGCCAATGGTCTTGGACCGTAAGGTCCGCGCGCCGTGTCGCCCACATAAAGAATTGATTCACCAGGCAACTGATCAATTATTGATCTTGCAACTGTTAGACCACCAACACCAGAGTCAAAGATGCCGATTGGGGAATCCGAACTCAAAGATTTTGGGTTGACCTGTGGTGCGCTCACTCCCGAAGTCTAGAGCCAGTTCATCAACATTAGGCCCAGAGTTGGCCTTCAAGGACATCGGCATCGCCATCATTTGAATAAATTCCCGTAGAAAGGTACTTCCAACCCGCATCACAGACGATGAAAACAATATCGGCGCCAGCGCCAGCGGCAACACATTCATTTGCAATTCCAATTGCAGCATGAAGAATTGCTCCCGTAGAAATACCAGCAAAAATTCCTTCTACTTCCAATAATTCTTTAACGCGCTTTACTGAATCTTGCGCACCAACCGAAAACCGCCTGGTCAAAATACTTGCATCATAAAGTTCTGGCACGAAACCAGCATCAAGATTTCGAAGTCCATAAACTACCTCGCCATAACGTGGCTCTGCTGCAATTACCGCGATCTCTGGATTTTTCTCACGAAGAAATTTACCGGCGCCCATCAAAGTTCCGGTAGTCCCAAGACCGGCGACGAAGTGTGTTACCTCAGGTAAGTCTTCCCAGATTTCCGGTCCAGTTGTTTGGTAATGCGCCAGGGTATTTGCTGGGTTGCCATACTGATATAAAAATACCCAATCTGGATTTTCAACAGCAATTTCTTTCGCCAGTCGAACGGCTTCATTAGATCCACCTGCTGCAGGAGAAAAGATGATTTTTGCGCCCCACATTTCAAGTAACTGGCGCCGTTCCACACTGGTGTTCTCTGGCATTACGCAAACCAATTTATAGCCACGTACCTTTGCAATCATCGCAAGTGAGATACCAGTATTTCCACTTGTGGGTTCTAAAATTGTGGCTCCAGGTTTTAACTTCCCGGTTTTTTCGGCGTCGTCGATCATTGCGATTGCTGTTCTATCTTTGATCGAACCCGTTGGGTTTCTATCCTCGAGTTTTGCCCACAGCCTTACTCGAGGTGCACCTGCTGCAGTTTTGGGCGAGAGCTTTGGCAATCCAATAAGTGGAGTGTGTCCAAGTGAAGCTTCTAGCGACTCGTAGCGAGTCACATGCAACCGCCTGCGACGGCTGGAAGAATTGTTACGGAATCACCAGTTTTCAAAGAAGCAGCAAGGCTGCCCATGAAGCGAACGTCTTCATCATTAATATAAATATTTATAAATCTACGAAGTTCGCCATTCTCTAATAAACGATCACCAAGACCGGGGAAATTTGCATTTAGTGAAGCAATAACTTCTGATAGTGATGCACCATCTGCTGAAACCACTTTTTCGTTATTAGTGTAAGGTCGCAAAATTGTTGGAATTCTTACTTCAACAGTTGGGAGGGCCATGGCACTATTATCGTGAAAGTTCACGCTACTTACCAATTGGCGTGATTACTACCTCTTCTTCGGTAACTTCGCCGTTAATTATTCGATACGAACGAAATTCATTCTCAGGTGCAATCTCTTTGCGGGTAGAGACCAGAACGTAATGTGAACCAGGCTCACTTGCATATGTGATATCCGTTCGAGATGGATAAGCCTCGGTCTCGGTATGCGAGTGATAAATCACAATAATTTCTTCATCTTTCTCATCGAGCTCTCGGTACAAAGCAAGTAAATCCTTAGAATCAAATTCATAAAATGTCGGCGAGTGCGCGGCATTTACCATTGGTTTTAGCCGCTGCGCCTTATCAGACCCAATTTTACCAAGTATGACACCACAACATTCGTCCGGATACTCAGCGCGGGACTGCTCCAAAATTGCGTTAACAATCTCTTGCGATATTTGAAGTGTCATATCTTGATCCTAATAGATTTAATTTTAAAGCACATCTAACAAATTTGTCTGGAGCCATCCCAACCAGAAGTACACCGCGAAGACTGGCTTCTGTTGATCATCCTCGGGAAGTAGTTCAAATTTTTCAAAGCTAGTCTCATCAATTTCTAATCGAACCGAGAGCGCGATGCGCAAGTCATTTAGCGCTTTTAGCCAAATATTTGCATCCAGCTCCTCTATAACGCCACCCTTATTTTCATCAACCAGAATCGTCAACTCTTCCCGAACAACTCTTAAGTTCCGTTGCTTGGAGCTACGTATCTGTGGTTCGGTATAGCGCCGAAAGTCTGAGGCCGCTTCTGCATCTGTGTAAGCATTTGGTAGGAGTCGCAACAGAACTGGGTCATCTGGGGTAACAATCTCAGATGGCATAGCAAGTAATTGCGCAAGCGGGTCACTTGAATCGTAATGGTGGAAGAAATCACCTTCACCAAGAAGTTCTAATAACTGCTCAACTAAATTAATGAGGATATGTGCTTCATCAAGCGTGAGATCCAGCGAGTAGCCACTACCTAGTTTTTCAAAACTAGACATTATATTTTGTCATCTCGCTGCAACGTTGCCCAAAGACCACTTTCATGTAGCCGCTGCACATCGCGCTCCATCTCTTCACGAGTCCCACTCGAAACCGCAGCTCGACCTTCATTATGAACTTGCAACATTAATTCGTGAGCTCGTTCTTTCGAGTAGCCAAAGAGCGACATAAAAACATGAGTTACATAACTCATTAAGTTAACTGGATCATCCCAGACAATTGTTACCCATGGGCGATCAAGTAATTGATCCATGCTTATTTGCGTTCCAGTTAGCGTATCCACCATCAGGGAACTACCGTACTAAAATATTTATAAACTCGGAACTGGCCGCGTCTAATTTGCTATCGGGCACCGTAATGACTCTAAAACGTTTAACTCCCACATCTGGAACAGCAAAACTGATCGAAAATTTACCATCCGCGTCAGTAGTAGCCGATGGCATATTCGTTGAAACACCGGCGCTGCCTTGTGTTCCATCATCAAGAGTTACAGTAACTCCAGCAACTTTCGGCTGAACCTGGCCAGTAATTAGGTAGTTAACTCCATGCTTTATTGACGTTGGTGCGCTCCAAGAAATTATTCGCCGGACTGCAATAGATTTTTCTGGTGTCACACTCGCTAGTCGATCCCATGTTCCATCACTGCGCATACGAATTGACGTGCCTTGGCCAAGTAGGAGTTTGGTGGTGATGGTTCCATCCGCGCCAGTTGGCCCAGAAAATATTTGATGCCAATCCGTGGTTCCATTCTTTACTTCGACAAATACTGGAAGACTCACAATAGGCCGACTATCGGGCAATTTAAATGTTCCGACTACAGCAACTGTGCCACCTAGCGGAGTGCTTAATAGGTCAGAGGTGAGTGTCCCCAAAACTTTATCCGGTGCAATTGTTTTAGCAAACTCTCTGATATTAGTGTCCGCCAGTGCATCCTCCATGCCCATGGTCCATTGAGCAATTCCACCGATTCGATATTTTGAAACCAAATTTGCGCGGACGATAAAGGCTTGTGGGTCTTGATACCACGCAACTCGAGTTGCAGTACAAGTAGTAGGAAGGCCCGCTGCGGTTAACCCGCTATAACTTTTTTGATAGGTAAATGTAGTTTCCGCCATACTCTTGTCATAGGTCGGAGTTGCCCCGTAATCAGCCGCAAGTTTTGCGGCATCGCGCATGACAAATGTCGCGGCCTTAGCCTTAGTAGATATTGTTACCGCAACATCAACTGGACAAATACCTACAACGTTTGTCACCCAATCTCGGCCGTACCCAGCAACTCCAACAAATACTTTTGAAGCTGGTATGACAGATACTGCATACTTCACGGCCGACTCAGTCCAATTAATTGGGCCAATCGGCCCAGGCGTTGCTGTCGAGTAGTCATAAGTCATGATCCGAAGCCGGTCAATAAAGGGTGCTATTTGGGACCAGGCATAAACGTAATAACCTTTCTTACCAGTTGTTGGGTCAAATAGCACCGGACTAGTAACGGATAAAAGTTTTCCTTGTGCATGTAGTGCTGCTGAGAGTTCTGAAATAAATTGCACCCAAAGTGGTTGTGTTGTTGGCCAAGTGGTATTTCCATCAACGAAGGCAAAGTTCTCAAAATCTAGATCGATCCCGTTAAATTGATTTAATGTAACTAAGTTTGTTATTGCTTTCACCAAATTAGCTCGTGATCCTGGTTTTGCAAGAAGTGCAGCAAGAACGCCCTTGGTTGTTCCATCGGTAATAGTAGGAATAATTGTGAAATTCATACTTTGAAGCGTGGCTAGCGGAACTGAAATCGGAACGCTGGGATTTGCTGGTGTGTAAAGATCGGTAATTGTGTTCTCGTCTTTCAAGGTGTACCAAAATGGCGAAATATCTGAGATTAAATCTGAATTTGTAACGGCGCTAGGTAGGCCATTCTTCATTCCGTAATAAGCCAACCAACCAGTAAGTATTTTTCGGGGCGGATTATCTGCTCGTGCACTCTGGGGTGCTGCAAATTGAACACTCAGAACTAAGCCACAAATAAGAGCTGGGATTACAAACCAACTGCGAAAAACTTTTCTAATCTTTTTTGAGGCCGTCATATATTTTCTTGCAAGTAGGACAGATTGGAAATCTTTCTGGATCTCTAGATGGGACCCATTTCTTGCCACAGAGCGCACGAACTGGTTTTCCACTAACTGCAGATTCAAGAATCTTCTCTTTGCGAACGTAGTGGGCAAAACGCTCGTGATCACCTTCATCAGTTGACTGGTGTGTCTCATCTGTTGTTGGCTTTGTGAGCACATCGGAAAATGGTTCGATTCCAACACCATCAAGGCCATCAGATTTACGAGTAAAGATCCCCATGTTTAGAATTCTACCGATTTCCGCTTACTTTCTTGGTTAACTGCGCACAGTTGCCAAAGCAGTCATATTGCGGGTGTATCCCAGCGCTGATATTGGTTATTATCTGCTAATGAAAGATCTATTGCGCACCGAGCACCTATCACGCTCTGATATCGAACTATTGCTCGATACTGCGGCAGATTTCGCCAAGAATCCATTTCGCTCTCGTGATGCATTAGCAAATCAAACTGTTGCGGTTTATATGACAAAGCCCTCAACACGTACTCGGCTTGCATCTGAAACTGCGATCGCCCACCTTGGTGGTACACCAATTTTTCTTCGTGGTGATGACCTTCAGATCGGCCGCGGTGAAACAATTTCAGATACCGCCAAGATAATTAGTGGATTTGCGAGCGCTCTAATAGTTAGGACATTTGCCCAATCCGATGTTGATGAACTTGGTGCTCACTCAACCATTCCAGTAATCAATGCCCTCACTGATACCGATCATCCAACTCAATTGCTCGCTGATTGGCTAACTATCCGCGAAGTATTTGGAAAAGATATTGCTGGACGTAAATTTACTTATGTTGGTGATGGAAATAATATGGCGAGCGCTTGGCTAACTATGGGTGCAATTCTTGGTGCTCATGTTGTTGTTGCAACACCTCCCGGAAAATGGGCTCCAAATAGCGATGCGGTTGCCAGCGCAACGCAAATTGCAAGTAAGAGTGGTGGGAAAATCGAAGTCCTAACCGATCCGGCGGTCGCAGTAAAAGATGCCAGCGTCGTATATACCGATGTCTGGATGTCTATGGGTGATCCCGAGAGCGAGCGCAACGAGAAGATCACCGCGCTCTCACCATACGCAGTTACCAGTGAGCTAATGTCCCAAAGCGCAGCTGATTCAATATTTATGCATTGTCTACCCGCCCATAGAGGCGAAGAGGTTGCCGCCGAAGTTATCGATGGCCCAAAGTCTGTTATTTGGCGCGAGGCCTATCACCGCCGGACCACAATTCAAGCGATTCTCTACCACTTGGTGCGCGGGGAGCTACTGGGTAACTAGTGGGTAACTAGTGGATAACTAGTGGGACGCTTTAATCATCTATTAATTCTAAGTTCACGCAAAAAAGGGCGCGAAGTATCGCAACTCTCGCGATAGCCTATGCAAATGCGAATTTCCGTAGCCAAAGAGATCAGACCTGGGGAAGCCCGAGTCGCACTCGTTCCCGACATAATTTCTAAATTAACCAAAGCCGGCTTAGATGTTGTTATTGAGTCGGGCGCAGGTGTCCTGGCCGGATTTAC
>Ga0209499_1000885_pt1 | contig 21816 bp, 18 predicted proteins | sample C_130208_EF_Meta_FD_187306 | JGI IMG/M metagenome (GOLD analysis project Ga0209499, IMG submission 187306) | Freshwater microbial communities from Lake Croche, Canada to study carbon cycling - C_130208_EF_MetaG (SPAdes) (version 2) | ecosystem: Environmental > Aquatic > Freshwater > Lake... | reverse complement strand
TCCGATAAAGTGATATCTTTGTGGCGTAATTAACGTATCAAATTACGCCACAAGATTCCATGGAATGGATTAAAAAAGGATTGATTTTTTGCCCCGATGGCAAAGAATTTTGGAATAAAAAAGGCTACGCACATGTAGTCTGTGCGGATACATTTAATCCAGATAGGCTCAGGCTGTATTACTCAGCGAGAGATGAAAAAGGAAGGTGCCAAGCTTCCTTCATTGATTTAAATCCTCGTAATCTATCAGAGGTTATCTATGTTCACCCCACTCCTATTTTATCATTAGGACAAGCTGGAACCTTTGACGATTGCGGGATTATGCCTACCTGGTTTTTACAAAACGGTGCGGAAAAATGGCTATACTATATAGGCTGGACCGTTAGAAATACCATCCCTTATCACAATGCCTTGGGTTTGGCCACATCAACAGACGGGATAAATTTTTTCAAAAAATTTGAAGGTCCCATCATTAGCACGACGGCCACGGAACCCTACTTTAATGGATCGGCCTGTTTTCTATTGCATGAAGGAAAGTTTAAAGTTTGGTATTTAAATTGTACCCATTGGATTGAAGATGGGGATTTAATGGAACCCAGTTATCACATCAAATATGCAGAATCAAGCGATGGAATTCACTGGAAAAGAGAGGGAAAAGTGGCCATCGAATATCGGGATTCAACTGAAGGAGGAATTTCTAGACCCTCAGTCATTATCGAAGATGGAATCTACAAAATGTGGTTTTCAGCCCGAGCAAAAACCGATTATAGAACGAATAGAAACCGCTCTTATCGCATTTATTATGCTGAATCACAGGATGGAATCAAGTGGATTCGAAAGGATGCAGAAGCAGGAATTGATGTGAGTGAGAATCCCACCGATTGGGATTATGAAATGGTTGAGTACCCCCTAGTTATTAACCACTTAGGAGAAAAAATCTTATTTTATAATGGAAATCATTTTGGCCAAAGTGGAGTTGGATATGCTGTTTTAAAGAAATAAAATGAATTTCTCTTACCTAAATAATCAAGTATTTCCAGGCCAACATGTTCCCTTAAAACCTAAGGTGAGTGTTTGTTTGATCACGTATGCCCATGAAAATTATTTAGATACTTGTTTGCAAAACATATTAAATCAAGAAGTTGACTTTGACTATGAAATAGTCATTGGCGAAGATTGTTCGCCGGACCAAACCGCTGAAATCGTTAAAAAGTATGCAGAACAATATCCTGAAAAAATAAAAGCTTTTATTCGATCCAAAAATGTAGGTGCTAAAATCAATTTTTTGCATTGCTTTTTTGAATGTAAAGGAGAATATATTATTCACATAGAAGGGGATGATTATTGGACTGATGTCCAAAAGCTTCAAACCCAAGTCGATTTTTTAGAGGCAAACCCACAAGCATCGGCTTGTTTTCACAATGCCGAAATTATTTTTGAGGATGGTAGCGGATTTGCACCCCAATTAATTAATCAAACAGATCAAAAAAAATGGATTTCCTCAGCTGATTTTTTAGGTAAAAAAGAGACTTGGTTTATGGCAACAGCCAGTGTGATGATGCGGTCCCAATTCGTCCAAACATTACCTGAATGGTTTTTTCAATCTAAAAGCGGAGACATTCCTCTGTATGTGATTTTAGCGGAACAAGGGCCCATCGGCTATATAGACCGAACTATGTCAGTTTATCGAAAGAACGAAGGGGGTATGAGCTATACAGATAGCGTTCAATCAGAGGAGTTTTTAAACAACCGGATTTTCATGTATTCGAAAATCAATGAGCATACAAACCAAAAATACCAAACACTTGTTTATCACATTATTTACGAATATTTGCTTTTAAAAATACACAGCAGAAAAAACCAAGGAAATTTTATTAGAAAAATAATCGCTTTCTCAAAGGCATTTTTATATTTAAAAGTATGTAGTTGGTCTAGGTTAAAATCCATGGCCAAGGAACATCTACTGAGTCCTCAAACACTTCTTAGGTATTTGAATTTTAGAAAAAAAATCAACGATTTTTTACGTTTTACATTCAAATAATTCAATAAATTTCCTTTCCGAGTAGGATATTTAACAGAATTCATAGAAATTTAGGTTAATACAACATAAACCTATCATCACTCATGAATAAAATCGCTAAAAAGCCTTGGCTTTTTCCTTGTATTCTGTTGATCGGCGTTCTGGCAATCAGCTCAGCCTTTAACAAAAATCAAAAATCAATTTGGGGACAAAACCTTTTAGATTCATTAACCGAATCGCAAAAAAGGGAAACCCAAAATTCATTAAAGGGATTAAAAATTCATCCAGATTTAGAAATTACCACGTTTGCAACAGAGCCTATGTTGCAGAATCCCACGAATATTGACATCGATTCTAAGGGTAGAATTTGGGTATTGGAAGCCTATAATTACCGGCCAGCCATCACAGGCAATCCGAGCAATCCAGCCGGTGATAAGATATTAATTTTAGAAGATACGAATGGCGACGGGATAGCAGACTCTAGAAAAATCTTTTACCAATCACCCGATTTAAACGCTCCATTAGGAATCGCAGTGCTAGATTCCATGGTTATCGTCGCTCAAAGTCCCTACATTTGGAAAATGTTCGATGACAATCGAGATGGAAAAGCAGACCGAAAAGAAATTTTATTCCAAGGAATTGGCGGTGAACAACATGACCATGGCGCACATGCGTTTGTTTTTGGTCCTGATGGAAAATTGTATTTCAACTTCGGAAATGAGGGAAAACAACTATTAGATGCTAAGGGAAAACCTGTATTAGACCAAGATGGTGACATTATTGGACCCAACAAATACAAGCAGGGAATGGTTTTTCGTTGCAATTTAGATGGAAGTAAAGTAGAATGCCTAGGTCATAATTTCAGAAATAACTTTGAAGTGGCTGTCGATTCTTATGGAGCCCTATGGCAATCAGATAATGATGATGATGGAAACAAAGGAGTTCGTATAAACCATGTTTTTCCATACGGAAATTACGGGTATAAAGATGAAATCACGAATGATGGTTGGCAAGTCAATCGGACCAATATTGAACCTGAAATTCCAAAAAGACATTGGCATTTGAACGATCCAGGTGTCGTGCCTAATTTATTGCAAACGGGTTCGGGCTCGCCAACAGGCATTTTGGTCTATGAAGGTAACTTGTTGCCTGCTGCGTTCCAAAATCAAATTATCCACTGCGATGCGGGACCCAATGTATTGAGAAGTTATCCAGTAAAAAATAATGGAGCGGGTTATTCCGCAGAGATTTTAAATATTGCCCAAGGAGTTAATGATCAGTGGTTTAGACCTGCCGATGTTTGCGTGGCACCGGATGGCTCTATTTTTGTGGCAGATTGGTATGATCCCGGCGTAGGCGGACACCAAGCAGGAGATCAAACTCGAGGTAGAATTTATCGAATAGCACCTAAAAACCATCCATATAAGGTTGCTAAATTAGATTTATCAACACCCGAGTCAGCATTAAACGGCTTGGAAAATCCAAATTTAGAAACGAGGTATTTGGCCTACCGTCAATTGCAGAAGTTAGGTACAGCGGCCAATAAAGTTCTTGAAAATAGCTTTACAACAAATTCAAATCCACGATTTAGAGCTCGGGCATTTTGGTTATTAGCTAACAGCCCAAAAGGTTTTGATTATATCCAAAAAGCAGCTGAAGATGCTAATCCTGATATTAGAATGGTAGCCATTCGTGCCATGAGCAGATTATTTCCTATTGGCCAGTGGAAGAAATTGGGCGATAAATTAGCCGATGACCTTGACCCACAAGTTCGAAGAGAATTGGCCATCGCCTTGCGACATAATTCGAGTCCTAATGCAGATAAAATATGGACAAAATTAGCCTTGCAACATGATGGTCAGGATCGCTGGGCTTTGGAGGCTTTAGGGATTGGCGGTGATGGCGTTTGGGAAACTAGGTTGGATCATTATATGGAAACAATCAAAACTATGCCCGATAAACCAAAGGGCTTCAATCAGTTAATCTGGCGCGCAAGAAGCGAAAAAGCACTTCCATTTATCGCTGACCTAATTAAAGCAGATGGAAATTTAGATCAAAAATTGGCTTATTTCAGAGCATTGGATTTCATTCCAGGGGAAAGCAAGCATACTTTGTTGGTCGACTTGATTTCCAATCGATTTAAAAATGATCCTGCAAGCCAACTAGTTGCCCTGCGACATGTTAATTTGGCGGTACTTCAATCTAATCCTTCAGCAAAGAAAACCTTGTTGGCATTAATGGCCAAAACAAGCAATGAGCTAGATTTTTTAGAGTTGGTAGAAAAATACGAACTAACGGAAGCTAACCCAAAATTGCTAAAAATGATTCTTGAAGGAAAGCAAACTAGAAAAGCTGGTCAGATCATATATAAGCTTAAAGGTGGTTCAGAATTAATCGACAAAACATTCAGAGCAGGAAATGAAACAGTCCAGAGAGCCATCATCGAAAGTATTCGTTGGCAAGGTAAAAACGAATCCTTAAGCCTTTTGAATGAGGCGATGACTTCCGAAAAATACGTCTTAGCGATTCAACGGGAAGCGGCTAGATCTCTTGGCAATTCATTAGCGGGCGAAAATTTTGTTTTGGAAGCTTTAAAAAATAAAAAGGTTCCCGAAAAATTCATTCCGTCAGTGGTAGAATCCGTGAGTAGAACTTCGAGAAAAGCGATCAAAGCAGAAGCTGCCACCTATTTAAGCTCCACTCAGAAGTCGGCAAGTCTCAATAAACACCCTGTTTTAACTGAATTGGTTGCCATTCGAGGGAATGCCAAAGATGGATTAAAAACATTTATTAATCAATGTTCTATGTGCCACCAAGTCTATAATGAAGGCATTGATTTTGGACCTAAATTATCAGAAATAGGAAGTAAATTATCAAGAGAAGGATTATATCTTTCGATTTTACATCCGAATGCGGGGATAGGTTTTGGGTATGAAACTTATGAATTAAAAACCAAAGCAGGAGACACGTATCAAGGAATAGTTATTTCCAAAAATGAGACTGATGTGATGTTAAAATTACCTGGTGGCTCCACTCAAAGTTTTAAGACGTCAGCGTTGAAATCCATGAAACAATTAGAGGATTCACTGATGCCTGAAGGATTAGCGGATCAAATGCCTACGCAAGAATTTACCAATTTAATCGAATATTTAGCAACATTAAAAAAGAAATAAGATGAATAGAAGATCATTTGCCAATATGCTTGGCGGAAGTTTATTAACAGCTGGAGTCGGCTCTCAGGCATTAGCCTCCGCAACAAAAAGTAAAAGCTTATATGCATTAGCAGAAGCGCCTTACAAAATGCTATATGCGCCACATTTTGGTATGTTCAAAAATCATGCCGGAAATGATGAAATAGACCAATTGAAATTCATGTATGATATGGGTTTTAGGTCTATGGAGGACAATGGTATGATGGGGCGCACGCCAGAATTACAAAGTAAAATCGGCGAAACCATGGCTAAATTAGGCATGACGATGGGGGTATTCGTTTTAAATCATGAAGGATTTCCTGATAGACTGACCATGACTACAGGAACTAAAGAGTGGAAGGAAGCCTTTAAAAAAGCGTGTAAAAGTGCAATAGAAACATCTAAAAGAGTGAATGCAAAATGGTGTACTGTGGTACCCGGAAACTTTTTAAGGAAATTACCAATTGGAATTCAAACAGGTAATGTCATTGACAGCTTGAAAATTGGCGCTGAATTATTGGAACCCCATGGATTAGTGATGGTATTGGAACCATTAAGTGATACGCCAGATTTGTTTTTACGCTTTTCAGATCAAACTTATGAAATATGTAGAGCAGTTGGAAGCCCATCATGTAAAATCCTTTTCGACATGTATCACATGCAAAAAAATGAAGGCAACATGATTAATAACATAGATTTATGCTGGGATGAAATCGCATACTTCCAAATAGGTGATAATCCAGGTAGAAAAGAACCCACAACTGGTGAAGTAAATTATGCAAACATCTTCAAGCATTTACATAAAAAAGGCTATACAGGTGTTTTAGGTATGGAACATGGCAATTTCTATCCTGGGAAAGAAGGTGAAATTAAAGTCATGGAAGCCTATCGAAAATCAGATCTTAGTTAATTATTTTTGGAAATTCAATTAAATATTTAGACATTCGTTTAAATATTTAATTGAACCATGGAAATAACATTTAAAGCAATCAATGATCCAACTCGGCGAGAGATACTTGTTTTTTTAATTGGCGGCGCACAAAACGCTGGAGAAATTGCGAAGCAATTCGCCATGTCAAAGCCAAGTATTTCTCATCATTTGGATTTACTTAAGCAGGGGAATCTTATCCTTGCAGAAAAAAAGGGGCAATACATTATTTATTCATTGAATAGAACGGGATTTGAATTGGTTCATGGCTGGTTCCAAGGATTTGCCCATTATTTCGAATTTCCAAAACCTAAAATCCGTTTATAATGAATGTTCCTACTGAATTTGGGAATCAAATTGCTATACATTAATTTCAACAAAAAATTTAGATTCAATGAGTGAAAAATTGCAAAAATCGTTGGCCTTTTTAAATCCCGAAATGCCAAATAACTTCCTTAGTTTATCTGTCGTACAACTTCCAAAGCGAAATATATTTCAATCTATTGGAGATTTTTTTGCTCGTAAATCGGGGAATTATCGAATTTCATATTTGGCCGCTGCGGAAAATGAGGTCAAAATTATTCATTATCAAGGGGCTAATACAGTAGGAACCCGAACCATTCCTGTCAACTCAATGGAATCATTTGAGGTTTCTGAGGGGTTCACTGAAGATGGGGTTGTGGCTCTTTTTCACGTAAACATCGATGAAATAATCTCCGTCAATAAAAAAGGGATTAAAAAACTAAAAAGCCATTATTTTAAATTAATGCCCCCGCTATTAGGAATGAATGCCTCTCCTATCCAAGCTGTAGACGAAATATTATGGGCTCAAAATGCGAGGAAAAGTATGCATTTAGCTTTAAAGCCCTATAAGGAAAAAATTCAAGTGCGGTTAGCTGAAGAGTTTAGACTAGCAGAAGAAATTCGAATTGCTGAAGAACTTAGAATTGCAGAGGAATTACGTTTAAAGGAAGAAGCTAAACAAGCGAAAATAGACGAAAAAGAACGAATAAAAGCTGAAAATTTGCGCTTAAAGGAAGAGGGTAAACAAGCGAAAATAGACGAAAAAGAAAGTAGAAAAGCTGAAAAATAAGTCTTAAATAAAATTAATATCCTGTTGACGCTATTCCCGAAATTTAAGTTCGTCCTCAATTTTCAACTCAAATAGGTCGCCCGATTTAATTGCAACAATACTGACTAAGACTAAAGTAACGCAACCTCCTATAATCACGGAAGGTATCGTGCCAAAAAATTTAGCGGCAACTCCCGATTCAAAAGCACCCATTTCATTCGATGTACTAACAAATACGCCGTTGACAGATGAAACACGACCACGCATTTCATCCGGTGTATAAAAACGTAAGACCGTTTGGCGAATAACCACTGAGATCGAATCAAAGGCCCCTGTAAAAAAAAGCGCAGTGACAGAAAGCCAGAAGTTGGTCGACCAAGCAAAAACCAATGTAGCCACTCCAAAACCGGCAATGGCCAACAATAAATTACGCCATGCTTTATTCAAAGGAGGAAAATAAATCAGTGTAACCATCGTAATCACCGCTCCTATCGACGGAGCGGCTCTTAATATCCCTAAACCTTCAGCCCCAACATGTAAAATATCTTCGGCAAAAATGGGCAAAATAGCAATTACCCCTCCAAAAAGAACTGAAAAAAGATCCAAAGAAATGGCGTATAAAATTATTTTGGTTTTAAATACAAAAGAAATTCCTTCGGCAAGACTCTGCCAAATAGATTCGTGTACCATGCTTTTGACGGGAACTGGCCTACTTTTAATTTGAAAAATACAAATCATGACCACGATCAATAAAAGGATCACAATAAATAATGAACCCTCTATTCCTGCGTACGCATAAAGGAATCCGGCAAATCCTGGGCCTATAATGGACCCAAACTGCCAAAATGAACTATTCCAAGTGGCGGCATTGGCAAAAACTTCTTTAGGAACTAAAAAAGGGTTTAATGAAGATGCGGCAGGACTAAAAAACCCTTTGGACAAGCCAATTAAAAAAATGACGAAATAAATGATATAAATGTGTATTTGTGCGTCTACCGACTTCAACTGGCTACTTGAATACAGTAAAATACAGGAAGCTAAAATAATGATCGATAAGGTAAATTGCATAATCCTCTTTTTATTGTGGTTATCTGCAAAATGGCCACCAAACAGTACTAATGAGATGAAAGGAACAGCCTCAGCGAGTCCAATTAAACCCAGGGCTAAAGGATTATGTGTAATTTTATAAATTTCGTAGGAAATTAAAACCTCTTGAATGAGCAAAGCAATCGTAAAAAACGTGTTACCGATGACATAGGCACGAAATTCAGGAAATCCCAATGCGCGATAAGCTTCTTTATGTTGAAATAATCGCATATATATAATAAAATAAGGGACTCAAAAAGGCAATTTCACCTACCCATGCCCACTGTTTACCCGTAGAAATATAATGAATCCAAAGGTGTATTGCAAAAGTAAGCAAAAAAGGCAGGAGCAAAAAAACAGAAAGTTGGGTTAAAAATAAAACTGCCAGCCATAAACAAATAAATATAAGCTCAATGTACTTAGACATCAATTTTTCTCTCAGATCTGATTTTGACATGAAGGTAAATAAAACTAAATTCTCTAAGGCCAATAAAAAAAGTAGCCCCAAGATGAATACTAAATTTATTAAGTTTGAGTCCCCAATATTCAAATTCACATAAAGAGAAACTCCCATCGTATAAATAAAGGCCGTAGAAACTTCCTTAATAAAACGGACACGCTGAAAAAATCCAAAAACTAAAAAGGCCCAATAAATGAGCACCAAAATACCAATGAGTATTCCATTAATAATTAAGTATTTAGGTAAATATATAAGTATAACGGATAAAATGAGAATATTCCCCACAATAATGCACTTGACCGTGACTGCATGTTTAAGATGAAAGTCGTGAAGGGCTGAATTAGAAACAGGGTTTTGATTGTCAATTACTCGGTCGACTAGATAAATAGTCCAAACAACAAAGGCTAAGGCAGCAGATACTGGAAAAGGGGGGAATTGGCCTGGAAAAAAAATAGTCGTTAATAAACATTGAAACAGGCAAGCACCTAAGACAACGTCAATACTTAAAAAATGCAAGATTCTAAAAAATCGCATCCTTGAATTTACGAATAGTAATTACATCATTTACTTTAATTTCACCTAAAGAGATAGGAACAAATTGCTGTCCAAAATAAACTTTATTTTCAAATTTTCTCGTTTGGGATAAAGCCTTTAGTACGGAAGATTCTGTAGTTCCATCATTAGGGTCCACATTAATTAGTTGGCACCTAGCGCAAGCTTTAGCTCCAAACAAGTTAACTGAACTCCCTATTGAAATTTCTCCCCAGGTATCTTCTTCGAAAGCCGTTTGGTTTGACACGATGATGTTGGGTCGAAATCGGCGCCAATCAAGCGGATGTTCCATAAGAGAATCCATGTGATTAAAAGAAGCTTCTGAACATAATAATATGGGCAGCGAATCTGCAAAAGAACTAATCTTCGAATTTCCTGTTTGAAAAGCTGGATCGATAACCCGAGAAAACATGGATGAAAGTTGGAATAAACGAATAGGCTGGCCCAGTTTTTCGGTAAACCAATGCGACCAATCTTCAAGGACTTCATGGGCCATCACCCGATCATCCCAAATTTGAACTTCCTCCGTCGAACCCAATCTTGGGTTAAAACCTAGAAATTTTACACGTTGAGTTCTTGTATCTTCAACTTCAAAACCTCCTGTTTTTACATGTAATTGAAACCGAGTTAACTCAGGTTGCGTTCGTTGCGTGATAAACTTATTTGTGGAATCCACCAACATAAAACGCCGATCATATTGCAAACCAGGAGGCTCGACGATACTAGTGGAAAGACAAACACCACCTAAAGATTTAATGGGATAAATGATGATGGAGTGAACTTGAAGCATTGACATGTTGCAAATTAAAAAAAAGGAATCAAATTATACTATGGGTGCTTATAGGTATTAGGCATAGAAATCTTAATCTAAATCATTAAATTTGTCATTGACCAATCGAAAACCATTTAATATGAAATTTCCGTACTTCTGTTTAATCCTCTTATTTACCTTTATTAACAGCTCAGTTTCAGCACAAAAACTTTTAAGTCTAGAGGAATCCATCCAATTGGGATTACAAAATCATTATTCGATTCAAATTTCAAAGAAAAGAGAACAGCAGGCATTAAATGACAATACGCCTGGAAATGCGGGTTTTTTGCCAACCATCACAGGTAACTTAAATAAAAGCTATACTATTTCCGGTTTAGACCAAGAGTTTTTTGGGGGATTAAGGGCTCCATTGGTTCAGAGTGGCGTAAATTCAAATTCTTCTAACGGAGGTTTGGCCATGGTTTGGACCTTGTATGATGGTAAAGGAATGTTTATCCTTAGAGATCGATTTAAGGAATTACAAAACTTAGGCGCTAAGCAAACTGAGACGGCCATAGAAAACTTAATTTCACTTATTTCATCCTCATACTATGATTTAATTAGGCAAAATTTACGTGTCAATAACTTCAAAAAGGGACTTGAAATTTCAAATGACCGACTAAAATTAGCCAAAGATCGTTATGAAGTGGGACAAGGATCCAAAGTAGATTACTATTCCGCACAGGTTGATTATAATGAGGACAAAGCGCTTTTAATTGCCCAAGAACAGTCTTATTTAAACACTAAAATCAGCTACAATACGCTATTAGTAAGAAACCACCAAGAGGACTTCTTAGTCGATTCAAAAATAGATTTATTGCCTAAATTAAATCTTACTGAATTAAAGGAATTTGCTTTAAAACAGAATCCTACCTTGATAAGCGCACTTTTGACAAAAAAGATTTCCGACTTAGACACAAAAAATATACAAAGTTTACAAATGCCACAAATTGATTTATTGGCCGGATACAATATGAGCCAAGTAAATAATGGGGCGGGATTTGGAGTACAAAAAGGAAGCAGTGATGTATTAAACTATGGCTTAAGAGCTACGATCAATATTTTTGATGGCTACAATCAAAAGCGCCGAGTACAAAATGCAAAAATAAATGCTGAAATAGCCCAGCTTCAAATTGACGATTTAAAAAATGCGCTTACTTCCACCTTAGAAAAAGCGTTTGTGACCTATGAAAATGCGTTGAACTTAATTTCATTGGAGACCGAAAATTATGCCATTGCTAAACAAAATATCGACATTGCATTTGATCGATTTAAAGTAGGCATCTCCACTTCATATGAATTGAGGGAGGTACAAAGAAATGCGGTGTCCGCGGAAACTAGGTTGATTGAAACTAAATTTGCAGCCAAAGCAGCGGAAATAGAATTGATCCGATTGAGCGGTAATTTACTGTAAACCAGCATCCTCTTCGTTCAATTGGTTTTGGTATAAATCATAATAATAGCCCTTTCGTTTCATGAGTTGCAGGTGACTCCCCGTTTCCACAATCTGACCATCTTGCAACACCATAATTCGATTCGCCAATTTCGCGGATGATACTCGGTGAGAAATAATCAAACTCGTTTTCCCCACCATAATTTTTTTCAAATTATTCAAAATTTTATGTTCGGTGTGCGTATCGACTGCCGATAAACAATCATCTAGAATCAGCATGCTTGGATTTTTTGCCAAGGCGCGCGCGATAGAAACCCTTTGCTTTTGACCCCCTGAAAGCGTTACTCCTCGTTCCCCTAAAATCGTTTCAAATTGCTCCGGAAATTCCATAATATTTTCATAAACATCTGCCATTCTAGCCGCCTGCATAATTTGTTCTAAGGACATTCCATCCTGACCAAAACTGATATTTTCAGCGATGGTCGTCGAAAACAAAAACACATCTTGGGGCACGTAGGCAAGTGATTTTCGCACCTGTTTTATGTCCCAGTCTTTCAATGATACCCCATCCAATAAAATATCACCACTGCTCGGATCGTAAAATCGAGCCATCAATTGGGCCATAGAACTTTTACCCGATCCGGTGGTACCTAAGAGCGCGACCGATTCTCCCGATTCAATTTCAAAAGTAATTTCTTTTAAAATTTCACGATCAGTTTCAGGGTAGGTAAAGCATACGTTGTTAAACACCCAATTTCCAGAGATTGGCTTAGTTATTTGTTGGCCTATTGCCAATTCTGATTTCACGTGTAAAAATTCATTAATTCGTTTTTGGGAAGCGGCTGCCCGTTGAATCTGGGAACTCGTCCAACCAAGTGCGGTCACGGGCCAGGTCAACATAAATACGTACATGATGAATTCGGTAATGTTACCCACAGTAATTTCACCGGCCATGACTTCTTTTGAGCCTATATAAACAACTAATAGTGTACTGAATCCAACGAGCAAAGAGATCAAAGGAGTGAATAAAGAATCTACCTTAACTAAATCAAGAGATTTTTTTCGATAATTGGCCGAAGCCGTGGCAAATTGTTGGCCCGAGTGATTTTCCCTGACAAATGACTTGAGGACACGAATACCCGAAAAAGCTTCTTGAGCAAGTGTGGAAATGGAGGATAAGCCCGCTTGAATTTCCTCCGATTTTTTCATTACAATCGAATTCACATAGTAAATACTGAGCGACAAAATGGGCAATGGCAATAATACATACCACATTAAAGTCACATTTACTTGAGCCATATAATAGATGACGAGGGCAAAAACAGTAATCAAATTAAACCCATACATGATACTGGGACCCACATACATCCGTACTTTACTTACATCTTCGGATATCCTAGCCATCAAGTCACCTGTGTTTTGCTTACGATAAAATGATAAAGGCAAGGTTTGATAATGCGTGTAAATCTCATTTTTCATTTCATATTCGATATGTCTTGACATGACAATTAAAGTTTGTCGGATCAAAAATAAAAAGACGCCTTTTATGAAAGCCATCAAGACAATTAAACCGCCATAATAAAACAAGGTGGAAGCAAAAACCTCATAGAAAACGGATTGGATGGAGAAGCCTTTGAATAAAAAATAAACATCGATGGTTTCTGTAACTAGATCTAATGCATATCGAACTAATTGAGCAGGAACTACACCAAAAAAATTAGCACAAAATGTAAAAAAAATGCCAAGAAATAAATGCCATTTATACTTCCAAAAATATTTATTTAAATGACTTAATGCTCCCATACTAATTTTATAGACAACAAATATAGGGGCTTTATAAATTAAAATCCTTAATTTTGTGCTTTCAAATTATTAGAACGCTCTTTATTTACGGATGGTAAACAGAAGATTACTTCGGGTTAAAGCATTTCAACAAATGTATGCCTACTGGACGCATGAACGCGCGCAACACCAAATGGCGTTTGATGAGTTGACATACATTTTCCTTCCCGACCTATCCTTAATGATTACCAAAGAGGAGCAAATGCCTCGTTTAGAAGGACTTAGAAAGTTAGCCGAAATCCAATTGAATGAATTTTTCCAAGGAATTCCCACGGAAGAAACGATTCCAGATGAGTCCTTGAGAGCTGCTCAGTCGGTGTACAAGAAATATCAAATCAATGCCAAAAAAATCGCTGAAAAACTTAAAAAAGATATGGTTTCAGAAGTGGAAGCCATCAATAATACGTATTTAAAAATTTTATTTTACTTGCAATCTCTCTCCGAAATTGCCCAATGGGATGAAAATAGACGACTTTTAGAGAATTCGACCAAAACCTCCCTATTAAAAAACAATAAAATATTGGCCGTATTCCCTAAATGGAAATCTTTGCAGCAAGCATTGAATGACAATCATATCGGCTGGTCAGAAGATGAAGAGACTAGATTGAAAAAATTATTCATTGAGGCCATTCTAGTCGACCCCATTTTCTTAGAATATTTACCCAATGCAGGTAAAAATTTTGAAGATGATTTAGAAATCATCAAATATCTTTTGAAAAACTTTCTGTTAAAACATCCTAGCATGACAGAATTTTTTGAGGAAAAAGATTTAAATTGGAATTTAAATAAGGAGGTTGTTAAAAGTATGTCAACTAAAACTTTCAAAATTGAAGCTTTGGAAGATTTAAGCTTGCAACCATTAGCGTTACAATGGGAAGATGACAAAAGTTTTTTTGAAGATTTATATGTATTCACTTTAGAATCAGATAAAGATTTAAATGGATGGGTGGAAACGCAAACAAAGAACTGGGAGTCAGACCGATTAGCGATGACCGATTTTATTCTATTAAAAATGGCTATTGCAGAAATGATTAAATTCCCAAGCATACCTGTAAAAGTAAGTATTAATGAATACATTGAATTAGCAAAAAACTATTCCACTCCTAAGTCGGGGCAGTTCATCAACGGAATATTAGATGAAATATCGATTCGACTCATGAGTGAAAAAATTATACAAAAATCAGGTCGAGGTTTAATCGACATAGCCAGTAAATAATATGAGCAAATCTTCTAAAACCCTGTGGGCATTTATCGTAGGAGCGGCAGCCGGAGCGCTTGTCGGAATTTTGTTCGCACCGGACAAAGGTGAGAACACGCGTAATAAACTGTATTTTCAATTAAATAAATACCGGGACCAATTAAAGCAATTGATCAATGACCTTGTGGATGGGAAAGAAATACCAGATTCAATGGCTAAATCAGAAGGTAAAAAAGTAGTTAACGACACCAAGGTGAAAGCGGAGAAATTATTGGAGGATGTCGAAAAAATGATGAGTCAAATTAAAACGAAACCTTAAATCAATGCGAGGATATCTTTTTTTGATCATTTCAATTTTCTTTTTGCTTACATCATCCTGTAAAAACAAACAAAAAGAAGACTTAAACGCTTCAGAAAATGCCATACCGATGGACCTGCGCCCATCGCCTGAAAAGAAACCAATAATGGTTTTTGAGCAGCCAACTGTTTATTTGGGAAGGATTACTGAGGGAGACTCCATCACGTACACATTTCATTTCAAGAATAAAGGAAACCTTCCTTTGAAAATATTATCGGTCAATGCCTCATGCGGATGTACAACGCCCAAGTGGAGTCAAGAATTAGTTCAGCCAGGGAAAAAAGGATTTATCAAAGTCATCTTTGATTCGAAGGGCAAACAAGGAAAAGTTCAAAAAACAGTCACCGCATATAGTAATACATTACCAGCAGATAACACCGTTGCATTTAAAATAGAAGTTTTACCTAATAGAAAACCAAACTAATCCCTTACCTATATGTTAATCTTACAAGCCGGAAACCCCCAAATGATGCAAATAATCCTTTTTGGAGGAATATTTGTTGTATTTTATTTTTTTATGATTCGTCCGCAACAAAAAAAAGCGAAAGAAGCCAAAAAATTTATTGAAGAATTAAAAACAGGTGACAAAGTGGTAACAATCGGCGGAGCCCATGGAACCATCGTAACCATCAGAGAAAAAACTATTTTAGTTGAAGTAGATTCAAGCAAAGGAGTTAGAATTGTTTTTGAAAAAACCGCGATCTCAAAAGATGCCTCGTCAAGATTAACGGAAGAATAAAAAATGAAACAAAGCCTGATCCCTTTTATTGGCGTTACAGGTGGAATTGGATCCGGCAAATCGACGATTTGTCGGATTTTTTCTTGCCTAGGAATTCCCGTATTTGAAGCAGATAAAGAAGCTAAAATCATTTTAAACGAAAATGAAATCGTTAAAAAATCCATCAAAAAATTACTAGGAAATCAGGCGTATACAGAAAATGATGTCTATAATCCAACATGGGTGTTGGCAAAAATTAAATCAGACCCAACCATAATTCCTTTAATTAACTCAATCGTACATCCAGCCGTAAGACAAAAAGCCATTCAATGGCAACTAAGTCAAGAAAATAAACCTTTTTTAGTCTATGAAAGTGCGCTAATTCATAGCGAAAACAAATCAGAACTTATCGATAAATTAATTGTCGTTTATGCGCCAACCACCGATCGAATAAAAAGAATTAGAATAAGAGATCCTTTGAAAACATCAGCAGAAATTGAAACCATGATAAAAGTACAACCAAGCGAAGAAGCCTATTTGAAAAATGCCGACTTTACCCTTATAAATAGCCATCATGATAAAATTTGGCCACAAATTGAAAAAATTTATAAATCAATTACAGGCTTGACATTAGTGTTACTATTAATGATCACTGTATTTTCAAGTCCTGTATTTTGCTAAAAAAAATGCAACAATCAACAAACTAGTTAATTCTCAAAAAATTGGCCATAATCAGCAGAATTAATAAGCATTTACTACCCTAATTTGATTTTGGAATTATAGGCTTATCACTTAACTTGCAACATGGAAAATTTTATTGTTTCTGCTCGAAAATATAGACCCACCACCTTTGAATCTGTAGTAGGTCAAGCGCACATAACGACCACATTAAAAAATGCGATAAAATCAAATCACTTAGCCCAAGCATTTTTATTTTGTGGACCAAGGGGCGTAGGAAAAACGACTTGTGCTCGTATTCTGGCTAAAACAATTAATTGCGAAAATTTAAATCAGGAAGGTGAAGCCTGTGGTAAATGCTCATCATGTCACTCTTTTCAAGAAAATACTTCCTTAACCATTCATGAATTAGATGCGGCATCCAATAATTCAGTGGATGATATTCGAAATTTAATTGACCAAGTACGATATCCACCACAAAGTGGTCGTTACAAAATATACATTATTGACGAGGTGCACATGCTATCTCCTGCTGCCTTTAATGCATTTTTAAAGACTTTGGAAGAGCCGCCATCCTATGCCATTTTCATTTTAGCGACAACCGAGAAACATAAAATTATACCGACCATTCTCTCTCGCTGTCAAATTTTTGACTTTAATCGAATTCAGTGGAAAGATATGGCCCAACACTTGGCCAGTATAGCCCAAAAAGAAAATATTACAGCCGAGCCAGCCGCATTGGAATTAATTTCAATCAAAGCAGATGGAGGGCTTAGAGATGCGCTTTCTATGTTTGACCTTAATGTCACATTTTCGGTCGACAATTCATTAAGACATAAAGATGTTTTAGAGAACCTGCATATACTAGATAGCGATTATTATTTTACCCTTACAGACCATTTAGTATCCCAAAACCATACTGAGACGCTATTATTAGTGGATGAAATTATGCGAAAAGGTTTTGATGGACATCAATTCATTAGTGGTTTAATGGAGCATTTTAGAAATTTACTATTTGCAAAAGATCCAAAAACGCTGGCTTTGATGGAATTAAGTGATGAGTCAAGACATAAATTTGCCGTCCAAAGTGAAAAGACACAGACTTCATTTTTGCTTTCCGCCATGAGCATATGCTCTCAATGTGAAATTCATTATAAAAGTGCCAAAAACCCTCGACTGCATCTAGAACTTAGCCTGTTAAAAATAAATTTTTTACCTTCCTTGTTTAAACCGACCAATCAAGTTGCCACGGAGGGCGCTCCTGGAAAAAAGTCTGAGTCCCCAGTTGTCACCACGGGGACTTCAAACCAAGAATCTTTAACACCCAACCTACCTGCTCCGGAAAAAAATGAAATAGTTGCCTATAACCAAGCGCAACCAAAATCTGAGAGCCACATTCAAGCAGAAGCGGTCATAAATACCCAAGCAATTGTAGCAGAAATTGTACCTGTACCCCATATCCAAGCGAATGACATTGATTTATCAAATTCAATGTCTGAACAAATGCCAACTATTACAGCAGAATTACCTTCTTTAGGTGCATTAGCCCAAATTCCCAATTCAACTTCAGGTTTAAGAAGTGCAAAAAATATTTTGGATACAAAAAATGATTCAGATGAAAAAAATGCACAATCCGAACATCATGCAAATCAAGAAGTAAGGGAGATTACATTGGAAGAGTTGCAAAGTGAGTGGACACAAATTGCCGATAATTTCAAAAAAGCCAACTTGATCAATAAATATGTCATGATGAATAGGCCGATTCATCTGAATGTAAACTCCATTCATATAAGTTTTGAAAATGAAGTTCAAATGCAACAATTCAACGAAAATATCAGGTTGGAATTACTGACTACATTAAGAACTAAATTAAAAAATCATTTGATTGATATCGAAATGGATATGCTCACACAAGCTAAAGATGATAAAAAAATGTTGTATACACAATCAGACAAATACAATTTCTTGGTCGAAAAACACCCCGTAATTGCAGAATTAAAGCAACGATTTGGGCTTGATCATGAATTTTAGTTTAGCGAATTTGCCCACTGCCTTTAACCACCCACTTCTCTGTAAAAAGTTTCTCAAGCCCGAATGGGCCTCTTGCATGCAGTTTTTGAGTGGATATGCCTACTTCAGCACCCAATTCAAAAATGCCTCCATCCGTAAACCGAGTAGACGCATTCCAATATACAGCCGCTGCATCCACAGAGGCTAAAAAAAGATTTGCTTCCGCTTCGTCTGAACTGATGATCGCCTCAGAATGTCTAGATGAATACTGCTCAATGTGTAGCAAAGCATCATTTAAATGTTGGACTACCCGAATTGAACAAGCAAAGTCTAAAAATTCTCGCCCAAAATCAGATTCCGTAGCTTTGTATAAATAAGGGTAATTCAAATCCTTTAACGTATCAAAAGCGATCGAATCAGCATAGATCATCACCTTATATTTAATTAATTCGTTGGCCGATTTGAACAAAAAGTCTGAGGCGATCGACTCATGCAATAAAATAGTATCTAGCGAATTACACACTGAGGGGCGGCTAACTTTAGCATTGACCACTACAGAAACTGCCATAGCCATATCAGCTGTTTGGGCGACATACGTATGGCAAACGCCGGCTCCCGTTTCAATGGTAGGGACCAATGATTCCCTTCGTACACGCTGAATTAAAGCCTCAGATCCTCTGGGAATAATGACGTCTACATATTTTACTGCTTGTAATAAAGTGGAGACATGCATTCGGTCGGTCGGCAAAAGTCGAATTAAATCAGGAGAAAGTCCTGCAGAAACAAGCGCGCGGTGAATTAGTTGGACTAAAATAGAATTTGTGTGCCAAGCATCAGAACCTCCACGCAATATAGCTGCATTACCCGACCTGATGCACAATGCAGCGACATCCACCGTTACATTGGGTCTTGATTCAAAAATCACGCCTACAACCCCTAGAGGCACCGATATTTTTGTCAATTTCAAGCCATTGGAAAGTATTTTATCGGTTAAAATCTGTCTCGTGGGATCAGAAAGTTTAGCTATTTCATATACACTTTGCGCTAATTGACTAATCCGATCTGAATTCAGAATTAAGCGATCCCTCATGGGATCAACATCGGAAATAACAGCTAAATCTTTTGCATTTTCAGCGATGATTAGGTCTGAGTATTTAAGTAACAATTGGGCTAATGAAACTAAAATTTCATTTTTCTTTTCAGACGTGGCCAACGCTAATGAGGTAGAGGCACCTCTAGTCAAAGCTAATTGTTCAATAATTTCATTCTCTGAAAAAGACATAGTCAATTATTATTTATTGATAAAGATTTGAACTAGCCAAATCATTAAAAATCATATCCAAAGGTTAAATAGGTAATTGGGGGTTTAACTTCTCCATTATCGACCCCAAATGCATAATCGAATTTGATGAAATAGCCTAACAAATTAGCCCGAGTGCCCACCCCATAACCGAACAAAAATGGGTTTCTGAAATCGGTGACAGTCGCTTTGAATGGATTCGTCCCCCCACCATAAACATTGGTGTTAAAACCATTTGTTCGAGAAAAAGGATTAGTTCCTGTCCAGGCACTTCCAATATCCGTAAAACCAATAAACTGGAATGAATTCATAAACCTAGACTTAGAAAAATCTGCACTCAATAAGGATTTAAGTGGAATCCTAAGTTCTAGATTGATTAATAAATGACTATTTCCCGACAACTTATTCATATTAAATCCCCGCAATGAAGTAGCAAAATCACTCATAAACACGTCTCTTTGAGCTATACCTTGCTTCCCTAATGGGTTCTCCTTATTTCGGGTATCTGTATTGATAAACAACCAATTATCCATACCCCCCAATATAGTTTGTCGGGCCGCAGCACCTACTGATTGAGAGGCTGAAATTCTCCCTGCAAGTAAAAAAGTATTAGATAGTTTAAGGTATTGACGTGCGTCGAATTTAAATCGAGTAAAACCCAAGCCGTTGGTTAATCCCAATTGATTTTCCGCCGACACATTCATCCTAAAACCAGTTCTCAAATTTTCTGCCCAATGAATTGTATTGTCAAAAGTATACTCCAATTTTGCCCCACCATAGGTAGCTAAATCTTCCGGTGTAGCTAAACTATATTGATCAAAAGCCCGATTGGAAGTAAATATCCCTGAAAAAGACAATTTACTTGAGAGGTCAAATGGATAAACAGCTTTAATTTCGAAGCGGTTAAATCTAATTTTTTGAGAATATGTTTCAGTCTGCTGGTCTAAAACCTTACGATCAAACCTAACAAACCAGTCAATTTTTTTTGCCAAATAAGCATATTCAGCCCACAAATCAGTGTTTTTTAAATTGGATGTGACAAAAATTCCCGTTCGCACCAAATGATTCTCTAATAAATCATTCATTTTAACCTCAAAAGAATAGCCCAATCCCCTCACTGGATCAACTTTGAAATTACCTTCTGAATTATTGATGACAAAAGAATTTTGATATTCAATAGGCCCCGTCAATTTACCAGGCTCCTTGCGAAGTCGTAAGCTAGCTTGTCGGTCCAATCTTGCCTTCTTCAATTCTGCATTTCGCTTATCTCGAGCTGTTAAATTCTGATTTATGGTACTGTCCAGTACCGAGTCTTGAAAAGTTAAATCCGAATTTTGATTCATATCCAACGTTGGAATCCATTGGCTTGTCTGGAGTTTTATGATCACATCCGCCGGCAAAACCTGTAATTTATCCGTCAAATTCTCCCGACTTTTAAACACTATTTTATCCTTAACCCAATCAAAACCATCCCAAGTACCTGAACGAACAGGGGTAAAAGAAAATGTATCCGAATTAATGTGATAAGACACCAATTCATTTCCAGAATATTGCTTGACTAAAAAATAAATCAAACTATCGGAAACAGTCCTCACATTAAAATATTCACCTTTGTGCGAAAAGATTTTTTGCACTTTTGAAGGTTCATCCGCATTCCAACGATATAATGATTTGATCCCCTCTTTGGCTAGATTACTTTGTAAAGTATCCTCATATCGATCAGAAACATAATAAACATCCCCTGTTGAACCCACCCAATGCGCCTCCGATTCATCATAAATATCCTGAGTAATCGGAGAATAACGATTTCGTTTTAAATCATAAATCCCCACATCCACCTGTCCATTGCGTAAGGTACGAACCAACATTCTTTGCGCATTACTAGATAATTCAAAATCTAAAAATTGCCAATCTCCTAGACTCTTTTTAGCTTCCATTCGAATGGAATTTCTCTTTTCTGTTAGTGGAGCAAAAGTTTGTAGCCAAGATTTTCCCTCACTTGGGTATAAAACAGAAAGACTATTTGTTTTTGACCAAAAAACGAGTGGGCCTTTCCCGTTTGAAATACGCAAGGGGTCTTTTAAACCTGTTTTAAATACTTCATTGGATTTTTTAGTCTTCAAATTCATCAGTTGGATATTGAACTTCCCTGATTCATCGATCACATAGGCCAACCATTTTCCATCCGAACTAACTTTAA